>OGYL01001102.1_pt1 | contig 21375 bp, 17 predicted proteins | sample 1576541 | NCBI WGS metagenome assembly OGYL01 (sample SAMEA3541551, study PRJEB24748) | human gut metagenome | biome: human gut; feature: human-associated habitat; material: faeces | place: China | collected 2012 | reverse complement strand
TTATATGTGGATACCGGCGCTATTTCCCGCACCATCGGCTACGCCGCCTTTTCCAAGGGCGTGGACCCCAAGGACGGTGAGGCCGCTGCCGCGCTGCTGCCGGAATTGGAGATCGGCCTGCATTACGGAGAGGACGGCCTGCAGCACATGACACTGAACGGTGCGGATGTGACGGATCAGATCCGTTTGCCGGAGATCTCCCTGTACGCATCTGCGGTCTCCGCCCATCCGGCGGTGCGGGCCCATCTGCTGGAAATGCAGCGGAAGCTGGCCCGGGAGAACAACGTGGTGATGGATGGCCGGGACATCGGAACAAAAGTGCTTCCCGACGCGCAGGTGAAAATTTTTCTCACCGCTTCGGCCGAGGTCCGCGCAAAACGGCGCTATGACGAGCTTGTGGCAAAGGGTGATGACGTGTCGTTTCACGAGGTGTTAAAAGACATTGAAAAGCGGGACAGAAACGACGAAACCAGGGCGGTTTCGCCGCTGAAGCCTGCGGAAGACAGCGTTTTGCTCGACACCAGCTCACTAAGCTTTGCAGAGTCTTTGCAAGCGGTTGTTGACATCATTGATAAAAAATTAAAGAATTAACTGAAAGGATGTTTTATTGTTGTTATCCTTTTTAAAATTTTTGGTACATATTTTTTGCCAGGTTGTTTTTTTCGTAAAGCTTATCGGAAAAGAAAACCTGCCCAGTGAAGGGCCTGTTATTCTGGCGGTGAACCACACCAGTCTGTGGGACCCGCCGGTGCTGATTGCATCGGTTCCGCGCCACATGCGCGTAATGGCGAAAAAAGAGCTGTTTGACCATAAAATGCTCAGCCCCATTTTAAAAATAGCGGACGCGTTTCCGGTATCCCGGGGGTCAAACGACATCGGTGCGATTAAAACCGCGCTGCAAACGCTGAAAGAAGGCGATATGTTCACCATTTTCCCCTCTGGAAAACGGGTGCTGGCAAATGAATCGTCTGAGGCAAAGGCAGGCGTTGCGCTGATTGCGGCGCGCAGTGGTGCACCGGTTATTCCCGTGGCTATGCGGGGGGGGTATAAGGTGAAAATATATTTCGGCCAGCCAGTCACCATGAAGCCTGCCAACGGCAAAAAACCGACTGGGGACGAGCTGAAGGCCTTTGCAGATGAGATTATGGAGAAAATTGAGTCCTTGGGAGTGTGATAAAAATGGAACTTCGGGTAGCCAAAACAGCGGGCTTTTGCTTTGGCGTTGCCAGAGCGCTGGATATGGTGGAGGCCTGTGCGGCGGAGCCGGATAAAACATATCACACCTTAGGCCCCATCATTCACAACAAACACGTTGTGGACGAGCTGGCGCAGCGGGGAATTTCCCCTGTTGACGCGGTGGACATGGTGGGCCAAAGCGAAAACCTTATTGTCCGCACCCACGGCGTGGGCAAATCGGTTTACGATGAAATGGAAAGCCGCGGCATTGGCGTTGTGGACGTGACGTGTCCTTTTGTTAAAAAAATTCACAATATTGTAGAGAAACACCACCGGGAAGGGTATGCCATTGTAATTATCGGCGACAAGAATCACCCCGAGGTGCGGGGGATTAACGGCTGGTGTGAAAACGCTGCGGTAATTTTAGCCACCGAAGAGGAGGCAAAAAAAGCGAAATTTGGTGAAAAACCGGTTTGCGTGGTGTCGCAAACCACATTTGTACAAAATATTTTCAAAAAAATTGTTTTTTTTTTAAAAAAAACTTGCAATGATATAGTGATATTTGATACAATATGTAGTGCGACTGAAGAAAGGCAAAAGGAAGCTTATGAGCTGGCAAAAGCCTCGGACGTGATGTTGGTCCTGGGCGGGCGCAACAGTTCAAATACCCAGAAGCTTTACTCCATATGCAAAAGTGTGTGTGATAATACGTTTCTATTAGAGCATATCGGAGAGCTGGATTCAGCCTGCAATTTTGACTCAAAGAAAGTCGGAATTACTGCGGGAGCGTCCACTCCCGCGGTCATAATAAAGGAGGCAATTTGTAAGATGGAAAATTTTGAAAGCTTTGAATCCCTGGTTGAGGAGTCTTTAAAGACTTTAAATACCGGTGACGTCGTGAAAGGAACGGTTATTGAAGTTCGGCCAAACGAGGTCATCGTAGACTTGGGCGCAAAGCAAGACGGATTTATTCCCGCTGCCGAAATTTCTGACGACCCTATGGTAACGACATCTGATGTTGTAAAACCCGGCGATGAAATTGAGGTATTCGTTGTCCGCGTGAACGATGCGGACGGCAATATCATTCTTTCTAAAAGAAAGCTTGATTCAGCAAAAACTTGGGAAAATGTGAAGAAAGCATTTGAAGACGGAACCGTTTTGGAAGGCAAAGTTACCGAAACAGTGAACAAGGGCATGATTGTGGTTTACAAAGGCTACAAGGTGTTTGTTCCCGAATCTCAGGCAAGCGAACGCCGCATGTCTGACCTTTCCGGCTTCGTTGGCAAGGTTGTTGCTTTCAAAATCATTGATATAAATGACAGGAGGAAACGCTTGGTCGGCTCTGTGAGGGCTGTTTTAGAGGCACAGAGAAAAGAACTGGAAGAAAAGTTCTGGGCAGATGCGGCTGTTGGCAACATTTACACCGGCGTGGTGAAATCTTTAACCAACTTCGGTGCGTTTGTGGACATTGGCGGCGTTGACGGCTTAGTACATATCTCTGAGCTGAGCTGGTCGCACATTAAGCATCCGTCTGAGGTGCTTTCCGAAGGCGATTCCATTCAGGTTTATATCAAGGATATTAACGAAGAAACAAAGAAAATTTCTTTAGGCTTTAAAAAAGCTGAGGACAACCCCTGGGAAATTGTGAAGTCTAAAATCGAAGTGGGCGGCACAACCACAGTGAAAATTGTGAGAATTATGCCTTATGGCGCATTTGCGGAAATCATTCCCGGCGTTGACGGTTTGATTCACATTTCTCAAATTGCAAACCGCAGAATCGACAAGCCCCAGGACGAGCTCTCTTTAGGTCAGGAAGTTGAAGTGAAAGTTACGGACATTGACTGGGATAACAAAAAAATTGCCCTTTCTATCCGTGCGCTTATCCAGCCTGAAGAAGAACAGGCGGAAGCCCCAGTTTCTGCTGTGTCGGCAGAAGAACCGGCGGCGGAGCCGGAGGCTGAAGAAGCTCCTGTGGAAGAAGTTCCTGCTGAAGAAACGGCAACAGAAGAATAAGAAAACGAAATTAGCAGCGCAAATTTATTTTGCGCTGCTTTGTTTTTGGGAAAGTTTTGTGAAATAGGAGTGCGTGAAATATGAAAAATGAATTGAATTTTAATCATATCCACCCTTTTATGGCGGTCCGCCGGGAACAGTTTGCTGATTTGCAGAAAAAAGCGGAACAATCTCCTTGGAAGGAAATGAAACAGGATGCGCGAAAGCGGTTATATGAGTTGCAGTTTAACCCAGACGATTGTTTCATTCTTCGCTGTAACAGTGTGTGCGATATAGCAGACGCTGCGGCACTTCTTTATATCTTGGAGCCACCGTTGAGAAAGCAATGCGTTCAAAAGCTGCTGGATATCATTAGGTTTTGGCAGCCGGAGGTTCCGGGCAATCTTTATGACGAGATGTATCACTCCGCCGGAGACCACTGGATTGGAGCAATTCCTCCAGGGGCGGCGTTTGTAAACTGCCTCTTGGCGCTGGACATTATTTATGACGACCTTACAAAAGAACAGCGTTTATTTTGTGAACAGACGTTAGAAACCATTGCGGAAAATTATATTCAAAACGATGAAAACCATATGGTGGCAATTTTAGGCGTCAGAGGGTTATGGGCGCTGTATCAAGGGCAAAAAGAGCAGCTGTTTCAGGCGTGGGAGTCTTGGAAAGAGCTGTTTATGGGCTACATCACAGAAGACGGCGCAGGCGTAATGAGCATAGACTATTCGGTTGACCGCTTTGTTCGGGGAAATCGTGTTTCAAAAATTATTTTGCCTATTGTAATGGACTTTACAGGACTGGACAAGTCCTTTTACCAAAACCAGAAAGTAATTCACTTCACCGAATGGGCGTTGGGCTATACCTATACTCCAGCGAAAAACATGTGGTTGATTGGGGATACATTGTTAACAACCGGAGTAAAAGAGGCAGAATCACTATTTTTGGTTTACGGTGCAGCAAAGTATTCAAAAAAAGCAGCAGAGTTTGCAGCGTGGCTTATGAAAGACAGGCCTCCTCGGGGAAAGCTGTTAAATTACCTTTTGTTAAAAGAAGATTTTAAAAAACCACGCGCACCGAAAAGTCAGATTTTAAAAGACGGCGGTGCATGGTTTTATGAAGATATAGAGAATAAAGATTCCCTGGCGGGAGTTTTATGGAACAGCACAATTTTTGACGGACACGGACATAAAGAAATAAATTCTGTCAACATTGCTGCCTATGGTCGCCGTCTATACGTCAATGCCGGTTACAGCGGCTGGGGCAGCGGCGCAGAAGGTTTTACTTGGAATTATATTAACCAGCGTGCGCTTTCCGCAAACACTGTTTTGGTGGATTACGACTATCACACTGTATTTGATCCTGAAGAAAAAAATGACCATCAGTTAAAGAGCGGTGCGGGTATTGTTGAAGGCTTTTCATCTGAGAAGCTGTGCTATGCTTTGGGTGATTCAGGCAGTGCACTGCCCAATGCAGTTCACAGACGTGGTTTTGTTATGGTGGCCGGTGAAAATGACGCATCTGGATATTTCCTTTTGTTGGACAGCGTCGATGCGGGAAATAAAATGACTGTAGTGCACCGCCCCTTTTCAGATGCGTACAAAATAGAAAAGAAGGACACAGAATATGTATGGAAAGTAGAAAATGCTGGTCTTTCTGTTTTTCTTGCTACACCGCCCTCTGACACAGAAATGATTGACGGAATTGTTGCAGACCGTATTTCCATATTGAACAAGAATTTTCAGCAGCAGCATATCGGCTTTAAAATAAAAAGCCTGCTGGCAAGCTATTCCGCCGGAACAATGGCGGCGACAGTCTTATTTCCTTTTGATGAGAGGCATAAAAAGCCCATTCTGCAAAGAACAAAAGCGGGAGCAAAATTAATTTATTCCCATCAGCAGGATTTATTGCTGACAACAAATTGCGGTGATGGAGAAACAAGATTTAACGGCGCAGCGGCTATTGTACGCAGAACAGGCAGCGGCTGTAAGTGGTTTTTTGCGCAGCATGCGACAGATTTTAACTGCATGGGGAGTGGATTTCATTCCACCTGCCCGGTGTCTGTATTTTTTGACGGAACAGCAGGAATGTATACGGCGCAAGCCGATACGGAATTTACATTGTTTGTAAATTCAGGTGAAAGGGTTCTTATTGGTGCAAAACAGTCAAAAGTATTGGAAAAGGATAGTGGAAAAATTTCATTTTTGTTGCCTGCTGGCACAAATTCTATAAGAATCGTAAAATAAAAAAGCGGGTTTTGTACCCGCTTTTTTATGATTCATCTATACTTGTTTCCTCAGTTAGAGGCATTTCCTGCTCTTTTTCTTTTAGTAAATCACGAATTTGTGTAAGCAGTTCTTCCGTGGTTGGTCCTTTTTCGATTTCTTCGATAATTTCCTGCTTTCTTTCCAGTTTCTTTCTTGCGGTATTAATCAGTTTGACAAACAGAAAAATAGAGAACGCGATGATTAAAAAATCGAGAATGTTTTGAAGGAACATGCCGTAGTTAATGGAGTTAACTGTGCCGTCTGCCGCAGTGGACAGAACAAACTTTAAATCTTTTAAATCAATTCCAGAGGTAAGCATTCCGATTACTGGCGTGATGACGTCGCCCACCAGCGAGGTGACAATTTTTCCGAAAGCGCCGCCAATGACAACACCAACGGCCATGTCGATGACGTTTCCCTTAAATGCGAACTCTTTAAATTCTTTCCACATGTTTTATCCCCTCCGTTTTCGTTCAATATGCAGTTATCTTTCTCCTGAATATTCTAAATTTGCGCGGCGCGCCTGAGCGTGTTGAAATTTGCGTTTAATTTTATAAAGCTTGCCGTCTTTTTTTAGCCGTGCCCCGGTTTGCTGAAAGTGAAAGGGTACACCTGCCTCTATGCACTGACGCCGTATGTCCAGCACCCAGTCGAAATCGCACACCCGGGCGTTTTCGCCGGATTCGCCGCCCACGGCAACCTGTTTTATCCCATTTAAGTAAGGCGTTAAGTCCATTGCAGAAAGCAGCGGCGAGCAAATAATCAGCTTTCGCTGAATGGGCAGATTGGTAAATATTTCAAGGCGCTTTTTTGCCTGTTCCGCGTTTTCCACCGAACATCCCACGGTGACATTTTTGTAGCCTTCGCCCCAGTCTGGGGGAACACAGTCTAAAAACCGGTGGGGACGTTTGGTAAAAAACATGAAGTGAAGGTCTTGCCTTTGCCGCATCATGTCCCAAGCCTGAGGACGCCAAACATCTGCTGCGTCCAATAAAAAGTCTGACGTAAAGCAGGTGTAAACCATTTCGCCGGGCGCAACTTTATAGCTTCCGTCCCGTTTCTTTTTTACAGGCAAATCAAAGCTGGCGGTTTGTTTTACCTCTGATGCGTCCCGGTCATATTTTGCATCGGAACGGTAAACGTAACAGTTTTCACAGCCTGCACTTACTTTTTTGCACCCGTGCCAAAGGTTCCAATTAACCGACATATCAAAGGGGCGTAGGTCTGAAAATCAAATGGAAAATGTTGCCCTCAATGTCGCGGAAGAAAAAGGTTTTAATGCCCTTGGGCGAAACCGCAACATCGGTAACAACCTCCACTTTTTCCGCTTTTAATTTTTCCACCATTTCGTCAAAGCCGTCTTCTGTAACAGACAGGGCAAAGTGGCGAATTCCCCATTCTTTCGGTTCTGTGGGGCGGCAGTCGCCGCTGCATGCGATTATCTCCAGCATCGAACCGTCGGCAGCCTTTACAAAATAAGTGCCTTTGCCGTTGTCATAAACAATTTCAAATCCAAACAGCTTAACATACCAGTCGGTTAAGGCTTTTGAGTCTTTTGCCAAAACCGCAATGTGTTCAATTCCTGTTATCATTTGATCTCCTTCCTTTCGTCATAATTTAACAAAATACATTATATAATTATTTAAGGGAGTTGTCAAACCTATTTATGCAGAATTGGGGATATTTTTTTGTATAAAAGGAGTGTTAAAACCGAAAGCACAACACCTTTCACCAGATTGAACGGCAAAATGGTAAACAACACAAGATTCATCTTTACGCTAAACGGCGCGCTGGGCATGTAGAGCGGGAGCATGATGAACAAATTGGCTAAAACGCCTGCCGCCGCCAAAGCCAGCGTTGCAAAAATTAAGGACAGTACGGCGCCCTGAAACGTTTTGTTGTGTTTATAGACCATTCCGGCAACGAAACAAAGTGTGCCGGTCATCACAAAATTTGCCAGCTCTCCCACCAGGCCGGTAGAGGTCATGGTGCAGTGAAGCAGGTTTTTAATCAATTCAGTGAGCACGCCTGCCAGAGGGCCGTAGGCAAATGCAATAATCAGCGCAGGCAGGTCTGAAATTTCCACGTCTAAAAATCCGCCAACTTTCAGGCCTGTCAATGTGCCGATGACCTGCAGCAGGAATGCCGCGGCGGAAAATACACCTACAAAGGCATAAAGACGGGTTTTGTTTGTTTTTGTGTTTTGTTGTAACATGTTTCTTCGACCTTTCATAAAAAAATAAGCGCCCTGAAAACAGGGCGCGAAAAAACGCAATAAAAGAATGGTTTTTTGCTTCTTCCATCCGGACTTGCAACTGAAAAAGCGCATGCATATGCGCCGTTGCTTACCGTCGGCTTCGGAATCGCACCGATATCAACAACCAGTTCTGGTTGCTCGCGGGCTAAGCGCAAATGCGCCATTACCGCCGGTCGGGAATTTCACCCTGCCCTGAAGTACGTTTTTAATTATACTACATCTTTTTTTAAAATGCAACTAGTGCACAAAATTTTTTTATTCTTCTTTTTCCCCTCTTAACAACTCGCTTTGGCGGGTGGTGATCAGCGCGTTAATAATTTCATCCAAATCGCCGTTTAACACCGCGTCTAACCTGTGGAGCGTCAGACCAATCCGGTGGTCGGTCACCCTGCCTTGTGGGTAGTTATAGGTTCTGATTCTCTCGCTTCTGTCACCCGTGCCAACCTGGCTTTTGCGTTCTTGTGCAATTTGTTCGTGCTGTTGGCTTTGCACCAGATCGTAAAGCCTGGAGCGGAGAATTTTCATTGCCTTGTCTTTGTTTTTGTGCTGGGACTTTTCGTCCTGACAGGAAACCACCAGCCCGGTGGGAAGGTGTGTTATGCGCACCGCAGAGTCGGTTGTGTTAACGCACTGGCCGCCGGGGCCGCCTGCACGGAACACATCGATTCTAAGGTCGTTTGCGTCGATGTTCACTTCCACGTCCTCAACCTCAGGCAGCACCGCTACCGTAACCGTGGAGGTATGAATTCTGCCGCCGGATTCTGTGGAGGGAATCCTTTGCACTCGGTGAACGCCGCTTTCAAATTTTAATTTTGAATATGCGCCCGCTCCGTCTATGCTGAAAGAGATTTCTTTAAAGCCGCCAATGTCGGTTGGGTTCGAGCTTAAAATTTCTGTTTTCCAGCGGTTTGCTTCGGCATACATGGAATACATTCTGAAAAGGTCGCCTGCAAACAGAGCCGCCTCCTCGCCGCCGGCGCCGCCGCGGATTTCAACAATAACGCTTTTGTCGTCGTTGGGATCTTTGGGCAGAAGCAGAATTTTCAGCTCTTCGTTAATTGCTTCAATTTTTTGTTTGCTTTCTTTTATTTCTTCCTCGGCAAGTTCTTTCAGTTCCTTGTCCGTCTCTGAGTCTGAAATGAGCTCTTCGTTCTCTTGAATCGTTTCATTCAAAGCTTTAAATTCCCGGTATTTTTCTACAATGGGACTAATGTCCGACTGTTCTTTGCAAAGTTTGGCAAAGACTGCCTGGTCGGAAATAACGTCCGGGTCTGCAATTTTTTTGCTCAGTTCGTCGTAGCGGTCTTCTATAAACGACAGTTTTTCTAACATAAATGCACCTCAAATTAATTTATACCATTATTATATAACAATATCCAGAAAAATGCAACGTTTATAATACGGGAGTTTTGATTTGTATAAAGTTCCTAAATTTTAAATTATTTCCTTGACATTTTTAAATAATTTCTATATAATTATAATGATAATGGCAAAGGGGTATACCCCTTTGTTGTATGTATAATATACATACAACAACTTAACTCTAGCCGGGAAATAATTTATCATAAAATTTTAAATCAGGAGGGAGAAAAAAATGAAGCAAACAAAAAAAATGGTTTCCTTATGTTTGTCGTTGGTGTTCTTAGCGATCAGCATGTGCATGCCGCTAAGTGTCGGCGCCGAAAACACTTATACGACAGAAACAGGCGGAACCCTGACAAGACTTATTCCAACGACAAAGTCTTTTGAAGCCAACGAAACAAAAACGTTCGACTTTACGGTGGACACCACCGCAGAGTATGCGCTGTTTATGGACTCGACAGACAGTAACAAAGTCGAAACGGCAACCACCTTTGCAATCACGGAAAAGGACAGCAGCACGGCAGTTCCGTTCACTGTTCGCGAAAAAGATTCTGATGCAAGTGTAATGACTTCGGTTGAAAGCTACAGCTATGTTCATCCTTCACGCTACGGCAATACAGAAGGCTTTCAGTATGAAAGGGTAGGCAATATCTCTGAACTAAAAGCAACACTTACAGCAGGTACAAACTACACGCTGTCAGTTTCAAGAGAAGCGACACTTTCGACTTTAAATTATGTTGACCTTAGGTGTTTAACCATTCCCATTACCGGCGGAAAACAGGCAATTGCCTCGGAGGATGCAACGGTCTTTACTACCACAACGCCGGCGCATGTAAACGAGCAGCTTAATTATGGCAATACTGCCTTGCCCGAGGGTTATTCCTTAATTGGCGACTACACTGATAAGAGCGTGTTTGCGTCCTCAAATCGCAATGTGCCAAGGTATATTCATATTTCAAAAGATACTTATGCAGAATATAAGCTGGACATTCAAAAAGAAGGCTGGTATCGCGTTTACTACAACACAAGCACGTGGGTAGACACAAAAACTGTCACAGCAGGCGATAAATATTCATTTAAAGTTCCGTTCTCGGTAGACGGCGAAGAGAAGGAAACCTTAGTCTGGAGCTTCACGGCCACGGCAGACGGACAAAGTCCCGAGACACGGCTTTTAAAGACTTTACCGGTTCAATTTAACAAAGGAGAGCATACCATAAAATTCGGGAATGCAACAGCAGGCTCTTACGCATATCATATTTTAATGGAAGAGTTGCCGGATTATGACCCAGAAGAAGACGCAACAGTTGTAATGGACACTGTTCCGGTAAAAGTGGACAGCACCCTCTCCCGTTTTGAGCCGGAAACGCCCATTACTCTGTCTTCCACAGGAAAAAGCTATGTGTTTACCTTTACTCCGGAGGCAACGGGCGAATATGCGTTTTTCTATAATAATACGGGCTCTGCTGGAAGCCAGCCCATGACAATTTCGGTTAGCGAAGCAGGTGGCGATAAGGTTTTTGAGAACACCTGCAATACCAAGGGAGTTGTGTTTGAACGGTTTGGTGACAATTCATATCAGGCAGCGCCTATGGAAGCAGGCAAGACCTATACCATTACGCTGACCGGCACCGGCACTGCCATTACAATGGAATATTTTGATTTGAGGTGTGTTAATCCGCTGACGACCCCGGCTGAAGGAAAATTTGCTATCTCCCCTTCAGACTATGTGGTAACGTCCATCGGAAGCTCCCACATGAGCCAACAGTTTACATCGCAAAACTATAAAAATACGGAGTATCCCATGATAGGCGATTATTACAGCGATAAGCTTGCATCTCCAAGGGACAGGGTAACCGCAATTCACAACGGAAATGGTTCGTATATTACCTATGCGCTTAATGTAACAACTGCGGGATATTTTACCCTGACACTCCCAAATGTTGTAACCTATCCGGGGGATGCAAAAGCAGAATCTATTCGCCTCAGCGTTAATGGAGAAGTTTATGACGAACAGGGCTGGACGGGCACCGCAACAGACCTTACCTTTAAGCCTTTTTACCTGTATGCAGGTGTGAACCGCATTACCTTGACCAATTTGACTGTTCCGTTTGACAAGGGCGACGGCACACAAAGTGAAGGCAAAGAGGTGGGCGCTTATATTAAGTCGTTGTTGTTCGACCAAGTGCCGGGCAAGCCCGAACCAACTGCAATTTCCGGTGACACAAAGGTTGATTCAAAAATTCCCTTGAATTCAATGGAAACATCAACGGGCAGCGTTACAAAAAATGATGCAGACGGCAGCTATTCATTTAAAGCAGGTGCTTCTGTGGAATACAAGGTAAACGTAAACGAAGCGGGAACCTATGTGGTTTATATTGACGGCAAAGCACCCCAGAACGGCGTTGACGTGCTTGTTGACGGCACTTCAAAGCTTGGCGCAACCTACAAAACCACGGGCCAGAAAGAAACGGTAAATGCAAGCTTCTCTAGCAGACAGGTGAAAAAGCTTTCTGTTCCTGTTGAACTGGAAGCGGGCGAACACACCATTACGCTGAACTTTGCAAACGGCAGTAAATGGGACGAGACTGAAAACAAGGCGGTTGACATTACAGAAGCCGACGACTATACCATGGTTGTATATTCAGCATGGATGAGAAGAGTTGATCTCACAGCAAGTGCAAGTGAAGAAATGTTCCTGCGCTCTTGGGATTTTACGGCCGTAAGCTTCCTCCAAGAAGATAAAGGCAGCAGCAGCTCTGCTGGTTGGTGCTTCCCCCATCAGTATGGACAGGGCGGCCCGTTTACCGTTGGCAGCTTCACCGATTGCCGCAGCGTGGTATTCATTAACGGTGTGGATGTAACCTATAAAGTGAACATTCCCGCAGATGGTTACTACAATTTCTCAACCTTTATTAACTGTTCCGCGGCAACCAATACTTGCACCATGAACCTTAACGGAGGCACGTATTCCTGTGACGTTACAACAGACGGAAGCGGGCCAGTTAAATCAACCTTTGAACCTGTGTTCTTAACTGAAGGCGTCTATGATGTGAACTTTAAAGCGCCAGCAAGCCCGACAGGAACAATGCGGTTATACGGCATGAGTGTTACTGCGAAAGAAATGGGCGATTATGTAGCCGTGGGTGCTGACAGTGCGTCTGTAAGCGTTGCCTTTGATAAAGCTTATACGGGCAGCGTTATCACGGCGTTCTACAACGCGTCTAACGAGCTTGTGGGCATTCAGACAGGTGAAATTACAGATGCTGCAAGCTACCGTGCAGACATTGCGCTCACCGACACGCCGGTTACGGCAAAAGTGTTTGTTTGGGGCGACTTGACAAACGTTATTCCGCTTAGAACATCTATTGATTTTGCCGCAGGCACCGATTCTTGGATTGTAAAATAAAATTTTAATTAAGCAGTAAAAAACCCTTCGGAAATTTTTCCGAAGGGTTTTTATTTTCTTAAATTAATTCTTCTAAAAATGCTTTTGCTTCTAAAATATCTTTTATTTGTTCTTCCCCTGAAATTTCCCGTTCAATGGTCAGCGCACCGCTGTAGCCAAGCTCTTTTAGTCTGTCGATCAGCGCAGGAAAGTCAACTTTTCCCTGACCGATGGGTACCTCTTCACCCAGGTTTTGTCCGTCAGTGGGATAGAGGCCGTCTTTTGCGTGAATACCCCGCACAAATTCGCCGAACACGTCCAGCGCGTCCACCGGATTTGCCTTGCCGTATAAAATTAGATTTGCAGAATCTAGGTTGATGCCTAAGTTTCCGGTTCCCACCGCCTCAATTACCCGGCGCAGGGCCACAGGCGTTTCCTGCCCGGTTTCAAACAGGAGATACTGTCCGTTCGATTTCATATACTCCGCCACTGCGCGAATAGCGGCAACAACCTCATGAAACTCTGTTGTACCGGGATTTTCCGGTAAAAATCCCATATGGGTTGCAATGTCGGTTATGCCGATTTTCTTTGCAAAATCAGACCCTAACATTAAATTTTTCATTCGTGTGAAGCGGAACGCTGCGGGCACAAGGCCTAAGGTAAGCGGGCCTTCAGAAAAATTCCACTTTGCCGGTCCTTCCCAGCCACACCATAAAGCAGTAATTTCAATTTCGTGGTTTTTCTTTGCCTGGTTTACCAGTTCTGCCATTTCATCGGTTTTCAGCCGGTCGTCCCACACGCTGAGCTGGCAGGTTGAAAACCCATTTTCACGCAGACGGCGGAATTCTGTGTCGATGTCTGCGCTTAACGTAACAAAAACGCCTAATTTCATGCTGGTTCCTCCTTTGTTAATTACATTCCGGTGTCAGCGGCCCGGCCAGATCTTTTAAATAAAACAGCTTTCCGGGAAGCGTGGGCATAAAGGTTGATGGAATGTGAATGTCCGGCCCGTGGTGCAGGGTGGTTAAAAAGCTCATGCCCTGCCAGCCCATGCCGCGGCCTAATACGCCGTCAGCGCCGCCAATGCAAAAGTCTGCCTGCAAAAACAGTCCCGGCCCAATGGTGTTGGCCCGGCAGGGAACTAAGGTGGTGCGGCTTTTAAAGCTGGTAATTGCATTTTGTTCAATGGTCAGCGGATGAAGCTTAGCCCCCAATCGGTGGGTGGCCTGTTTCCAGCCGTCCTCGTCGGTAAAGTCTGCGGCAAAGTGAGGCTCCCAAAAGGCAATGTGACACATGCGCCCGATTCCATACACCAAAATTAGTTTCGCACCCTCACCTTTCAGCGACGCAATTTTTTGCGCATAGGCAGGAAGGTTATCTTTCGTAGCAAAATTGCGCTGCGTTTCCGGTACGGTAAGCTCGCCTAAGGGCGTGAAAAACGCCTCTTTCATGGCATATTCAAACGAGGCAGGATTATCAGACGGCAGAGTATTGCCATCGCCGTCTGCCCACTCGTCCATGTTAAAAGTGAAAACATGGGAACAGGAGACCTGCCATGCCTTTAAAAAATATACCGCCCAGCGATACATTCCCATGGGACCCACGGGCAAAATCAGGGCAATTTTTTCGTTTCTGTCCCGTGCTTCCTTAATTTTTAGTGCAATTTCATGACCCATAAAGGTGTCAAATTCATAAATATCGCGGCATTCCACCGGCGTAAAATCCGGATTCCAAAAAGATTCTTCTGTAGCGCCCTTTTCACAGCAGGCGTCAATTTTTTTAAAGTCCCAGCCTTCCGGGTAAAAGTTTTCTAACAGAGAGCCTTTCACGGTGCTTAAAAAGTCCATTTTTTCATCCTCCTAAAATCGTTTACGGTAAATAACGTTTTGTTGTAAGCTTGGGCCAGGCCAGGCATTGGGTAAAACCCTCTGCGAATTGCACGCCGCACTGAAGCCCACGGTAGCGTGCACAGGTTTTCACAAATTCAGCAAAGTCAATGCCGTCGTGTTCCCGCATCCATTTCATCTGGCTTACATGACATTCCAGCATGTTCATTTTCAGCTCAATGAAGTCTGAAACATCTACATATTCTGTAGGGATAAAGTTCACCCCGGCCAAATTGTCCATATAAAAAATAGGCGTAACGTTTGCCTTGCCGGCTACAGCTGTTTGATAGTGGGGCACGCTGGCGGCAAAGGCAGCGTCAAACACCAGGCGGCTCACCGCCACGTGGTCAGGCATATAGTCGCTGGGCGCGTGGGTAATAATAAAGTCGGGGTTGGTCGTGCGGATTACGTCTGTCACTAAATCCCGCTGCTGCTTTCTTCCTTCATAAACCATCAAGTCACCTACGTCGCAGGTAACTACGCGAATGCCGGCCAAACCGCCTGCTTTTTCCGCCTCCAGCTTCCGCATATCCCTCAGCTCGTCAGGTGCTATCACCTCGTGACCAAGGTTTCCGTTGGCAACGTGGCAAACCGTTACCGTGTCGCCCCTGGCTGCACATTTCGCCAGGGTTCCTGCACAGCCGATTTCTATATCGTCCGGATGGCAGCCAATTGCAAGCACATTCATTTTATATTCCTTCTTTCATTGCGTTTTTTATTTCTTTATGTTATACTAATTAAAAAAGAATCGCAATACATTTTTTTATGCCAAACATACACTTTTGTATCTTGATTTTAAAGGATGTGTACATTTTATGAAAGCAGTTTATGTAAAACACCAAATTGCAAACCTGATTCCCATCAGCAAAATTGTAACCATTCACTATTTTGAATTTGAAAAGGACTTTGTGTCATCAGGCGAGAGCCACGACTTTTGGGAGTTTGTTTATATTGACAAAGGCGAAGCCATTGTAACGGCGGGAAAGCAAAAGCTCATTTTAAAGCAGGGAGAGGGATATTTTCACAAGCCAAACGAGTTTCATCAGTTAAGTGCAAATTCCATCACAGCGCTCAATGTGTTTATTGTGTCTTTTGTCTGCAACGCAAAAAGCATGGACTTTTTTAAATCGAAAAAAATACAAGTTCAGCAAAAGTGGAAGGGGTTCATCACCGCTATCATTGAAGAGGGCAGAAAAACCTTCGACCTTCCCTTCAATAATCCGGACTTAAAGGGCCTTACTCTGCGGGAGAACGCGGTTATCGGCGGTCAGCAAATGATTCGGACATATTTAGAACAGTTTTTAATTTCTGTTCTAAGAAGCGAAACCAAAGAGGCGGAGACAAGAATTTTTCCCACCAGGGAAACCATGGAAAACCATCTTGTCTGCGAAATTATAAAAATTATAGAAGGCGCGCTTTACACCCAGCTTTCTGTGACGGACATCTGTGAAAAGCTCTCCTACAGCAAGGCCTATCTTTCTAAAATTTTTAAAGCTTACTGCGGATATTCCATGGGTGAATATCTGATTCTGCTGAAAATAGAAAAGGCAAAACAGCTCATTCGGGAAAAGGAATTTAACTTTACCCAAATATCGGACATGCTGGCATTTTCCAATCCACTGTATTTTTCGAGGGTATTTAGACGTGTTACGGGGATGTCCCCCAGGGAGTATTTAAATTCTGTAAAAATAAATTAAAATACAAAAATATATGTTTTTGATACGATATGATATTTTAAAAAAGCGCAGCTTGCTGTAAAGTAAAAGTAAACTTGAAATTACGGAGGCGTTTTTACAATGTTAAAAATAGGATTAATCGGCTGCGGCGGCATGGGGAGCGTTCATGCCAACAGCTGGATTGCGTTAGGCGATAAGGTGCAGCTTGCGGCAATTGCAGACCCCCGGCCGGAGAAAGCCAAAGAATTCTGCGAAAAAACAGGTGCGAAGCTTTATCCCGATGGAGAAGCCCTTTTGGAGAACGAGCAGTTAGACATTATTGATGTTTGCGTGCCTACGTTTTTGCACACGCGTTATGCGGTGGCCGCCATGGAAAAGGGCATGAACGTGTTCTGTGAAAAGCCCCTCTGCTTAAACCAAGAAGAGGCCGAGCTGCTGCTTGCAACAAAAGAGAAAACCGGCATGAAGTTCCAGGTGGGGCAGGTTATCCGCTTTTGGGACGAATATCGTTATGTAAAACATGCGGCGGAAAGCGGCGAATTTGGTAAGGTGCTGTCCGGCGTGTTTACAAGGCTTTCCCCCAATCCCAAGTGGTCTTGGGAGAACTGGTTTAACGACTACACCAGAAGCGGAACCATGGCGTTAGACCTTCATGTTCACGATGTAGACTTTATCCGTTATCTGATGGGCAGAGAGCCGGACGGTTTTCACACCGACTGCACAAGGGATGCTGACGGCGTAATTCAGCAGATTTTTACAAACTTTCAATATGGCGATGCGGTTTTCACGGCGGAAGGCTGCTGGGATTATCCGGATTGTTTTCCGTTTTCCATGGCGTTCCGCGTGAAGTTTGAAAAGGCCACTGTTACTTATAAAAGCGACGAAAAGCTGAAGGTGTATCCCGTGGCCGGCGAAGCTTATGAGCCGGAGCTTGATAAAATGAAAGCGGAAGACAAAGAAAGCGGCATAAACGTGTCCAACCAGGGAGCATACACAAACGAATTGCGCTTTTTTGCGGACTTTGTATCGACAGGCGCGAAGCAGGAAATTGCGCCGCTGCCTGAAGGCGTCAAATCCGTTCTTTTAGCCTTAAAAGAAATCGATGCTGCAGGCGGAGCAAAAATTTGAAAAAAGTGTTGACAAGTGTAAAATTTAGTGCTATAATTTAGTAGAATAAATTGAATAAATAAAGACAAGGAAGAGAAGGAGTAAATTTCTTTATCTGTGCATAGAGAGAAGCGGACGGTGGAAGCGCTTTCACAGAGGGATTTTGAAGTAGTCTCGGAGTTGCGGACTGAACAAAGCGAACGGAATGTGGTTGCTTTTATTAGGCTCCGACGGAACAGTTTCCGCCGTAAAAAGGGAAAGCGGCATCGCGTTTGTTTGCTGTGTCGGTTGAGGTATAGTTGTAACACTTCTATACGAAATTAGGTGGTATCACGAGTCATTCGTCCTAATGAAAGGATGAATGACTTTTTTTATTGGAATTTCACTTGTGAAGGAGATTATACATATGGAGCTTTTAGACAATTACATGCCGCAAACATCCTTTTCCAGCTATGAGGAGTTTGCGGAAAAATTCAAAATCAACGTGCCGGAAAACTTCGATTTCGCACGGGATATTGTAGATCAATGGGCACAGCTCGAACCTGAAAAGAAAGCCCTTGTTTACTGTGACGACAACGGTTTTGAACGTACGTTTACGTTCACCGAGGTTTCGGAGCGATCTAAGCGTATGGCACAATATTTTGTGTCGTTGGGCATTGGGCCGGGAGACCGTGTAATTACCCTGCTGCGCCGCAGATGGGAATATTGGATTATTGCCGTGGCCCTGCACAGAATGGGAGCGGTGCTGGTGCCTGCCTCGATTCAGCTCACCACAAAGGACATCTCTTATCGCATTGAAAGCGCCGAGGCAAAAATGCTTATTGCCATTGACGATGAGTTTGTCCGCGCACAGATTGCTCCGCTTTATGATAAATGTGAAACCTTAAAGCATATTCTGATTGTCGGCGACAATCCGGTTTCCGATTATCACGATTTTAACAGCGAATATCCGAAATTTGATTTGTACGACCAGCCGGTGAACAGAACGAACGACGACGAAATGGTAATTTATTTTACCTCTGGCACGTCGGGATATCCGAAAATGGCCATTCACAACCGCACATACCCCTTAGGCCACATCACCACGGCAAAATATATGCAGCGCGTGTTAAACAACGGCCTGCACTTGACCCAGGCAGACAGCGGCTGGGCAAAATTCGGCTGGGGCAACATCTACGGACAGTGGATTTGCGGAACGGCAATTTTTGGCTACGACCCCATTCGGTTTGATGCGGGGCACTTTTTAGAAACCATTCAGAAACACAGACCCACCACGATCTGCGTGCCGCCCACCATGTACCGTTTGATGCTGCATCACGGAATTGAGGCAAAACAGTTTGAATCTGTCACCTGGTTTGCAACGGCGGGGGAGCCGCTGTCTGACGAAGTGAACAGGGAGTGGAAAAGCATAACAGGGCAGGACATTCACGTTGGGTTTGGCCAGAGTGAAGGCTCGCCCATCTGCTGCACTTTTGAATGGCTGGAGGTACGCCCCGGCTCCATGGGCAGGCCGTCGCCCCTTTACGATGTAAGAATTTTAGCAGCAGACGGCGGATATTGCGATGCCGGCGAGGAGGGCGAAATTGTTATCATTCCGGCAGAAAAACAGGTGGGGCTTCTGTCGAAATATTCTTTAAACAAGGAGCAATATCGTCCCCTGCAGGGCGGCGTTTACCACACCGGTGACATTGCCTATAAAGACACGGACGGCTACTTTTACTATGTCTGCCGTAACGACGATATGATTAAATCCTCAGGCTACCGCATAGGGCCCTATGAAATTGAAAGCGTGTTAAACACCCATCCTGCGGTTAAGGAAAGCGCAATTGTTGGCGTGCCGGACGAAATCCGCGGTCAGTTAATTTGCGCAATTATTGTTTTGCGGGAAGGGTTTGCGCCGTCGGCTGAACTGACAAAAGAGCTTCAGACGCATGTTAAGACCAATACCGCGCCTTATAAATATCCCCGTGTGGTAAAATATTTTCACGATATCCCCAAGACAACATCGGGAAAAATTATGCGGAAGGACTTAAAAAAGCTGGCAGAAAGCATTGATTAATCAAAAAACACGGCACTTTTAAAGTGTCGTGTTTTTATGTAATTAATTTGGAAAGGGAATAAACTTCGTTTCCTTTTGAATTTATAAGTTTTTGGTCAATTTGAAACCCAACCTTTTTATGAAGCAAAATGCTGGCATGATTATCCGTCCGAACCTGTGCCCGCGCAGTTTGAAATCCCAGTTGTTTCGCATGACTGAGAGCGGCCAAATAAGCCTGATAAGCAAAACTCCTGCGCCGGAAAGGAGGAAATATCTTTATGCCGCAGTGAACAATGTTTTCTGTCTGTTCGCGCAGACTGATCAATCCAACAGCCTGGCCTCCTGAGTCTATTGCAAGAAGTTCGAAATATTGCCCGTTGAACATCTTTGTCCTCCATTCGGCAATCATTCTACGAATGTCGCATTGCGTCATATCTGGATATTCTTTTTGTAGAACAGGAATATCCGAATCTGAAAATTCTCGAAGCGTGACCATATCTTAAATCCTCATTTTTATCACTTTTGCAGGCACGCCTGCCGCCACGCTGTAAGGCGGAATGTCTTTCGTCACAACGGCGCCGGCGGCAATGACAGCGCCTTTTCCAATTGTGACGCCTGCGGTGATATTCACTCTGCCTGCGATCCACACGTCGTCATGAATGGTAATGGGAGCGGGCCGAATTCCCTGCTTGCAGATGGGTGTGTTTACATCATCAAACACGTGGTTCCCTGCAATCATCATGGCGTTTGCGGCAATGCGCACGTTATCTCCGATGGTCACCTGTCCCTCTTTGCCATATCCCACAATGGTGCAGTTGGCGTTCACCGAGCTTCCGCAGCCAATGGAAACGTCCCCCTGAATTGCCGTGTTGTAAGAAACCGAGGTGCCGGCGCCAATGGAAATTGTGCCGCCTTTTGGGTTGATTCTGCTTTCAGGGCTGATGCGGCAGGTTTTGTGAACCGTCACATTTTTGTGGCGCAGGGCCAAACGCCGCCCAAACCAGCAGCTTATTTTCTGACCTCTTGTTTTGTTCTGCTGGTATGACACGCCGCCGTCCAGCCAGGTCCAAATGCTCATATTTCCACGCCCCCCATGTCAAGCTCATAAAGCTGGGAGTTTTCACCGAACATCACGTTAAACAAAAGCTTTGAGCCGTCGGCGTTAAACACAGGGTGGTGGCAGATAAAATGGCGGTTGCGGCCTGGGGGCACCGCCTCGCGGTTTTTACAAGGGATGTGATAACATTTTTTTATTTCGTCGCTTCTTTTGTCAATAAACAAAAGCTGTCCCTGTCCGTCGGGCGTTTTGCGGCTGTCGGTCACAATCAAATTATAATCTGCCGGGCTGATGGACGGGTGTCCGCCGGTTTGGACTTTGCTGATTTTTGTGTAGCCTGTGCCGTCATAGTTTACCATGGCAAGACACATTTTCGTTTCGTCGCCGGGCACCGGGCCATATCCCAAAAGGTGCTTCCCGTCCGGGTGCCAGCCCCAATGAACACCGGGGCGATTGTAGCTTAAATCCACCGCCATATGAAGTTCTGTAAAATCGCGGTTTGCAGTGAACACATAGCCAATGCGCGGCTCGCGCCGGACGTTTTTCACCGTGTGGTTGCCGAAGTAAAACAAACATCTGTCTCCCTGACGGTTCCAACGCAGGCAGTAACACATTAGGGTAAGCCCGTCGTTCTGGCCGTAGATCTGTTTCATTTCCCGGTCGGTTTCTAAAAGCCGGTTTTTGTGCACGTGGCTGTTTAACACATCATTCACGGATAAGATCAGCTTTCTGGTGCCCTTGTCCATGTCATATTGAAACAAGCCGTGCTCATTCCGCGCCTGAAAGGGAAAGGGCGCGTCCTCCGGATGATATTCCAGCGTGCCGTAGCCTGCGGCATACAACATTCCCATAAAGCCCGAAACAATTGGGCCGCCGTCAGTCGGGGCGCCCTCCATGTCGCCTGCTACGCGTGTTTCCAGTCCGGTGGAAAGCTCTCTTCGCACAATATACGGCACGGTGTTTGTACCGCTCTGGTAATATACAAACCGGCAGTCGGGACTCCAGGTCTGCCAAAAACCCGTGTGGAAAAAGCTGGACGAATATTTGTTTTCGCCGAAGCTGTCCACAACTTTGCCATCGTTATCGGCAATATAAACCTTGCCCGTTTCCGTTTTAATGTTCTTCTGGCAGAGAGATGCCGGGGCTGCGGGTGATGGTGTGCT
>OGYL01001099.1_pt1 | contig 21439 bp, 17 predicted proteins | sample 1576541 | NCBI WGS metagenome assembly OGYL01 (sample SAMEA3541551, study PRJEB24748) | human gut metagenome | biome: human gut; feature: human-associated habitat; material: faeces | place: China | collected 2012 | reverse complement strand
TATATTGAAGACATTGTGTCGCGCCTGGCCCTGTCCCACCCTGAAATTTCAGTGAAGTTTATTAACAACGGAAAAGAAATGATGTTTACGCCGGGCGACAATTTACTGTCCTCGGCCATTTATGCTGTTTACGGAAAGGACATTAAAAATGCCATGGTGGAGGCACATTTTGAAGAACGGGGCGTTAGCGTTTCGGGCATGTGCGGAAAATCTGCCGCCGCCAGGAGTAACCGCGGCATGGAAAACTTTTTTGTCAACGGACGGTACATAAAATCGGCACTTCTTTCCCGGGCGACAGAGGAAGCGTATAAAAATGAGCTGATGGTGGGAAAATTTCCGGCCTGTGTGTTAAACATCACCCTGCCGCCGGAGAATGTGGACATTAACATTCATCCCACAAAATTAGAGGCCAAGTTTGCAGAGGAAAAGCACATTTACCACTGCGTTTACTGGGCGGTGAAGAACGCCCTTTATCAGTCGAATTTTGTGCCGCAGGTTCAGGAGCACAAAAACATTAAACCACAGTTTGTGCGGCCGCAGCCCCAGGCAGAAGAACGTAGTCTGCAGGAGCAAACTGCTTCGCAGGTGAAAACGAACCTACCCAAGGAGCCGACTGCGACTTTAAAGGAAACAGGCGGCTTTACGCCTACACACACGACCAAAGTTATGCCGCCTTGCTCTTCAAACGAGCCGCCTGCATTGGAAAATAGACAGGAAGCTTTTAAACCTCCTGCACAAAAGCCAATCATTAAACCTGCGCCCGAAGCTGCAGCCTCCACAGAACAGCGCTTGCCAACGGCGGAGCAAACGCCAGTGGTGCCGGAAAGCGGCGCGCCTGTGTATAAAATATGCGGACAGGTTTTTGCAACCTACATCATAGTGGAAAAGGACGGGAAAATGCTCATGGTAGACCAGCACGCCGCCCACGAGCGGCTGCGGTATGAAAAGCTCCTTCAGCAATACCGGGGGCGGGAAATTTCGTCCCAGCTCCTGCTGTGTCCTGAGGTGCTGACTCTGACAGCAACAGAGTTTGCTACGTTTGTAGAAAACCGGGAGGCCATCTGCGATTTGGGCTTTTTGGCCGACGAGTTTGGGCAGAAGCAAATCATTGTCCGCGGCACGCCGGCAGAGGCAGGGGAGTGCGACGTAAAAGCCACCATGCTTGAGGTGATTGAAATGCTTTCCGGCAGCAGAAAAAACGTGGACGACGATCTGGCGGCAAAAATGCTTTACCGCATTGCCTGCCGGGGCGCAGTGAAAGCAAATGCGGTTTTAAACCACGCAGAAATGACAAAGCTGTTAGACGGCGTTTTCAGCTTAACGGGCATTAACACCTGCCCGCACGGCAGGCCCATTACAGTGGAGTTTACAAAAGAATTTATTGAAAAACAGTTTAAAAGGATTGTATAGATGAACAAAGTAATCGTAATTGCCGGGCCAACCGCCACGGGAAAAACCGCCTTGTCGGTTGCGCTTTCAAAAGAGCTGGGCGGCGAGGTGGTTTCGGCAGACAGCGTGCAGATTTATAAGGGTTTAAACATCGGCAGCGCCAAACCCACAAAAGAAGAAATGCAGGGCGTGCCCCACCACATGATGGACATTTTAGAGCCGGACGATAGCTTTAGCGTTGCAAACTTTTGTGCCCGGGCAAAAGAGGTTATATCGGAAATTCAGTCGAGAGGAAAGGTGCCCGTTGTAACCGGCGGAACAGGGCTTTATATCTCATCTTTGGTGGACAACGTTTCTTTCATTCAAGAGGAAACGGACAAGTCTGTGCGGGAGAAGCTCGCACAGGAGCTTGAAACATTTGGAAAAGAAGCCATGCACGAACGGCTCACAGAAATTGACCCGGAGGCCGCCGCGTCTATCCACCCGAACAACACAAAACGGGTGCTCCGCGCGCTGGAGGTGTTTTTTGCCACGGGAAAAACGCTGACCCAGCAAAATGCTCAGTCAAAATTAAACAAATCGCCGTTCCATTTTGTGCTCTTAGCCCTTACCTGCCAGCGGGACATTTTGTATGACCGCATCAACCGCAGGGTAGACGGCATGGTGGAGCAAGGCTTGTTTGAAGAAGTTCAGTCCCTGCTAAAACGGGGCGTTCCGGCGAACAGCCAATCCATGCAGGGAATTGGCTATAAGGAGGCCGTGCAGTTTTTAAACGGCGCGGTCACAAGAGAGGCATGTATTGAAAAAATCAAACAAAACAGCAGAAACTACGCCAAGCGCCAGCTGACGTGGTTCCGCCGGGGAGACTATCAGTGGTTCGACGCGGTTTCTCCCGGGCTGTATGAGTCGGTGAAACAGTATATTGGAGAACACAGCCTATGAACGATAAAGACGCCTATCAGGGCACGGTGGACGAAATAATTTACCAAAATGAGGACAACGGCTACGCAATTTTCGATTTAGACGCCGGAGAAGAGGGTCTAATCACCTGCGTGGGCACGCTGCCCTTTTTAAAGCGCGGCGAAATGTTAATCGTCAGCGGAACGTGGGTCAACCACCCCAGCTACGGCCAGCAGCTGAAGGTGTCGCTGTTCCAGCGTGTAGAACCCGAGTCTAAAGATACCATTTTAACCTACCTGTCGTCCGGCGTGGTGAAGGGCATCGGCCGCGCCACAGCGGAAAAAATTGTGGACCGGTTTGGAGAAGACGCCTTGCGCATTATTGTGGATACGCCGGAGCGCCTGGCTGAAATTAAGGGGATTACCGTAGAAAAGGCCATGAAAATTTCTGAAAACTACATGGCCATTTATGACAAGGAACAGCTCATTCTGTTCCTGCAAAAATATGGAATTTCGGCAAGCTATGCCGTGAAGGTTTACGACCTATTGGGCAAAAATGCGGTGGAAATGATAAAGGAAAACCCATACATCCTCTGCGAGCGCATTCGCGGCATCAGCTTTAAGACTGCCGACATGGTGGCATCAAAGGCTGGCGGTGCGCGGAACAGCGTGTTTCGGATTCAATCAGGCATAAAATATATTTTAACCTTTTACGCCGCCAGCGAGGGACATACCTATTTGAAGCGGGGGGCACTCATTACGCTGGCGGTGCGCATGCTTGGGATAGACGGACTGGAGGCCGAAAACGCACTGATTCGTCTGTTTTCAGAGCACGAGCTGGTGTGCAAAAAAATAGATGATGAAGACTGTGTGTTTCTGCCTGCGCTTTACCACGCAGAGTTTGTTTCGGCAATGTGCATGAAAGAGCTGTTAAACGGCAGTGAAAAAGAACATGTGAAAGATGCCGAAGCAGAAATTGAAAAGTTAGAAAAGGAAACGGGAATTTCCCTGGCCGAAAAACAGCGCGAGGCCGCATTGTGCGCCTTAAACAGCGGCGTTACGGATAGAACCGGCGGTGGCGTCGCCGGTTTCCATCATCACCGGCGGGCCGGGCACGGGAAAAACCACAACCATTAACTTTATTATAAAACTGTTTGAGAAATCGAAAAAGAAAATTGCCTTAGCCGCCCCGACGGGGAGAGCCGCAAAACGCATGACAGAGCTATCTGGCCGCGAGGCAAAAACCATTCATCGCCTGCTGGAGGTGGGCTTTACCGATGACGACGAGCTGCGGGAATATGTCCGCGAAAGTACAGAACCATTAGAGGAGGACGTTGTTATCATCGACGAGGTCAGCATGGTGGACGCAATTTTAATGAGTTCCCTGCTTTCCGCCATTAAGCCCGGCGGACGGGTCATTTTGGTGGGGGACAGCGACCAGCTTCCTTCGGTGGGCGCGGGGAACGTGCTGTCGGACGTCATATCCTCCGGCATAGTTCCCACCATAAGCCTGGACACTGTGTTCCGCCAGGCGGAAGAAAGCATGATTGTGGTAAACGCTCACAAAATAAATCTGGGGGAATATCCAATTTTAAACAAAAAGGATAAGGATTTCTTTTTTGTGGAAGCGGAGGACACTTACAAAACAGCCCAGCTGTTAACCGATTTGGTGTGCCGCCGCCTGCCCAACGCCTATGGATTAGACCCCATGGCAGACATTCAGGTCATCAGCCCCATGAAAAAAACACAAACCGGTGTTTATGCCTTAAACGCCGCCCTGCAAGCCCTATTAAACCCCGGGGAACCAGGAAAAAACGAGCGGGCGTTTCAAAACAGAATTCTGCGTGAGGGCGATAAGGTGATGCAGATTAAAAACAACTATGACCTGCTGTGGAAACGCACAGGCGGTGACGAGGGCTCCGGTGTTTACAACGGCGACATGGGCAGAATTGTTGAGGTGAAAACCGCATCTGTTACCATTTTGTTTGACGATGGGAAAAAAGTGGTATATGAAAATGCATTGCTGGACGAAATTGAACTGGCCTATGCCGTCACCGTACATAAAAGCCAGGGGAGCGAGTTTAAAACCGTGGTCATTCCTGTTTTTTTCGGCACAGAAAAGCTTTTTTCCCGAAATCTTTTATACACCGCCGTAACCCGCGCCAGGGAAATGGTGGTTTTGGTGGGGCAAAAGGCGGCCTTGAAAAAAATGGTGGACAACGACTATGAGGCAAAACGGTTTTCCAGTCTTCGCTGGCAGCTTTTGGAGGGAGAAAACGCATGAGCCAAATTGTTTATGACTATATTGAAGATTATTTAAACCGCAGCCTGAAACAAAACGAACCTTTTTTTGAGGAACTGCGGAACTTTGCAGAAAAAAACCACATCTATATTGTAAAACCCCAGGTGGAACAGTTTTTAAAAACGTTTTTGTTTGCCGCCCGTCCCAGCCGGATTTTAGAGGTGGGAACTGCCATTGGCTACAGTGCGCTTATGATGCTGTCCTGTCTGCCTCAGGCGCATATCACCACCATTGAGCGGGATGAAGCCGTGCTTGCCATGGCAAAGGAGAACATCAAAAAGCGGGGTGCGGAGGAGAACATCCGCTGCATTTTCGGCGACGCAGGCGAGGTATTGGAAAATTTAAACGCAGCATTCGACCTTGTGTTTTTAGACGCGGCAAAGGGGCAATATCAAACCCACTTTAACCTGTGCCTTGCCAAAATGAATCCCGGCGGCGTGATTATTACAGACGACGTGCTGTATATGGGCATGACCGCGTCGGATAAACTGGCAACGAAAAAACACATCACCATCACCCGCAGACTCAGGGAGTTTTTAAGCTACCTGTGCGCAAACGAACGGTTTGAAACCACCGTTCTGCCAATCGGAGACGGGGTGGCGGTGACTTATATAAAGGAATGAAAGGAAACGCACTATGTTTGTTATTTTAGGCATTGGAAATCCGGGAAAGAAATATGACGGGACAAGACACAACATTGGATTTATCGCAATGGATTATATGTCGGCCAAATATGGCATAAAAATAAATAAGATCAAGCACAAATCCCTCATCGGCGAGGGGAATATCGCGGGCGAAAAAGTGCTTTTGGTAAAACCCCAGACCTTTGTAAACCTTTCAGGCGAAGCTTTAAGGGAAATTTGTTCCTACTACAAGGTTCCGGCGGAAAATGTGATTGTCATTCACGACGACGTGAGCCTTCCCTGCGGCAGGCTCAGAATTCGCAAAAAGGGCAGCGACGGCGGCCACAATGGAATTAAGTCTATTATCTACCAGCTTGCGTCCGACGAATTCACCAGAATTAAAATCGGCGTGGGCGCGCCGCCGGAAAATTATGACTTGCCAGACTGGGTTTTGGGCCGGTTTTCAAAAGAAGAGGTTTCCCATCTGTCAAAACTGGTGGATTGTGTGGTGGAGGAGGCCGTGCCCGAAATTATTAGAAGCGGTGCGGAAAGCGCCATGAACAACTATAACGGGAAGGTATTTTAAATGAATGTTTTTTATGACGCCGCAAAGAAGCTTTGCGGCTTTTCGGATATTGGCAGGCTTTCAGGCAAAGAGGCGGTGAACGTGGTGGGATTAAATGCCCCTGCAAAAGCGCACTTTGCAGCAATGCTGTGCAAAGAATTTGGCCGCCAGGGCATTTTTATAACCGACAGCGACTACACTGCGAAAAAAATAGCCGAGGATTTTTTGTTCTACTTTCCCGATGAGGCATATTTTTACCCGTCGAAAGAGCTGGAGTTTTTTAAAGCCGACGCAAAAAGCCACGAGCTGCAAAACAAGCGGCTGGAAATTATTGAAAAGCTGGCAGGCGGCGCAAAAAATTCGGTCACAGTTATGTCCATCGACGCGGCGCTGCAGTTTACGGTGGACATTGCCGCATACCGCGAAAGTGCCCTCTTAGTTACTGTTGGGGACGAACTCTTGGTCACAGAAATTTCAAAAAAACTCACCAACATGGGCTACACCAGAGAAGACATGGTGGAGGGCAAGGGACAGTTTTCCGTCCGCGGCGGCATTATAGATGTGTTTCCCCCGTCTGCCGAAAATCCGTTCCGAATTGAGCTGTTCGGCGACGAGGTGGACTCTATCCGCACCTTCGACGTGTTCACCCAGGTTTCTGTGGAAAATATTGAACATGCAAAAATCGGCCCGGCGGACGAATCGTTCCGCTCCAAGAATGCCGACACCTGTGTTTTGGAATATTTCGAAGACGACGCTTTTGTGTTTTTTGACGAGCCCCAGGCCATTTCAGAGCGGGTTGAGGGCTTAAACTGGGACATTGAAGAAACGGTGAAAGCCCTGGCAGAAAAGGACAAACACTTTCAGTTTCAGGAAAAATATATTCATAATTACTACGATGTGCTTCATGAACTGTTAAAGCACCCCTTTGTTGGGCTTTTGGAGCTTCCTCGTTCAACGCAGGACTATCATCCCAAAGCAGAGGTGCATATAAATGCCGGAGAAATCGGCAAAGCGCCGACAGAGCGGGACAAATTCTATGAGGAATTGAACGAGTGGCTCAAAACCTATACCGTGGTATTTTCTGTGGACAAGGACAGACAGGCGGCCTTAGAGGGCGACCTTGCCGCTGCGGGATTTTCGGCAGTAAACGCAGAACACGGTCAGGCGGTGGCAGGCAAAATCAATCTGGTGCCCGGCGGCCTGAAAAAAGGCTTTTATTATGAAGAAGCAAAGGTTGCCTTTTTTGGCGAAGAAGAAATCTTCGGGCGCAGCCCAAAGCGCAGGCTAAAGCGCAAAAAAATGGATTCTGCCAGCCGAATCCGGGATTTTAACGACTTAAACATCGGCGATTATGTGGTGCACCGCACCCACGGAATTGGCCAGTATATGGGGCTTGACACTTTAGAGGTGGAAGGCAAGCGGCACGACTATTTAAAAGTGAAATATAACGGGGACGATTTTCTCTATGTTCCCACCGACCAGTTAGACCTTTTGCAGAAATATGTGGGAAAAGACGGCGTTGTACGGTTAAACAAAATGGGCGGCGCAGACTTTGCCCGGCAGAAGAAAAAGGTGAAAGAGTCCACAGAAGAGCTGGCAAAAGAGCTTGTGGCGCTTTATTCCGCCCGGCAAAACGCAAAAGGCTTTGCCTTTTCGCCAGACAGCGAGTGGCAGAAGACCTTTGAAGAGGAGTTCCCCTATGTGGAAACCGACGACCAGCTTCGATCCATTGCAGAAGTGAAGCAGGACATGGAAAGCGTGCGCCCCATGGACCGGCTCCTCTGCGGCGACGTGGGCTACGGAAAAACGGAGGTTGCCCTGCGGGCCGCCTTTAAAGCAGTGATGGACTCGAAACAGGTGGCGATTTTAGCCCCCACCACAGTTTTGGTTATGCAGCACTTTAACACGTTTACAAACCGCATGAAAAAGTTCCCCGTAAAGGTGGCGGAGCTTTCCCGGTTTAAAACGAAAAAGGAGCAGGCACAAATTGTAAAACAGCTAAAGAGCGGCGAAATTGATATTGTTATCGGCACCCACAGGCTTTTGGCAAAGGACATTGAGTTTAAAAGCCTGGGGCTTTTGGTGGTGGACGAAGAACAGCGTTTCGGGGTGAAGCACAAAGAGCGCATTAAAGAAATGAAACACAATGTGGACGTGCTGACGCTTTCGGCAACGCCTATCCCCAGAACACTGCACATGTCTATGATTAACATCCGCGACATGAGCGTTTTAACCGAACCGCCGGAAAATCGGTTCCCCGTGCGCACTGTGGTTATGGAACAAAACGACGCGGTGACAAACGACGCCATTCGCAGGGAGCTTTCCCGGGGAGGCCAGGTTTACTATATTCACAACCGCATTTCCTCTATCGACTCCGTGGCAAGAAAACTGCAAAAGGCGTTTCCCGATGCAAAAATTTCTGTGGCTCACGGCGCAATGGAGGAAGAGCCCTTAGAGGAAATTATGATGGAAATGCTGGAGGGCGAAATTGATATCTTGGTGTGCACCACCATCATCGAAACGGGACTGGACATTCAAAACGTGAACACTATTATTATTGAAGACGCAAACAGGATGGGCCTTTCCCAGCTCTACCAGTTAAAGGGCAGGGTAGGCCGCACCAACCGGCGTGCCTTTGCCTATCTGCTCTACCGCCCCGACCGTGTGCTAAACGAAAACGCAACAAAACGGCTTCGCGCCATTAAAGAATTTACCGAGTTTGGCTCGGGCTTTAAAATTGCCATGCGCGATTTGGAAATCCGCGGCGCGGGCAACATTTTAGGCGCCCAGCAGCACGGCCATATGGACACGGTGGGCTACGATATGTACTGCGAGCTGCTTTCCCAGAGCGTAAGCGAACTTTCAGGCATACCCCAGGAAGAGGACTGGCAGCCCGCAGTGGACATTAACGTGGAGGCCTACATTCCGCCCAGCTACATTAAAAATCACGCCCAGCGGTTAGATATTTATAAAAAAATTGCTTCCATTGAGAGCGACGGGGATAAACTGGACGTGGAGGGCGAAATCTGCGACCGGTTCGGCGACATGCCGGTCAGCGTGGCCGCGCTCGTAGCCGTTGCCGAAGTGAAATATATGGCAAAGGACTGCGGACTGAGCGAAATTACAGTGAAAGACGACAGCATTCTGTGCTATTTTAAAACGCAAATGGACTTGGAAGCCATTGCGGGGCTGGTGTCGGAATTTGGCAGCAAATTTTTTGTTTCAGCCGGCACAAAGCCCTATATGGTGTTGAAAATTGACAGGAAACAAGAAGAAAATTTGCTTCTTTCTGTAAAAAATTTATTACAGAAATACAAGAAACTCTTGCATAGTAATGCTAAATAGTGTATAATACATTTATTACAATTAAACAAAGGAGTGTTTTTTGTTGAACGCATTAAAGGCAACAATTAAGTGGATTGCCGCAATCGTAATCATATGCGCGGCAGCGGTGTTCTTAGCAAGCATCAACGGTCTTTCCGTTTCGCGCAAAATCGCAACGGTGGGCGGTAATGATGTAACGGAGGCAGAGTATAAGTATTATTTAGAAATGATAAAAGACCAGATGATTTCAGAAGCCGGAGAAAACGCCGGGGACGATTACTGGAATTCTGATATTGACGGGAAAAAAGCATCTGAAGTGGCAAAAGAAAAGGCAATGGACGAGCTAATCCGCGTTGAAACCGCAGTTGTTAAAGCCAAGGAAGCGGGTGTGACATTAACCCAGGAGCAGGCTTCAAACGCACGCTCCATTGTGAATGCAGATGACGCTGCAACAAAGGAACAGCTGAAAGAATTAGAAAAGAAAACTGGTGCGGACAAGTATCAAATTGCGGACATTATGGAAAAGACATTTTTATCTAGTGCGTACTATCAGTCTCTTTCTCAGCAGGAAAATTCCCCTATTAAGCCGGACGATGAAACTGTGAAAAATGCGGCCAACGAAAAATATGCCGTGGTAAAACACGTTTTAATTTCGAATACCCCTCAGCAGGACGCAGCAGCTGCGGCAGACGGTGCAGCAGAGCCGGCTGAAGAAGTGGATACAGAGCAATATGCGGCTGACGCCAAGGCAAAAGCAGAAGAGGTTTTAGCAAAGGCCGTGAAGGGCGACAATTTTGAAAACCTGATTAAGGAATATGGCGAAGACCCAGGTATGGAAACCAGCCCTGACGGCTATGTGATTGACGAAACCGGCGCAACGCTGGACGGCACGGGCAGCATGATTCAGGAGTTCACCGACGGCACGTTTGCCGTAAAACCCGGCGAAGTGAACCCGAACCTGATTGAGTCCACCTACGGCTGGCATATCATTAAGCGTTATCCCCTACCGGAGGACGGCGAAGACTTAACAAAAATTTTATCCACTGCGTCTAACTCCATTATGTCCGACAAATACACCGAATATTTAGACGGCTTGAAGGACAGCATGAACATTACTATTAACGAAAAAATTTACAACAAAATTAAAGTAAAATAAAAAAATGCAGGCCTCTCCGCTTTGGCGGAGGGGCTTTTCTTTTTGCCCTCTGTGCTAAAAGGTTTGATAGGGGAATAAAATAAAAATAAACACAATTGGATTGATTTAGGAGGCATTTTTTATGATTATGGTATTTAAGAAGAAAAAGGTAATTGCCGCTGCCTGCCTGTTGGCGCTTTGCGCGGGGCTTACCGGCGCTGGCTATCAAATGTTTCGCTCAAAGGGTGCGTTTTTGCCCACGGAAAACAAAACTGTCATTATTGATGCAGGTCATGGTACACAGGGTTAATACTATAATCCGCAAACGCATAAATTATTTGTTGCAAAAGGAGCTTGTTTGTGCTATAATGAGATTGCCAAACAAAATCGAATCATTGCGCTTTTAACACGATAGTGTGTATTTTTGTGCCTTTCGGTAAAAATACATGCTCTATTTCTGCATACTATTGTGTTAGTGTAGGATTTTGTTTGGCGACAATCGGAGCAATGTGTTTTTCGTGCGTCAGCTTCGGTTGGCGCACTTTTTTAATTTGCAAAAACGATAGCAAAACAAAATTGCAGATAGTGAATTTGGTATCGTGCGGCAATTTTGTATTGGGAAAAAAGCGGCGAAAACGGCTCATATCCGTTTTCGCTGCTTTTTTTCTTCCGTTTGTTTTATTATGGGCAAAAATTGGAATAATAGTGTTGAGGTGGTAAATAGATGAACCATTTAAAAAACGAAACAAGCCCATACTTAAAGCAGCACGCTGAGAACCCGGTTGATTGGTATCCCTGGGGAAGCGAGGCGTTTTTAAAAGCAAAAAAAGAGAACAAGCCGGTGTTTTTAAGCATTGGCTACAGCACCTGCCACTGGTGCCACGTAATGGCCCATGAAAGCTTTGAAAATAACGAAGTGGCAGACATTTTAAACAAAAACTTTATCTCAATTAAAGTAGACAAAGAGGAACGGCCGGACATCGACAGCATTTATATGCAGGTATGCCAGGCGTTTACGGGCAGCGGCGGCTGGCCCACATCGGTGTTTTTAACGCCGGACCAAACGCCTATTTTCGCCGGCACCTATTATTCAAAGGCAGATTTTTGCCGCCTGGCTAACCGCATTGCCCAGCTTTGGGAAACACAGCGAGAGGAGCTTTTAACCGCCGGCAGGGAAATCGTCAGTGCGCTGAGTTCGCCTGCGGCTGGGAATGAAAGCGTTTCAAATCATCTGCTGGATATGGCGGCACACCAGTTTGCACAGGCGTTTGACGAAAAAAACGGCGGGTTTGGAAGCAGTCCAAAATTTCCCTCGCCCCACAACCTGCTGTTTTTGCTTAGCCGCTGGCAAACTGCAAACGATAAACAGGCGCTTAAAATGGCCGAAAAGACTTTGACGCAAATGTATAAGGGCGGCCTGTTCGACCACATTGGGTTTGGGTTTTCCCGTTATTCCACAGACGATTTTTTCTTAGTCCCCCACTTTGAAAAAATGCTTTACGACAACGCGCTGTTAATGATGGCTTATATTACGGCTTTCCACATCACAAAAAACGAGCTTTTTAAAGATGTGGCAGTGAAAACCGCCACCTATGTTCTAAGGGAGATGACGGACCCTGCCGGCGGCTTCTACTCTGCCCAGGATGCCGACAGTGACGGGGAAGAGGGCAAATTTTACACCTTTACCTATGAGGAGCTGACTGCGCTTTTAGGCGAAAAAAACGGCAGCAATTTCAATGAATATTTTGGCATTACCAAAGAAGGCAACTTTGAGGGGAAAAACATTCCCAACCTGCTGGGACAGGAAACGCTAAGCAGGGAAACAAGCAAATTTATTCCAGCAGTTTTAGACTACCGGAAAAAAAGGACCCAGCTGCATTTAGACGACAAAATTTTAACTGCCTGGAACGGTTTGATGATTTGCGCCTTTGCCCGCATGTATCGCGCAGTCGGCGATATGGTATATTTAGAAACTGCCAAAGACGCATACAGCTTTATAGAACAGAATTTAATGGAAAACGGCACGCTTTTTGTCAGCTTCCGGCGCACAAGAAGCAAAACCCCCGGCTTTTTAGACGACTATGCCAACACAATTCTGGCACTCATCAGCTTATATGAAGCGACCCTCGAAAAGGACTATTTAAACAAGGCACTGCAGCTTACAGAAAAAACGGCAGACAATTTTTTTGACAGGGAAAACGGCGGCTTTTTCCTCTATGGTGCCGATGCGGAACAATTGATTTTGAGGCCGAAAGAAACCTACGACGGGGCCATGCCCTCGGGCAACTCTGTTATGGCATATAATTTGGTGAAGCTCTCGCAAATCACCCAGGACCCAAAATTAGAGCAACAGGCGAAAAGGCAGCTTGCGTTTATGTCTGCTGCTGCGGAGGACTACCCAATGGGCTACAGCTTCTTTTTGCTGGCACTGTTGGAGTATTTAAATCCCCCGGTAAGGATAGTCTGTGTCCGCAAGGATGAGGACGCATATCTTGCCAAATTTCCGCAAAACGCCGCAGTAAGGCTTGTTGACAGCGGGGAAGAGCCGCAGTATCCCATAATAAACGGCAGAACCACCTATTATGTTTGCAACGCCAAAAGTTGTCTGCCGCCCACAAACAATTTGGAGGACGTATTATGAATCACCAATCCGTGTGGACAGCCACGGCGAAGATGCCGCGGTTTGAAACCTTAAACAAAGACATTAAAACCGACGTGTTAATCATTGGCGGCGGCCTATGCGGTATTTTGTGCGCCCATTTCCTAACCCAGGCCGGCGTTGACTGTGTGGTGGCTGAGGCAAACCGTGTCGGGCTTGGTATTACGAAAAATACCACAGCCAAAATTACCTCCCAGCACGGGCTGATTTACGATAAGCTCATGCGCACTTCAGGGCCGGACGCGGCCATGCAGTATTTTTGGGCAAACCAGAAAGCTGTGGAGCACTACCGCACGCTTTGCGAGTCGATTGACTGCGACTTTGAAACCAAAAGCGCTTATATCTATTCCCTCACCGACCGAGAGAAAATTGAGCGGGAAGTGGTGGCAGTGCGCATGCTGGGCTTTCAGGCGGAGTTTTCAGAAACCCTGCCCCTACCGTTTCCCATAAAAGGCGCAATCGAATTTCCCAACCAGGCGCAGTTTCACCCCTTAAAGTTTTTGTCCGCCGTGGCAGGCGGCCTGCACTTATATGAAAACACGTTTATAAAAGACATCAGCCCACACAAAGCATGGTCGGAGCGGGGCAGCATAACGGCGGACAAAATCATTGTAACCACCCACTTTCCCTTTATCAACAAACACGGGAGCTATTTTCTAAAGATGTACCAGCAGCGGTCTTATGTGCTGGCGCTGAAAAATGCCCAAGATGTTTCCGGCATGTATTTGGGCGCGGAGGAAAACGGCCTTTCGTTCCGGAATTACGGGGATCTTTTGCTGTTGGGCGGCGGCGGACACAGAACCGGCAAACAGGGAGGGAACTGGGAAGAACTGCGCGCCTTTGCAAAGAAGCACTATCCCAAAGCAGAGGAGTGCTACGCCTGGGCTGCCCAGGACTGCATGAGCCTGGACTCCGTCCCCTATATAGGGAACTATTCCAAACAGACGCCGGATTTGTTTGTGGCCACGGGCTTTAACAAGTGGGGCATGACGACTTCTATGGCTGCGGCAGAGATTTTGTGCGACATGGTGCAGGGAAAAGAAAACGAGTTTGCAAAGGCGTTTTCGCCCCACAGAAGCATGTTAAAGCCCCAGCTTTTTGTAAATGGCGCAGAGGCGGTGAAAAACTTGCTCACGCCTACAACAAAGCGCTGCCCCCATTTGGGATGCGCGTTAAAGTGGAACAAGGCGGAGCACACGTGGGACTGTCCCTGCCACGGCTCACGCTTTCAGGAGAACGGAGATTTAATCGACAATCCTGCGACGGGCGGTGCAAAGATTGAATAACTATTTTGAAGGGTATTATTACAAGCACCAAAAAAACAACGACACCCTGTGCTTCATTGTGGGACGGTCTAAATCCGAGGAGTTTATTCAAATATTAACCAACGACGCGGTTTATCAGGTTCCCTTTATCGGGAACAATCAATTTTCGAAACAAGGCGTGAAGCTGGACATTCACAGCGAAAGCGTGACGCTGACCGGTGAAATTTCCTATGGGGAGCTTGCTCCCATAAAATATGACATTATGGGCCCTTTTGCCCGTTTGCCTATGGAGTGCAGGCATGGCATTATCAGCATGCGCCACACGCTGTTCGGTGAAGTGGTTTTAAACGGAAAAACCATTGACTTTTCCGGCGGATTGGGATATATTGAAATGGACGCCGGACGGTCATTTCCCAAATCGTATATCTGGGTGCAGAGCAATGACTTTAAAGAGCCTTGCTCGGTGTTTGCTTCAGTTGCCACCATTCCATTTCTGTTTTTTCACTTTGTGGGAACCATTGCACTGGTGCTTTATGAGGGCAGGGAATACCGCTTTGCCACATATCTGGGCGCAAAAGTGCTGGCCTGCACCGAAAACCAAATTGTGTTAAAACAGGGAAAACAGCAGCTTGAAATTTGGCTTCGGCCAGATGCCGGGCTAAAGCTTGCCGCGCCGGACAAGGGGGAGATGAGCAGAACCATTTTAGAAAATCCCTCTTGCTTTGCCAATTTTAAATTTTACCTTGAGGACAAACTTGTATTTGACTTTAATTCCGACCACACCAGCTTTGAATATGAATATTGAGGTTATATTTCATTTTCTTTACAAAAAATTTAAAAAAATTTAAAAAAACCCTTTACAAATACAACTGGTTGTGGTAAAATATTTTCTGTTACCAAGACTGGGGGCTGGGCGTCGCCTCGAATTAGACCTTTCTCTCGGTTTTCGGCTTAAATATTTTTTTAGGAGGATTTTTTTTCATGAGACCAGAAGTAAAACAGGAAATTATTGAAAAGTATAAGCTGCATGAGGGCGACACAGGTTCCCCAGAAGTGCAGATTGCGCTTTTAACAGAACGTATTAACCACTTAAACGAGCACTTAAAGCTGTTTAAGAAAGACCATCATTCCAGACGCGGACTTTTAAAAATGGTTGGTCAGCGCAGGGGTCTGTTAAACTATTTAATGAAGATTGACATTGAACGTTACCGCGCAATTATCGAAAAACTCGGACTGCGTAAATAATTTAAAATTAGTTTTCAAGGTGCCACGTTACTGCCTAAGTCGCTGACGTGGCATTTTTTGCGCCGCTTTCGTGGTTAAGCCCCATCAAATTTTCTCGAAACTGGTCTTATCTTGTTTACAAAACCGGTTTCTTGTGGTATAATATTTTCTATATGATAAAAAGCGTTGGTGAGATAAATGATTTTAAACCCCATTTCCTCCGGCCCGGAGCAAGGCTTTATAAAAGTGCCTGACGCGGCCTGTGAAAAGTTAATAAAAACGGGAAACACCGTTTATCTTGCCGTATATATGTACGCGCTGGGACAGTTCTATAAAGGCAGAACAGACATTTCAAACGGATTTATCGCAGACTGCCTGCATATCAATGTAATAGACGTCGTTAACGCGTTTTTGTTTTGCGCTTCGGAAGGGTTAGTGGCCATACATAATTTCACCAGCGTGGGCGACGGGGAGTTTGATGTGGAGTTTTGCTTCGATGTTCCGTGCGGAGCAAAACAATCAGATTTTAAGCCCCACTACAAAAGCGGTGAAATCGGCAAACGGATGGAAGAAAACTCAAAGCTGGCGCAAACCTACAAAATTGTCAGCGGCATTTTGGGCAAAACCCTTTCGTCTTCTGACATTGAATTGCTATATTCCATGTACGACTATTACGGCCTCACACCGGAGGTTATTGTGGTTATGGTGGAATATTTTGCGTCGAAGGGCAAAACCACCATGCGCAAGCTGGAGCGTGAGGCGCAGAAATGGTCTGAAAACGGAATTGACTCGGTGGCAAAAGCTAATCTATTTATAAAAAAGCGGGAGGAATTGCTTTCCTTTGCAGGAACAGTGCGCCGCATTATCGGAGCCAACGAGCGCAAGCTCACCACTAAGGAGTTAGAATATATCAACAGGTGGCAGCAGGAGTTTCAGTGTGAGCCGGAGGACATTAAAAAAGCCTATGAAATTACAGTGGAAAACACCGGCAAGGTGGCCTTTGGCTACATGAATAAAATTTTGGAAAGCTGGAAAAAAGAGCGGGAAACCGGCATAAAGGAGCAGCCAATTATAAAAACAAAGCCTGCTGCTCCAAAAAAATCCAGATATAACTACGAAGAAATTGAGCGCAAGACCTTTTTAAACGTAACCCGAAAAGGCGGTGAAACCAATGGCTTATGACGCAGAGCTATACAGGGAAATTGAAGCGGAGTATGAAGACATCAGACGGCAGAATGAGGTGGATTTGGCAGAGCGCCGGGAGCGCGTGTTTAAAAACGTGCCTGAAGCGTTCGATGTGGACAACGAAATTAAAATGTTGGGCCTAAAGCTTTATAAAATCGCCCTGTCCGGCGGGAATGTTCAGCAGCAGGTAAAAAATTTGCGCACCCAGCAAAAACAGCTGCTTTCCAAGCGTGACGCTTTGCTGGTTGAAAACGGATATGCTACTGACGAGCTTTCTGAACGGTTTTTGTGCGCCAATTGCCGCGATACCGGGGCTGTAGGAACAGAGCTTTGCGACTGTTATAAACGCAAGCTGGTGCTAAAGGCCTATGAGCAGTCGAACCTATCCTCCCAGCTGAAAAACCAGAGCTTTAAAACCTTTGATTTGTCGCTTTATTCCGATGAACAAAGCATAGATTTTGGTATTTCCCCCAGAGAGCATATGAAAGGGATTTTAAACACCTGCCTGGGCTTTGTCAACAACTTTGGCAAAACCGACAAAAGTCTGCTATTTTGGGGCGCGCCGGGGCTGGGAAAGACGTTTCTTTCCACCTGCATTGCAAAGGAACTGATTAAAAAGGGCTATTCCGTCATTTACGAAACGGCTTATCAAACCTTTTCCATGCTGGAGGAACTAAAGTTTAAACGGACGGACGATTACGACAAACTGAAGTTTAAGGTCGACAAGCTATACACCTGTGATTTGCTGATTTTAGACGATTTGGGCAGCGAGTTTTCCACACAGTATACCAACGCAGCTCTGTTCGACATTTTAAACTCCCGGCTGATTGCCGGCAAAAAAACGGTAATTAACACAAACCTGTCTGTTGCAGAGTTTGAATATAAATATTCCGAGCGCGTTGCGTCGAGAATTATAGGGCACTTTCTGATGCTTCACTTTATCGGAAGCGACATTCGTTTGGAAAAATCGGTAAACGATTTAAAATAAATTTGGAGGCGTTTTTTTTGGCAAGAGAAGATATTATCAAAAAGCACAAGGCCGCCGGCGTTGTGTTTGTTGATGAAAACAACGTGTATATCGACGAAACGGTTCTCATAGGAGATGGTACCGTGGTTGAGCCTAATGTGCGCATTACGGGCAGCACAAAAATTGGCAGAAACGCGCTGATTGGCTTTTGTTCAGACATTGCAAACTGCGAAATCGGCGATAACGTTACCGTGAAGTATTCGGTTTTAACCGACAGCAAAATCGGAGCAGGCACCAACATTGGCCCCTTCGCCTATGTGCGTCCCAACTGCTGTGTGGGTGAAAATGTAAAGCTTGGCGACTTTGTGGAAATTAAAAACTCCAACATTGGCGACGGAACAAAGCTTGCCCATTTAACCTATGTGGGCGACGCCGACGTTGGCAAACATATAAACTTTGGCTGCGGCACGGTTGTGGTGAACTACGACGGGAAAAACAAGCACAGAACCGTAATTGAAGACGGCGCGTTCATCGGCTGCAACACAAATCTTGTTTCACCTGTAACGGTAGGTGAAAATGCATACACCGCCGCAGGCTCCACCATAACGGAGGACGTGCCGGCAGACACCCTGGCAATTGCCCGGGCGCGCCAGGTGATTAAAGACAACTGGAAACGCAAATAATTTTATTTTAATATCTAAAAGATTTAAGAGGGGAGTATCACAAATGATAAACCACGGTAAGGATGTAAAAATTTTTGCCTGCAACGCCAACCCAAATCTGGCGGCCAAAATTGCAAAGGAGCTGGACTTAAAGGTTGGAAACGCCGAAGTGAGCATGTTTTCTGACGGCGAGATTTCGGTAAACATTTATGAAACAGTCCGGGGTTCCGACGTGTTCATTGTTCAGTCGACCTCAAACCCGGTGAACGACAACCTGATGGAGCTTTTAATTATGATTGACGCGTTTAAACGCGCATCGGCCTCCAGAATAACTGCAGTTATGCCCTATTTTGGCTATGCCAGACAGGACCGGAAATCAAAGGCCAGAGATCCCATTTCAGCCAAGCTGGTTGCAGACTTAATTACGGCCGCCGGAGCAGACCGTGTTTTGACAATGGACCTGCACGCGGCGCAGATCCAGGGCTTTTTCAACATTCCTGTGGATCATTTGCTGGGCGGAACCTATCTTGCGCAGTATTATCTTGAAAAGTTCCCGCAGCGCAGTGATTTGGTGGTTGTTTCGCCCGATTTAGGCAGCGTGACAAGAGCAAGAAACTTTGCCTCTAAGCTTGACGTGCCCATTGCCATCATTGACAAACGGCGGCCAAAGCCGAATGTGGCAGAGGTTATGAATATCATTGGTGATATTAAAGATAAAAAAGTTATTTTGGTGGACGATATGATTGACACTGCCGGCACCATTACCCACGGCGCGAAAGCGCTCGCCGAGCGCGGCGCAAAAGAGGTTTATGCCTGCTGCACCCACGGCGTGCTGTCCGGCCCGGCAATGGAACGCATTTCAGACAGCCCCATTAAAGAGCTGGTAACGTTAGACACCATTGCAATCCCCGAAGAAAAAATGATTGACAAAATTAAAACCATATCGGTTGCCCCCCTGTTTGCAGAGGCAATCAGAAGAATTTATTGCGACGGTTCCGTGAGCGAACTGTTTTAATTGGCCCCCCTCCGCGGTTTAAAATTGTGGGGGGGGACTTTTTTATACTTTTTTTACAAAAGCTATTGAATTTTATGTAAAAATATGATATAAAAGTAAAAAGACATAACAAAAGAAAGGTGTGATAATGTGTCATGTGGAAATAATAATGAAACAACAAAAAGTTAAACAAGTATTGAAATTAGAGATTAGAGATTATCTGTTAATTACAAGAAAGGGGAAAAATATGAAAATAAGAAAAGCAGTTATATTAATTGTTTGTTTTGTTATGGTGTTGAGTTTTAATACGGTTTCCTTTGCTGCCCCAGGAACCGACGCTGCTGCCGATTTAAAAAGCGATATGGCGCCGGATTTTATCAGCTTTTCCCAGTATATTGAAAAGTATGGCAGGGAGAATGTTATCAACGGTTTAAAAAAGGCGGAAGCGGTTAATAATGTTAAGGTTCTCGGCAAAAGTGCAGAAAAAGATTTAATCAATATGCCAAACAGCATTTTGAGCCAAGAACCAAATGACCTGTTCTTAAGCTTATCAGAAGGCAATTTTTTGGGTTTTGAAATTTTAGGCATATCTGACTTGCCTCCGGATAATGAAAGATTATCCGTTCGGTTAAAGGATGAAAGGGTATCATCTAATACAAGTTTTTCGCCAATCAATGATAATAGAGCAGCTAACATTGCAAGTGCGAACAATATCAAACATTATACCAATTATGATGTTTATTATTCAGACAACATGCCTGGTACTGCCGATTTGAATCAGGCATATGAACCGTTACACGGTTCCTATATTTATAAATATTCATATGCTTTCGACAACAATTATTTGTGTTCAACGGACATTACGTTTAATGGCACTGAAATTAAAAATGGAAATCAGGAAAATGTTGTATATGCATATGTGGCAGCAAAATCAAGTGCGCAGACATTAGATTTCGGTCTTATGGGGAATCCCTCAGATTCACTTAGAGGTGATGGCTTATATGCATTTTTTAATAATGGGCGCGGAATATTTGAGGCTGAACTCCATCCGAAAGTAGCGTCAATTCAGGATTTAGGAACAAACCATATAAAGCTTGAAGATAAAACCGTAAGGATGAGACTGAGTATTGGAACGGGTACTGCTGAATTATATATGGGAGTAGGCGGTAATAGTATTTATTATAAGATTTTAGATGAAGATTACGATGTAGACTCTTTAATTTCAGGTCAGACTGGAATTGGATTAACCTTTATTCAGGCTATGTCATCTTTAGCACGGTCTGAAGGCATCAATACAAGCCCGACCAGCGGCTCCTTTTTTAAAAATGTAAAATTTAGCAACAGCCTTCTGTATAATTATGATGACACAGTTCGAAATTTCAATACATATGGTCCGGATACTTACTATTTGTTTGCATGTAAGCCTTCAAAAATAGATTTTAGTTATGGAAGCAATTCAGAAACGGTATCTATAAATTACAACTAAAGGCAAAGGAGATATACCGCAAAAGGTATATCTCCTCATTTTAAAATTTTTATATTTGGCGGTGGTATTGTATGATAAAAAAAGTTTTTATCTTTGTGATGATTGTAATGATGGTATTAACAACAGCACCTGTTGGCGCAGAAAATTCTGAGTTCAGCGACATAAGGGGCCACTGGGGAGAAAAATTCATTGTTAAATGGGCGGAAAAAGGAGTTATTTCCGGATATCCCGACGGAACGTTTCGGCCGGACGACACGGTAACCCGGGCAGAGGTTGCGAAGATTTTTGCTTTGGCATTTGATTTGAAGAGAAAGCCATACACAATCGTTGGTTTTAGTGATCTTGACAGTTCTGCTTGGTATTATCCCTATTTGGAATGTGCGGCGCGGTATATTCCCAAATATCCACTGGTAAATGACGTGCCAATTATGTATCCCTATCAGCAAGGCGGCAGCAAGTTTTTACCAAATTTGGAAGCAATTCGAATGCATGTGGCGGAAGCGTTGGTTGAGATAAAAATGGAAAAAGATAATTTAGACTTTGAGGTTCCGGATATATATGAAATTCAAAAGGACCTGACAAAGGACACCCAAGAGGGCGCTTATATGAGTATTCCTATGCCGCCGCACGGCGGCATTCCATGGAATGTGCGCCGTATGTTTGAATATACCTGGCTGGCAAAAGAGCTGGATGTAATGGAGGGGGACTGTCCTTTGACGTAGGAGGCGAATATTCGTACACGTCAGACAGGACTGATTTT
>OGYL01001093.1_pt1 | contig 21508 bp, 18 predicted proteins | sample 1576541 | NCBI WGS metagenome assembly OGYL01 (sample SAMEA3541551, study PRJEB24748) | human gut metagenome | biome: human gut; feature: human-associated habitat; material: faeces | place: China | collected 2012 | reverse complement strand
CGAGAAACAACAAGAACATGAAGTTAACGGCCGCCTGCCGCTGATGATCACAGAGAACTGCATGACGAAGAACAGCGTGGGCTGCGCCCACGGCGCAGGCAGCGTGCTGACCGACAGGACGGGGGCACAGTTCCCGGTGCTGTGCGCCTACGGCTGCCGGTGCGAGATCGACGCATCGATCATCCTTGGTGAAACTTTCTCCTGAAATCAATCTTTTGCCGGGCTTAGTCCTTCGGCAAAAGATTTTTATAATTTAGCTGGTCCGTTATTTGGCGGGAGGGGCGTATGCTCCGTATCTTTGTAGCCTAAAGCACAAATAATATATTCACCATGGCATTTACCAACAATGTAATGATTGTCCGCCACGGATTGCTGGCGAAGTTAGTGAAACTTTGGAAGGAAAACCGTCTGCTCGAAGAGATAGACCGTCTGCCTATCGAGTTGAGTCCCCGTAAGTCGAAAGTCATCGGCCGTTGCTGTGTGCACAAAGAACGGGCTGTGTGGAAGTACAAGACATTGCCGCTGCTCGGATTCGATATGCAGGACGAGGTCGACGAGCTGACCCCTTTGTCTGAATACGCCAAACAAGCGTTGCTGCGTTCGGAAAACAAGAAAGAGAACCTGATGTGCGTGGTGGATGAAGCCTGTTCGTCCTGCGTACAGGTGAACTATGAGATTACGAACCTTTGCCGTGGCTGCGTGGCGCGCAGCTGTTATATGAACTGTCCGAAAGACGCGATCCGCTTCAAGAAGAACGGGCAGGCGGAGATCGACCACGCCAATGTTGTAGTGCTTCGCCGGCACCCAGTTGTAGGCATAACCGCCTTTCACGCCACAGGTCTGCTCCTTGACGGTGAACACCCTCGAGTGCCATTCCTCCGGCAATTGAGGCTTCAGATAATCCGGCAGTTTCGCGAAATCGAAATTAAGGTCCTGATTGTTGTAGGAGAAACCCACGAAGAAAGAGCCCTGGCTGCGCAGCTGCAGTTTGCTGATTGAGAACGCCGCCGCATAGCTGTAGCGTTTGTTGTTGAAGAAATAAACCGCCTCGATGCCCCACGACGACGTGCGCACACCGTCAAACTTCTCATTGATGCCCTTCATGTCACCCACCCGCTTAAGGTTCATCCCCACATCATTCTTTATAGAATAAAGGCTTGCGGTAAACAGAGCACACGTAAAATCGAAATTGAACTTCGACTTGCGCCGGTCAACGCCGCCAAACAGCTTGTTGATGTTGAAATCATAGCCGAGCGACACCGCGAGATACGTTATGTCGAAACCGATGGTGTTGGTCGACGGCGAACGCATCTCCACCTTGCAGTCATGGTCAATCAGAAAGCGATTGTCGTCAATCCAACTGTTGGTGCGCAATTTCACGTTCATCTTATAGCCCGTACCTTTTACGTATGCAGAATCGTAGGAATTGAAGAAACGATCGCCCCAACGATAGGTATTGACACAGAAACGAGGAAACTTACCCCACTCCGCCACCGAATCAAGCGCAAACGACAATGCCTTGCCCGGAACGGCAACACACACCATCGCTGTCAAAACCATTAAAATTTTCTTGATTCTCATCATTTTTGTTTGCGGACTGCAAAATTACAAAAAAATCCAAGACTCCCGAAAAAAAACAATCTACACAACTCATCAAAAACAGCCTGGACAGCATCCCTTGACAGCATCCCTGCAGATGGGTGACCAACAGCCTTCAACGGCGCATCACACCGAGTTTTCCAACTTCCCGTTTTCCCGTTTTTTCAAACCTAAAAATCCTTATTCAGACACAAAGTTTCCCAAAAATATTTTTATTCCACTTATTATAAGCAAGTTAAAAATTAACAATTGCCAAAAAGTTTCCAAAAATAAAAATTTACTTTGTTATTTGAAAAACAATATCTACCTTTGAACCCACAATCCAAAACTGAAATAATTAACCCAAGAATATGATACAGACAGTGATTAAACGCGACGGAAGAGTCGTGGGCTACAACGAAGAGAAAATCAAGGCGGCAATCCGCAAAGCGATGATTACGACGGAGAAGGGCGAGGACGAATCGCTTATCCAGAAAATCACCGACCGCATCGGCATGAACGGCAAAGAGCAAATGAGCGTAGAGGAAATTCAGGACAACGTTGAGCTTGAATTGATGAAGAGTTCGCGCAAGGAAGTGGCAAAACGCTACATCGCCTACCGCGACCAGCGCAGCATCGCACGCCGCGCCAAGACACGCGACATTTTCCTTGAAATCATCGAGGCGAAGTCGAACGACATCACACGCGAGAACGCCAACATGAACGCCGACTCGCCAGCCGGCATGATGATGAAATTTGCCAGCGAGACAACAAAACCGTTTGTCGACGACTACCTCCTCTCCCCAGAGACAGCCGACGCCGTAAAAGGCAACTATCTGCACATCCACGACAAAGACTACTATCCGACAAAGAGTCTCACCTGCGTGCAGCATCCGCTCGACAAAGTGCTTAAATACGGATTCTCGGCAGGCCACGGAGAGTCGCGCCCGGCAAAACGCATCGAGACAGCAAGCATCATCGGCTGCATCTCCCTCGAAACAGCTCAGAACGAGATGCACGGCGGACAGGCAATCCCCGCATTCGACTTCTATCTGGCTCCCTACGTACGCTCATCGTTTGTTGAAGAAGTGAAAAACACCGAAGCCATCTTCGGTCAGGACTTCAGCGACCTGTATGACATAAAACTTGACGACTTCATCAAAAAGCCGCTCGACGGACTCGAAGGTAAGGACCGTGCGCTGCAGCACGCCATCAACAAGACCGTCAACCGCGTACACCAGGCTATGGAAGCATTCATCCACAACATGAACACCATCCACTCTCGTGGAGGCAACCAAGTGGTGTTCAGCTCAATAAACTACGGCACCGACACCAGTGCCGAAGGCCGTTGCATTATCCGCGAAATCCTCAACTCAACATACGAAGGAGTGGGCAACGGAGCCACAGCCATCTTCCCTATCCAGATTTGGAAAAAGAAACGCGGCGTCAACTATCTGAAGGAAGACCGCAACTACGACCTGTATAAATTGGCATGCAAAGTGACAGCACGCCGCTTCTTCCCAAACTTCGTGAACCTCGACGCCACCTTCAACTTCCACGAGAAATGGCGCGCCGACGACCCGGAACGCTATCACTACGAAGTGGCTACAATGGGATGCCGCACGCGCGTGTTTGAAAACCGCTTCGGCGAAAAGACATCTATCGGACGCGGCAACCTGTCGTTCTCCACAATCAACATCGTGAAACTCGCCATCGAATGTATGGGCATCCAAAACGAAAAAGAGCGCATCGATGCCTTCTTCAAGAAGCTCGACAATATGCTTGAAATCACAGCCACACAACTCTGCGAGCGTTACGACTTCCAGAAAACGGCTCTTGCCAAGCAATTCCCGCTGCTGATGTCGAAACTATGGAACGGAGGCGACCAGCTGAAACCCGACCAGACCGTAGAGAGCGTTATCAACCAGGGCACACTCGGAATCGGATTCATCGGCTTGGCTGAATGCCTTGTGGCACTCACCGGCAAACACCACGGAGAGTCGAAGGAAAGCCAGGAGCTCGGTCTGCGCATTGTGGGCTACATGCGAAGCAAGGCAAACGAGTTCTCAGAACGCTACAACCACAACTTCAGCGTGCTCGCCACTCCGGCAGAAGGCCTTTCCGGAAAATTCACCAAGCGCGACCGCAAGACGTTCGGCATAATCAAAGGCGTGACCGACAAAGAGTACTACACCAACTCAAACCACGTGCCGGTATGGTACAAGTGCAGCCCTCGCCACAAGGCTGAAGTGGAGGCTCCCTACCACAAGCTCACTCGCGGCGGACACATATTCTATGTGGAAATCGACGGCGACGCAACTCACAACCCAGAGGCTATCGCCGACATCGTCGACCTCATCGACAAGTACAACATCGGATACGGATCGGTCAACCACAACCGCAACCGCTGTATGGACTGCGGATATGAAGACGCCACCGACAACCTCGACACATGCCCTAAGTGCGGCAGCCACAGAATCGACAAGCTGCAGCGCATCACGGGCTACCTCGTAGGCACTACCGACCGCTGGAACAGCGCCAAACTGGCAGAACTTAACGACCGCGTGGTTCACAAATAAAAACCACAGATGAGAATAAGAGTATTGGATATTGTTGAAGGCACAAGCGTTGACGGACCGGGACTCCGCACGTCAATCTACCTTGCCGGATGCCACCACCGCTGCCCAGGATGCCACAATCCGGAATCCTGGGCAATGGACGGCGGCAGAGAGGCCTCTGTCGACGAGCTACTCGACACCATTCGCTACAACGACTTCAACGTGACCCTCTCGGGCGGAGATCCGCTCTACCACCCAAAAGAGGTGGCGGAACTGTGCCGGCGCATCAAGCAGGAACTGGGAAAAACCGTTTGGTGTTTTACGGGTTTCACTTGGGACGAGATACAAGCCGACCCGGCATTGCAGCTTCCGCTGCAATGGATCGACGTGGTGGTCGAAGGACGCTTTATCGAGGCTCTGCGCGACACGCAGCTGCGCTTCCGCGGCAGCCCCAACCAGCGCATCGTCGACGTTGCCGCATCAAAAGGGAAAGCAATTCCGGTGGAACTGACAGAGTATTATTAATCAGACTAAATACACAATCTATAGAATGACGTTTCTACAACAGATACGCGATGGCATCATCGCTTTCAGCGACTTTATATGCGGATATCCGCTGTTTGTGCTGCTAATCGGCGGCGGACTGTTTCTGTTCATCTACTCCAAGGCTTTGCCAATCCGTTGGCTGAGCCTTGCGCTGCATTCGCTCCGCGTAAAAAAACAGGGAGAAGGTCAAATAAGCTCATTCCAGGCACTGATGAGCACCATCTCGTCGACAGTAGGACTGGGCAACATCGCCGGCGTGGCGATAGCTCTGGTTGTCGGCGGTCCAGGAGCCATCTTCTGGATGTGGGTGAGCGCACTTCTCGGAATGGCGACAAAATTTTTCGAGGGCACACTTGCCATAATGTATAAGGGCAAGGACGACCGCAACGAAGTGCAAGGCGGACCGATGTATGTGATTACCAAAGGTCTCGGCAAACGGATGAAGCCGCTTGCGGTGGTGTTCTCCGTAGCGGGAATGGTGGGCAGTTTTGCCCTGATGCAAGCCAACCAGCTCACCGAAGCAATGGCAACCGTCTGCATAAGTCCGCTGCTCGGCATCGCCGACTCCACAACCATGCGCTTCATCATCGGTGTCTGTATCTGCGCCATCGTGTCGGTCGTGGTGCTCGGAGGGCTGAAACGCATAGCCAACGTTGCCACAAAGATAGTGCCCATAATGGTGGGATGCTACTTTCTGATGGTGCTCTACATAATAGTCACCAATCTTGACCTGCTGCCATCCACATTCGCCGCCATCATCAACGGCGCGTTCAACCTGCAGGCAGGCATCGGCGGCATTGTCGGCACAGCCATCATCGGCGCACGCCGCGCCATGTATGTCAACGAGGCAGGTGTCGGTACGGCAGGAATGATGCACGGAGCGTCGATGAATGCCGAACCCGTGCGCGAAGGACTCGTAGCGATGCTCGGACCGGCAATCGACTCCGGACTCGTCTGCACCCTCACGGCAATACCCATCATAATGGCAGGCAACTTCCACACAGAAGGCGTTGCCGGACTCTCGATAGCCCTTGAGGCATACGACATACTCATCCCCGTTGTCGGAAAGTACCTGCTGCTTGTCATGGTTGTGGTGTTTGCCATGTCGACCATGTTCTCCTACTCATACTACGGCTGCAAATGCACGTCCTATCTATTTGGCTCAAAAAACACTAAATACTATCTGTATTTCTACCTTCTCACACTTGTGATTTCCAGCGTGATGACCCTCGGTCTGACTGTAAGCGTCATGGACATAGCCTTTGCGGTTATGGCATTTCCGAATATGCTTGCCGTGTTCTGCCTCGCTCCCAAAGTGAAAGAAGAAATCAAGAAATTCAAGAGCCGGAAATAGCGCCACGTCAAAAAAACTTAGAATAAAAATTCGTACCTTTGCACAGTTTAAAAAATAGGTATGAAATCATTTCTGCAGATAGAGAATTTGACCAAGTCGTTTGGCGACAGAGTGCTGTTTTCCGATGTTACGTTCGGCATCTATGAAGGCGACAAAATTGGCTTGATAGCGAAAAACGGATCAGGAAAAACCACACTGCTGCGAATAATCGCCGGAGAAGAGTCCTACGACTCAGGCAGCCTTGTGTTCAGAAACGATTTGCGCGTAGGCTACTTGAAGCAGCTGCCGGAGCTCGACCCCAACCTGTCGGTAATCGAGGCGTGCCTATCGATCGACGACGAGCCGACGGCAGCCATACGCACCTATGAGCGCGCGCTGGCAAGCGGCGATGCCGACGCATTGGCAAAAGCGATGTCGCAGATGGACGCTGCCGGAGCATGGGACTATGAAGACCGCATACGCCAGACACTGACGCAACTGAAAATCATCGATATGAACCAGCCCGTCGGTCAGCTGTCGGGCGGACAGGTGAAGCGCGTGGCTCTCGCCAAAGTGGTGATCAACGAGCCCGAGCTGCTGATTCTCGACGAGCCCACCAACCACCTCGACATCGATATGATCGAATGGCTGGAAAGCTATCTGCAACGCAGCCGCATGTCGCTTCTGATGGTGACCCACGACCGTTACTTCCTCGACAAGGTATGCTCAAAGATTGTGGAAATCGACAGCCGTCAAGTGTATGCCTACAACGGAAACTATGACTACTATCTGGAGAAACGCGAGGAACGCCTGTCGGCGCAAAGTGCGGAACTGGCAAAGGTGAAAAACCTGCTGCGCACCGAGCTCGACTGGATGCGCCGCCAGCCACAAGCCCGTGGCTCAAAAGCGAAATACCGCATCGATGCCTTCCACGACCTCACGCGGCGCTCACAGGTGAGACGCGACGACGCCGACGTGCAGCTGAACGTGAAGTCAACCTACATCGGCTCCAAAATCTTTGACGCTGTGGATGTGACAAAGGCATACGACGACAAGGTGATACTCAACGGCTTCGAATACACGTTCGCACGATATGAAAAAGTGGGCATCGTGGGCAACAACGGCGTGGGCAAATCGACATTCATAAAAATGCTCCTCGGCGAGGTGGCTCCCGACTCCGGACATTTCGACATCGGCGAGACGGTGAAATTCGGCTACTACAGCCAAGACGGCATACAATTCAACGAGCAGGACAAAGTAATCGACGCCGTAAGACGCATAGCCGAAGTGGTGGTAATCGATGAAAAAACGCGCTACACCGCATCGCAGTTTCTGCAACTGTTTCTGTTCAGCCCCGAAACCCAGCAGAACTACATCTACAAGCTCAGCGGAGGCGAGAAGCGGAGGCTGTATCTTGCCACCGTGCTCATGCGCACCCCCAACTTCCTCATCCTCGACGAGCCGACCAACGACCTCGACATCACGACTCTCGGCATTTTGGAAGACTACATCACAAAGTTCCGCGGCTGCGTGATAATCGTGAGCCACGACCGTTTTTTCCTCGACCGCACCGTCGACCATTTGTTTGTGTTTGAAGGCAACGGCGTGGTCAAGGATTTCCCCGGCAACTATTCCGACTACCGCGAGTGGAAGACGCTCCAGAAAAAAGAAGAGGAAAAGCCGAAGAAAGAAGAGCCCAAAGCTCAACGCCAACAACGCACGTATGCCAACAAGATGACATTCAAGGAGCGCAAGGAGTTTGACTCGCTTTCTGCCGACATTGCCTCGCTTGAGGAAGAAAAGAAGCAAATAGAGGCCGACCTCAGCGGCGCGTCGCTCAGCGTTGACGAGATTACCGAACGGTCAAGGCGCATGCAGGAAATCATCGACGCCCTCGACGAAAAAGAGATGCGCTGGCTCGAACTTTCAGAAAAAGAGCAATAACAAACAATGGTCTACAATCAAAATACAAGCAATCAGCAGGCTGCCGAAAACACAGCATTCTCCATTCTGGTGTGCGCCGGGCTTTCCCACTTTATGAACGACATGATACAGTCGGTAATACCGTCAATCTACCCTATAATAAAAGACAGCTACGGCTTCTCGTTCGCGCAGATAGGCATCATCACGCTGTTTTTTCAAATGATGTCATCGATTCTGCAGCCGTTCACTGGATTCTATGCCGACCGCCATCCGCGCCCTTATGCCCTCGCCATTGGCATGTGCTTCACGCTTGCCGGACTGCTGTCGCTCGCCTTTGCCGGCACATTCACACTCATCATCCTGTCTGTAAGCCTCATCGGACTCGGCTCGTCGGTGTTTCACCCCGAAGCGTCGCGAGTGGCACAGATGGCGTCGGGCGGCAAGAAAAGCCTTGCGCAATCAATCTTTCAAGTTGGCGGAAACGGCGGAAATGCCCTCGGCCCGATTCTTGCGGCACTCGTGGTACAACCGTTCGGCCAGCGCTCAATCGGCTGGTTCTCGATTGTGGCTGTCATAGCCATCCTCACGATGCTGCACATCGGCTCTTGGTACAAGCGCCGGCTTTTAAACGCCACATTGCATAAAAAAGCCTCACCGCAACCGTTCATCCACCTGTCGCACCGACGCGTGCATTGGGTTCTTGCAATTCTTGTGATACTGATTTTCTCGAAATATTTCTACCTGTCATGTATGACAAGTTATTTCACCTTCTTCCTGATTGACAAATTCCACATTTCGGTACAAGCATCGCAGTTCTGCCTCTTCGCCTTTCTCGGCGCGTCGGCCATAGGCACACTCGGCGGCGGACTGCTCGGCGACCGTTTCGGCCGCAAATACGTGATTTGGGCATCCATCCTCGGCGCCGCTCCGTTTGCCTTGATGCTTCCGTTTGCGTCGTTCGGATGGACCATCGCACTCACCGTAGTGGTAGGGCTTGTGATTTCATCGGCATTCTCCTCCATAGTGGTCTACGCCACCGACCTTATGCCCGACAAAATCGGTATGATTTCAGGGGTGTTTTTCGGACTGATGTTCGGACTCGGCGGTGTGGGTTCGGCTTTCTTCGGATGGCTTGCCGACCGCACAAGTGTGGAGTATATATTTCTTGTCAGCTCGTTCTCTCCGCTGCTCGGCATCGTGGCAGGACTTCTTCCAAACACGCAGAAAAAGGCCGTCAGTCAACAATAAGCTGCATCTGCAAAGCGTCGACATATCCGCCGTCGGCACGCAGAAGCCAGTCGTGCAAAGTGCCCGCATTGCGGAAACCTGCCTTTTCAAACATCCACAGGCTCGGAGCATTGTCGGCAGCCACAACCGCATACACCTGATGCAGATGAAGCACGTCGCGGGCATACTCCAACAAGAGCGCCATCGCATCCCCGCCTATTCCCTGCCGCTGATATTCACGGTCAATCAACAGTCCGACAGCCGCCCGTCGGTTCACCGGATCGAAATCGAAAAGGTCAATCATCCCCACAGCATTGTCGGCAGTTTTCAAGCACACCATCATCCGGAGTTGCTTCTGTGCAAAAATGTCGGCAGTGTAGTTTTTAAGATATTCCCAAATCTGATGGCGCGAGAACGGAGCCGTCGCACATCCGAAACGCCACAAGTCGCAATCGTTCTCCCACCGATGAATCACATCGATGTCGGTAGGCTCGAGAGCCCGCAGATAAACCTTTCCGTTGTCAAGCATGTCGGTTTCTACATTTTAGGAGTTATCATCACCTTCGACTCCGACAAATAGGTTGCAAAGTCCATATTCCTACGCGAAAACCGGTATATCGCCTTTATCGTTTCCGAATAAGAGCATTTGCGGTTGTCAAACACCACAAAAACCCTGCTGCTGAAAAAACGGTGAGTGCTCAGGTCGCGCACAATGCAATACTCATCATAAGGCACCTTCAATGCATTTCTGATTTCAAGATATTCATCAGTCACCGCCTCCACATAATCATAGTATTCCACCTCAGGCTGCTTTTTGGGCAGCAAGCGGTCCACAAACCTGTGAGCAAGCCCCATCCATGAGCGCAGACTGATGGCAAAGCGTATCACCGCTCCATAGACCAGACTGTAGTGCGGATAATGCTTGCGGAAGAAAATCTGCATAGCCTCGTAGAACACCTTCACATAGCGATATGAATTTTTCTGTGTGCTCTCGCCTTTGTAATGTATTATGGGCGACGGAATATAGTAGTTTGAATAGCCAGCTTTCACAATGCGGTAAGACAAGTCGATATCCTCGCCATACATAAAGAAATCCTCATCAAATCCGCCAATGCTGCGCAGCAGATCGGTGCGTATGAAAATAAACGCACCGCTGAGGATGTCGACACGATGCGGACGGTCGTAAGGCAGATAGCGCAAATGATATTTGGCAAACAGCGGCGATTTCGGAAACAGCGACGACAGTCCGAAAATTTTGCAGAACGACACCCAAGGTGTCGGGAACGCCCGCTTCGACTCCGGCAGAAACCGTCCGTTTCCGTCGAGCATACACACCCCGATACCGCCACAGTCGTCGGCATGCTTGTCGTAGAAATCCATACAGTCGCGCAGCGTGTGGCTGCCAATTATAGTGTCAGGGTTCAATATCAGCGTGAATTTGCCGCGGGCAATGGCGAACCCCTGGTTGTTGGCACGTCCGAAACCGGCATTCTCCCTGTTTTCTATCACAATCACATCAGGAAAACACTTTCTCAAATGTTCTATCGAGTCGTCACCGGAATTGTTGTCGACCACAATAATCTCGCCCGAGAATCCAGCCAGCGCCTCCTTTGCCGAACGCACCGTCTGCTCAAGGAAATACTTCACCCTGTAGTTGACAATCACTATCGAAACGTCTATATCACTGTGTCCTGCTTCCATTCCATTCATTTAGTAGAGTTGTTGAAACTGTCGGTAAACAGCGTGCGGTTCTGTATTGACCGTCCGAGCGTAACCTCATCTGTATACTCAATCTCGTTGCCCACAGCCACACCGCGCGCCAGCATCGTGATCCGCACGTCGCTGCCGGCAAGTTTGCGGAAAATGTAGAAATTCGTCGTGTCGCCCTCCATCGTGGCACTCAGTGCCAATATCACTTCTTTTACGCCGCCTGCCTCCACCCGCTTCACGAGGCTTTCAATCTCCACGTCCTGCGGTCCGATGCCGTCCATCGGTGAAATCAGTCCGCCGAGCACGTGATAAAGGCCATGATACTGGCGGGTGTTCTCCACCACCATCACATCCTTCACGTTTTCAACCACACAGACGGTCGACGCGTCGCGCGACGTGTCGGAGCATATCGGGCAACGGTCGGTTTCCGATATATTGTGGCACACCGAGCAATAGCGTATGCCCTCGCGCAATTTTATAATCGAGTCGCCGAGCGACAACGCGGCAGTCTTGTCTTGACGCAACAGATGCAGAATCAGGCGCAACGCCGTTTTACGGCCTATACCTGGCAATTTGGCCATCTCATTGACCGCATTCTCAAGCAACGACGACGAAAATTCATTTTCCATAACGACAAAGGTAGCAGAAAAAGTTGACAATCTCCACGGCATAGACTCAGGATTTGGCAAATTCATTAGTTTTTCTTTATTTTGTAGACTAATTTTTTACAGAAATGAAAAAATACGCAATCATAGTGGCTGGCGGTTCGGGAACGAGATTCGGCTCGACACTGCCAAAGCAGTTCATTCCTCTCGGCGGTGTGCCTGTGCTGATGCGCACCATCAAGGCATTCGCCGACTACGACCGGGACATCAACATTGTTGTGGCGCTTCCCTCTGAGCACCTCACGCTGTGGGGCGACCTCTGCGCCTCGCGCAATTTCGACGTTCCCCACAAAGTGGTGGAAGGCGGAGCAAACCGCTTCGAGTCGGTGCGCAACGCCCTGTTTGCCATCAACGAGACAGAATGCCTTGTCGCCGTTCACGACGGAGCGCGTCCGCTTGTCAGCCGACAGGTGATTGCCACCGGCTTCGAGACAGCGGCACGGTGTGGCACGGCTATTCCCACAGTGCCCGTCACCGACAGCATACGCCAGCTTGACCGCAACGGCAGCCACAACGTGAGCCGCGAGTCGCTTGTAGCCGTACAGACACCGCAGACATTCCGCGTTGAGATTCTGAAAGAAGCCTACACCACCGCCTTCAGCCCGCTTTTCACCGACGATGCGTCGGTAGTGGAGTTCAGAGGCACACCGGTGACTCTATATCCCGGCGATGTGAACAACATCAAAATCACACACCCTATGGACATCAACACCGCCGAATGGATACTCTCCGCCGACAGCAATGAACAGGCTTGACGAAATAGACATAAAATTTCTGACCGGAGTGGGTCCGAAACGCGCGGAGTTGCTTGCCGAGCAGCTCCACATCCGCACGTTCTACGACCTGCTCTACTACTTCCCGTTCAGATATGTTGACCGCAGCCGGATATTCCAGATACGCGAGCTGGAATCGGGCATGCCGTTCATTCAGCTGAAGGGGCGGTTTGTCACGATGACAACCGTAGGCGAAGGCGCGAAACGCAGAATGCAGGCATTGTTTTCCGACGGCACCGGCACCATCGACGTGGTGTGGTTCAACCGCATAAAATTCGTAGCTGAAAACTACCGCACCGGGGTGGAATACGTGATTTTCGGAAGACCGTCAATCTTCAACGGACGCTTCAACCTTGCGCACCCTGAAATCGAGACGTCGGTGCCCGGCAACGAGCCGCACGGACTGCGCGGAGCCTACAACATGACCGACAAGCTGCGCAATCGCGGCTTCACATCAAAAACATTCCAGACGCTCATCTCCAACCTGCTGGCAAAGACCGCGTTCATTCCGGAAACGCTGCCGCAGACCGTGACCGAACGCTATCACCTGATTCCGCTGCGCGACGCGCTGGAAAATATCCACTTTCCGAAGTCGGTTGACCTTCTCAACAAGGCAAAACTGCGGCTTAAGTTTGAAGAGTTGTTTCTTATCCAGCTCAACATACTGCGCATAGCCAACGGCCGCAAGGCACAGCAGAAAGGCTTTGTCTTCTCTCGCATCGGTGAATTTTTCAACCGGTTCTACAGTAATGTGCTGCCATTCCCCCTTACGGGGGCGCAGAAACGCGTGATGCACGAAATCCGCGCCGACCTCGGAAGCGGACGTCAGATGAACCGCCTGCTGCAAGGCGATGTGGGAAGCGGCAAGACAATAGTGGCGCTGATGTCGGCTCTGATTGCCGTCGACAATGGATTCCAGACATGCCTGATGGCTCCCACCGAGATTCTCGCCACACAGCACTATGAGTCGCTCAGCGCCATGGCAGGCAAGATAGGCGTGCGCGTGGAGCTGCTTACCGGTTCCACAAAAAAGAAAAAACGCGACGAGATACACGCCGGACTGACCGACGGCTCCATACACATTCTCATCGGCACACACGCCGTGATTGAGGACAACGTGGAGTTCCGATGCCTCGGGCTGGTGATTATCGACGAGCAACACCGCTTCGGCGTGGCGCAACGCGCCCGTCTGTGGAAGAAAAACTTCAATCCGCCGCACGTGCTTGTGATGACAGCCACGCCTATCCCGCGCACGCTTGCCATGACCGTCTACGGCGACCTCGACGTGTCGGTAATCGACGAACTGCCGCCCGGACGCAAACCGATACAAACCATACTGCGCTACGAGAACAACCGCGAGTGGGTGAACCGGCTCATCGGTCACGAACTGTCGATTGGCCGACAGGCATACATCGTGTATCCTCTTATCCAGGAAAACGAGAAGCTCGAGTTGAAAGCGCTCGAGGAGGGATTTGAATATATCAGAAACACGTTCCGCAGCTACAAAGTGAGCTTTGTGCACGGCAAGATGAAACCTGCCGAAAAAGACTGCCAGATGCAGCTGTTTGCCAGCAAGCAGACACAGATTCTTGTGGCGACTACGGTTATCGAGGTGGGCGTCAACGTGCCAAACGCCTCGGTGATGGTGATTGAAAACGCCGAGCGTTTCGGACTGTCGCAGCTGCACCAGCTGCGCGGACGCGTGGGACGCGGAGCCGACCAGTCGTACTGCATCTTGATGACGAAACCCAACATCGCCAAAGAAACACGCCAGCGTCTTGAAATCATGACCGAGACCACCGACGGATTCCGAATCGCCGAAGCCGACATGCAGTTGCGCGGTCCGGGCGACATCGAGGGCACCATGCAGAGCGGCATCGCATTCAACCTGCGCATAGCCAACCTCGGCTCCGACGGTCAGATTCTCAACATCGCCCGCGAGGCTGCCGAGGCAGTCCTCGCCGACGACCCCAATCTCCAGACGCCTCAAAACCGCATCCTCGCCGAGCAGTTACACCGCTTTTTCAACAAAAAAGTGGATTGGAGCAAAATCAGTTAAAAATTTAAAAACAAATTGTCGTAGGCATCCAGAAAGGCGTATATATCGCCATCGCCGAGACGGCAAAAGGAAGAAGGCTCAGCCAAAAAGTGGCGCTTAAATAGGCTGGGTTTTTCGGCAAAAATTGTGCTAAATCGATTGTGAAAATCACAAATAATGTGAAAATCAATCGATTTAGCACTTTTACTATTTTGCCGTTTGCAGATAAATATATATCTTTGGAAGTCGTTTAGAAAAAATACAATATCGCAAAACATGGAAAAAACATTAGTCATACTTAAACCAAGCGCTATGCTGAGAGGATTGGCAGGCGAAGTTATCTCACGCTTTGAAAAGAAAGGCCTCATCATTATCGGCATGAAAATGATGACGCTTTCCGACGAAATTCTCCGCGAACATTACGCTCACTTGGCAGACAAACCGTTTTTCCCATTAATCGTAAAGTCGATGCAGGCTTCACCTGTAGTTGTGATGTGCCTTAAAGGTCTTGAGGCTGTCGATGTGGTGCGCAAAATGACCGGCGCCACCCGCGGACGCCACGCCGAACTCGGCACCATCCGCGGCGACCTTTGCATGAGCGGACAGCAGAACATTGTCCACGCCTCCGACTCTGTAGAGAATGCCGAAATCGAAATCCGACGCTTCTTCAAGCCGGAGGAAATCACCGACTACGAGACACCGATGCTCAAGTATCTCTATGCCGACGACGAACTTTAAACATTAAAACAGTAAACCAAAAGAAAACATCGGGACGATGATCATAAACAGGATAACAAAACTAATAGGCATCGGCGCATTTCTTTGCTGCTCGCTGACAATAGCGGCTCAGAAACTGCGTTCAGTTTCTGCCCACAGCAACATGCACCATGACCTCATCGCTTCACAGCGCGACATGAGCGACCAGATAAAGGTGCAGGAGACACGCGAATTCATGAACGAGCTCCTCGAAGACGAACAGGAACCGGAAATCGACATCTATACCGAAGGCTGGAACAGCAATCTCGTCAACCCTTACGCCCACCAGGCGGTGCCAAACAACGTGCGTATCGATGTGTCTGACTACGCAATGCCTGTCCCTGGCTTCATCACCTCGCCTTACGGCTACCGTCCGCGATTCAGACGCCAGCACAAAGGCGTCGACCTCAAACTCAACACCGGCGACACCGTGCGCGCGGCATTTGCCGGAAAAGTGCGTTTGACAAGATTTGAACGCGGCGGATACGGATACTACGTAATCCTGCGCCACGCCAATGGTTTGGAAACCGTATACGGCCACCTCTCGCGCTTCCTCGTGAAGCCGAACCAGACAGTGAATGTCGGCGACCCTATCGCCCTCGGCGGAAGCACCGGACGCAGCACAGGTCCGCACCTCCACTTCGAAACGCGTTTCATGGGCTACGCAATCAACCCTTGCGCAATCTTCGACTTCGCAAACCAGACTACGCATACCGACTACTATACGTTTAACAAAGGCACTTACACACAGGCACGCAACTATGCTCCAAGCAGCAGCGTGACATATGCCGAGAAAGCGCACAAGCAGGACAATCCGTATGCCGACGGCTCGCGCCAAACCTACCGCGTGAAGAAGGGCGACACGCTCTACTCCATCGCCAACGCCCACGGCACGACAGTCAACAAGCTTTGCAAACTCAACGGAATCAGCACCAAGAGCCGCATTAATCCAGGAAAGGTGCTGAGAGTAAAATAAAAACAGGACAATAAAACGACATCCAAGGTCAATCAGCCGCGTCCCGACTGATTGACCTTTTTATTAAGAACACTATGGATTCGATAAAACAAATCTACCGCATAGGCCACGGACCGTCGAGCAGCCACACGATGGGTCCGAAACGCGCAGCAAGCATCTTTCTGAAAAGCGCGGAGGGCAAGGATGCCGACCATTTCCGAGTGACACTCTACGGAAGCCTCGCCGCCACCGGACGCGGCCACCTTACCGATCAGGCAATCATCGACACCCTGTCGCAAAAAGGAGAAGTGGAAATCGTGTGGAAACCCGATGTATTCCTTAAATTCCACCCCAACGGCATGAAATTCGAAGCTCTTGGCACCGACGACAGCACCGTAGACTCCTGGACGGTGTTCAGTATCGGCGGAGGCACTCTCGCCAACGAGCATTTCAACGAGCAAACAGAGCGCAAAGTCTACGAAATGTCGCACATCAGCGACATCCTCCAATGGTGTGACTCGACAGGATACTCCTTTTGGGAATACGTGGAGCAATGCGAAGGCAAAGAAATAATTGAATATCTGCGCGAAGTGTGGGACACCATGCAGAAAGCCGTGGAACGCGGGCTCAACGCCGAGGGAGTGATGCCCGGCGGACTCGGGCTGCGCCGCAAAGCCCTCACCTACTACGTGCGTTCCGGCGGAATGTCGGGCAGCATGAAAAGCCGCGGACTCATCTATGCCTACGCCCTTGCCGTATCTGAAGAAAATGCCTGTGGCGGACGGATTGTCACCGCTCCAACATGTGGGTCGTGCGGCGTGATGCCAGCCGTGCTCTACCACATCAAGACAGCCCACGACATCAGCGACGAGCGCATTGTGCGGGCTCTTGCCACCGCCGGACTCTTCGGCAACGTTGCCAAAACCAACGCATCAATATCTGGTGCGGAAGTGGGATGTCAAGGAGAAGTGGGCGTGGCATGCGCCATGGCGGCAGCCGCTGCCTGCCAACTGTTTGGCGGCACCGAATCGCAAATTGAATATGCAGCCGAGATGGGACTCGAACACCACCTCGGACTGACGTGCGACCCCGTGTGCGGCCTTGTGCAGATTCCTTGTATCGAGCGCAACGCCTTCGCCGCCGCCCGTGCATTCGACGCCAACTCTTATGCAAACTTCACCGACGGACGCCACCGCGTGAGTTTCGACCAAGTGGTTGAGGTGATGAAGCGCACAGGACACGACCTGCCAAGCCTCTACAAAGAAACGTCGCAAGGCGGACTTGCAGCAAATTTTGAAGACTGACAACAGTGCGCAACAATACAAACCAACCACCCATGAAATTTAACATTTTAACAATTCATAGTTAAACCATCTGACTTTTTCGTGGTCATAGATACTAACAACCCAAATTATAGAATTATGAAACGGATGAATTATTTGGCAATGGTACTGGCTCTGGCATTATCGATGCCGGCAACCGATATGGTAGCACAGCACACCGGCTACCGCGGAGGAACAACCACCGGAAACCCCGGCGGAGGACGCCGTCCCGACAGCAATCCGCAAAGACAACCAGGAAACAACCGTCATGACCGTCCGGACAACAAGCATCACGACCGTCCAGGCAACGACCGTCATGACCGTCCAGGCAACGACCGTCATGACCGTCCAGGCAACAACCGTTATGACCGTCCAGGCAACGACCGTCACGACCGCCCAGGCAACGACCGTTATGACCGTCCAGGCAACAACCGTTACGACCGTCCGAACAACAGCCACCACGGACATCCGGGGAATCCTGGCAATCCCGGGCATCCAGGACGCCCTGGCAATCCAGGCTCGACAAACCATCACCACGGATTTCATCCAACGCCACCGCCGCCACGTCCATACCGGCCTATAGTACGGCCAGCCCCGCGTCCAGTGCCGCCGCCTGCGTTCAGACCATGTCCTACCGCACCTATGTTGACCGCCGTGTTCGGACTTCCGTTCGGCATCAGTATCAACATCAGCATCGACAATCTGCGCAGAGACGGATACTACATCGACGGCTACAACAACAACGAGGTTTATCTGAGAAATGTCTATGAGATGAACTATTCGTGGGACGACGGTGTTGTTATCTACGATTCAAGCGGACGAATGCAGTCTGCCAGACTTTATCAGTCGACCTATGGCTACGACTCTTCGCGCTTCGACAATCTATATTCGCAAATATGCAGCCAATACGGATTGCCGGCAACGCAAAAATACCGCAACGGAGAGAAAACAGTCACTTGGTATGACCGCAACGGCAGCCACTACGTGTCGCTTGCCTACAACCACATGACATCGGACGGAGGATATCCGCGCTACTATACGATTCTGTGCTACGGAATTTAGGTTATTACTATATTTGAAATATGAAGAAGAAAAAGACTCTGAAAAAGTCAGAACAAACTAAACGTAAAAAATTTATCGCACTCATTGTCGCGCTTGTCATCATCATGGCAGGCGCGGCATTGCTGATTTCTCTGCTGACGGCAAGCGCCGAGCGGGATGGAATGCTGTATGTGCGTCCGGAAATGACAAAAGAGCAACTGACTGACACCATCGCCGCACGATTCGGGAAAAGCATTGCCGACAAAGTGGAATTGCTGACTGCCGTGCGCGACATCGACCCATCGACACGCATCGGTGCGTACAAGGTGGAAAAAGGAATGAGCGCACTGTCATTGTGGAAGGTACTGTCGTCGGGGGCGCAGACTCCAATTAAATTCACATTCAACAATGTGCGCACGGTGGATGAATTTGCTGAAAATGCGTCGAAGCAACTGGCTCTCAAAAAAGACGACCTGCTGAAACTGATGACCGACAGCACTTATTGCCAGTCGCTCGGATTCAACCAGCAAACAATCCCAGCAATGTGCATCCCCGACACCTATGAAGTCTACTGGTCGATAACAGCCGACAATCTGCTAAACAAACTGAACTCGGCATACAAGGCTTTCTGGACAACCGACCGCGAAAAGAAGGCTCAGAAATTGGGTCTGACCAAGGTGGAGGTGTCAACATTGGCATCAATCGTCGACTCCGAAACCGCCTATAAACCGGAAAAAGCCACCATAGCGCGGCTATACCTCAACCGTCTTGAGAAAGGCATGAAACTGCAAAGCGACCCGACCGCCAAGTTTGCAGTCGGCGACCCGACCCTGCGACGCATCACGCTGGAGCATATAAAAACGCAGTCGCCATACAACACCTACTTCGTGGGGGGATTGCCGCCGGGTCCTATCAGAATGCCTGAGAAATCAACACTCGACGCTGTGCTCAACGCGCCTCAGAACGATTATATCTATATGTGTGCAAAGGAGGATTTCTCCGGAAGCCACAATTTCTCAGCTTCGTATGCCGAACATCAGCAAAACGCCGCACGCTATCGCCGCGCGCTCGACCGCAACGGCATAAAATAAGAGCCGACAGGTTTATTATATCAACGACATAGACAACTCCGCCTGCAAACATATTATGCGAGCGGAGTTGTTTATGATATGCTATTCGGGACACCAACTCGTGATAAAATAGGCGGCGCTTCGGAAAATAAAATTGAGCAAGCTCTTTTCTTTCCACTCTCCTTGCACTATCTTTGCATAAGATAAACTGCATCTCAGCATAATATTCAAGCAAGCTTGATATTATGCATTCAATTTGCACTATCTTTGCATAAAAATATCTGCGATATGAACAAACCCGATGATTTGATTCTTTTAGGCTCTATGCCAATCCCCGACGCCCACATAGTCAAGGGCGTGCTGGATGAATACGGCATACCTTCGGAAATAGTTGGCGAAACGCTGTCAACAGTGTTCGCCATGCCAGGGACGTCTTTGGGAATGACCCGTATATTCGTTTTCCGACGCGATATTGAAAAGGCACTCGAAGTGCTTGACAAACAAAAAAACGACAATCCAAAACAATGAGAATATTAAAATACGCACTGTCCTTCACGCTGCTGGCTGCAATGGCTGTCACAGCATCCGCCCAAAACTACTTCAACAGCCGCTCTCTGGCAAATAAGTTGAAGAAAGGGACAACACCCGAATGCGAAATCGTCGCTGTGGACAATTCGGAATCTCTTCTTCACACCGCCGACTCCATCGCCGCCCTCTCCGACAACAACCGCCCAAACATCATGTTTCTGCCAGTGGTGTTCACGTCATACAAGATGATGCAGCCGATGGCTCTGGAACAGCCCGACACTGTCGCATCGCTGACAAAACACGAAATGCCGACAATAGAAATCGACAATGAATGGATTGAAGACCTCTCTTGGCGAAACCGCTTCGAGAACGAGCATCTGCAACGTCTCGCCGTGGAATCGCCATGGCTCGTCCCCTACAACCTGAGCATGCTGCCCGAGCCTCCGAAACAATATGAGGCGAAACTCGACGTGAAGAAAAACATCCTTACCATCGAGGTGCGCAAACTTGAAGTTCCGGAAGCCGCTCCCGAACATGATTTGAAACGCAAAAACTGGATACACGCCTTCGACGCCACGCTACAGTTCTCACAAGCGTATATGACCGACAACTGGTATCAAGGCGGCGAGAAAAACATCAACCTCCTGGCTCATCTATGGTACAACTTAAAACTGAACCAAACACTGCACCCTCGCTTGCTGTTTGACTTGACCACGCAATACAAACTCGGTGTCAACTCGGCTCCCGCCGATGAGTTAAGAGGCTACAACATCAACGAGGACCTGTTCCAGTTAAACATGCAGTTCGGTATCAAGGCAACCAAACGATTCTACTACAGTATGAATATGCAGTTCAAGACACAGATGCTGCAAAATTTCCAGACCAACACGTGGAAGATGAAGGCTTCGCTGCTCACACCGGGCGAGCTCAACGCCGGTGTCGGTATGGCATACAGCACCAAGAACAAACGCGGCAACGTGACGTTCGACGCCTCGCTGTCGCCACTTTCCTATAACATGAAGATGTGGCGAGCAAACTACAAGCTGCTCGACGACAATGGAGAAATGCTCCACCCCGACAAATTAGAGCATCAGGTCGGTTCGAGCGGTGAAGTGAAATTCGGATGGGCAATGACCCGCAACATCTCACTCAGCTCGCGCATATTCGCATTCTCCGACTATTCGTATCTGCAAGGCGATTGGGAAACCACTCTGAGCTTCTCAATCAACAAATTTCTGTCAACGCAGATTTATGCCCACGTGCGCTTCGACGACTCACAGAAGATTACCGACAACAACAATTCTCATTGGCAATTCAAGGAAGTGTTCAGTTTCGGCCTTCAATATAAATTCCGATAAATGCGCCTCGCTGCCGCCTGCATACTGGCTGCATTCATTGCCTGCTTCCAAAGCGCAGCGGCAATTGAAATCCCCGACACAGCGACGGTGCTGCCGGGCTATGCCTCGCGCATCGACGCCTCGCGCA
>OGYL01001084.1_pt1 | contig 21592 bp, 15 predicted proteins | sample 1576541 | NCBI WGS metagenome assembly OGYL01 (sample SAMEA3541551, study PRJEB24748) | human gut metagenome | biome: human gut; feature: human-associated habitat; material: faeces | place: China | collected 2012 | reverse complement strand
GTAATCCTTCTAACTTGTTTAATATCAAATAGCTATATTCCTTATACAGATTTACAATAAATATCTGTATCATCCACACGACAATCAAAGTCAATCACATAATCCAAACGACGATCAATATAAAGCGTTAAAAGTTTCATAATAATAATATTAGAAGTAAGTAACTATAGGTTTGTTAAAAATCAATTCTTCACCTTGCATCCAATAACCAATCTGGACCAGATCAAAAACCTTTCCCGCATAATCTCTTGGAGAAAGATCAGGACAGAATCGATTAATCCAAGTATCACTATTTTTGAATTCATAATAATTATCATCAAATTGATCAATCAGCAGTCGAGGTACAAATAGGGAAATATGTACCTTTCCCAACATAACTATGATTAAAGCATAAAGCTCTCCTAATTTAAGGATATCTAAATCATGATTATTAAACTCCCTCGCAAGTTGAGGAATATAACTATAGCAATTCAAATATGTCAAAATATTTATCCAGCCATTCCGTTTCATACTCCCCTGTAGAATCGGTTGGATCAGCCTTACCATTTCTTTAACATCAATCTTCCCTTCCTGCCAGTCTGAACGATTTTTCATATCAGAGATTTCATTCATCATTGTTTCATAGCTAGTAGATATACGCTCCAATAAATTTCTATAAATTGAAGAGTCAGAATTGGAATCTATGACCTTCTGAACCAATCCATGGAGTTTTACTCCTATTTCTTTTAAATTCCCCTCAAAATTAGCACTCCACTGTTGACGTATCTTATAAATTTCATCCATTTTTTCAGATTGCTCCATAAAGGAAGCAAACGATTGCTTATATTGGATCTGAAGTTTATCTTGTTCCTGTTTAATCTGACTTAACTCTTCTACACTAACCTTTAATTTGTCTGATATTTCTAACAACTCATGAGATTTATTTTCGCACTCTTGTCTCAATACATCAATTCTATTCTCAGCACATTGTAAACTTTCTTTTAAAGCGACCTCCTCATTCTTGAAACTCAGGATCTTTTCAGACAATGAGCCATTTTCAATCAACAACTTATCCATCTTGTTTTGTAAACTTCGAAAAGTATCTTCATCTTGCTTTTTCTGCCATTCGGCAAAAAATTTTCGCAAAACTTTATCTATTCTTTCATCCAACTGATCATATTGACATTTAATGCTTAACTTCGTTTCAGATAGACAATTCTTAAAATTCTTAAAAACCCCAATAGATTGAACACCCAAATTAAATTCATTCGATATCTCCCGGAACCATTCATGCAATATTTCCCGATTGCTAAAACCAATAAATCCACCATGGATCAGTCTCATAAAATCCTCCAATGAATTCATACTTCCATGGATTGCTTCATCAGGCGAAATACGGTTCCAACAAAGTATACACTTATTTATAATAGATAATCGCAACCGCTCTTCCAAGTCCACATCCTTCCAATCTTCATCATCCCTTAATATGCCATTTCTCTTAAATAACTCGACGATTCTTGATTTATCTTCATCTTTGGATTGTTTAGGCTGCTCCTTATAAGTAGTACATATTGTACTGCTCGGGAGAGATTTTTGAATTTCTTTCTTATATGACTGATCATCTGATGAAATAATTGTTTCTATATTTGTCATATTTTCTTTCATAACACCTTTGGATACTTCTGTTTGAACATTATTTCCTGAAACAACCTGATTAACAGGAGATGTTTCTCGTACTATTTCATCCGAGATTTCAAAATCCTGCCTATCAGATACTTTTTTCTTCCCAAAATTCGAAAAGAATCTTCCCCAAACAGATTGCTTACGGCAGCCCGTATCGGGTTCATTTTTTATCTTTTGAGCCTGTTGAGTCTTCATATTTTATATTATTTTTAATTATCCTTATTCTTATATGAGAAAGTTATTGGCCACAAACTCTTTCTCAATGAATCATTATTAAAATCATCATGAGGATCAATCGGACAGATACGTCCACCCACCTTAAATATAAACTGCTTCTGATCTGGATAAAGATTCTGATCATAATAAGTTAAACTAATCGGAAATTCTTTTCCTATTCCAGACACATCTACCTGAGTTAAGATCGCGATCATATCTTTATTTCCCTCTTCGTAATCCTTAACCACATCCGTACTATAACTCTGTATCAAATCAACACACGTTACATCCCTCAACTGTAGACGATACTCTTCACTTTCAATTATACCTTCCTTCTCCTTACACCGTACACCTCCACCAATAAGAGGCTGCCAAATAAATGAAGGGTAATTCGGATTGGTATTATGAAGAACAACGCCATATTGAGCATAATGCGACTTACTGATCAACGAATACGTACTACCGGGCATATTATATTTAGACGCATAAGATAAAGCCCCATAAGTTACTACTGTTTTTAACTTTCTAAAATCTCCTTTCAAAAGAAGATCCTCTTGTTTATCCGTCATAGATCCTTCACATAAATCCACATAATACAAATGCGTATTCTTGGATATTTGTTCCATTTGTTTTACGACCCCATCTCGAATAGATTTTAAACAAATACTTCTACCAGAGAAAATAACCACATCCGTTTCCAATTGTCCATCCTTTCCGAATAACTTAACAAAGTTTGTCAAGACCTTCTCTGTAACATCCTTTATAAATTCCTCAAAAACCGGATGCGACAGGATATGTCTTACACGAATTTCTGAAGTCGACAAAGGGATCAACTGATCTTTCAACACTAAATCAGGAAGTTTCTCCTCCGGATCTTTCAGTAACGGCTTTAATATTTTCTTCACATACATTTTAAATTCGACCCGATCACTGCTCTCGATAACTTTCGACACACTCTTGTCTTGATCCAGAATCAAGACATCTCTCATACTTGCAAGGACATGAGGCTTGACGACTTTAAACTGCTCACACAAATCAGTCAGGATATAAGCCAACTGATAATCCAAGAAATTACCAGCTTTACTAACACCCATTTTCCCTAAAAAATTGACAGTTGTACGTCCACCATCACAGACTTTCCTGAAATAAGTCAAGTCTAATGTTCCAGCCCCCATGTCAAACACCAATACCAGCTCTTTATAACGCAGCCTTTCCTTTTCTTTCGGATCTGACAGAGATTTAAAGAAATTATGCTGATTGGCAATATAATAACATGCCACCGCATCACTTTCACTCACCGTACATAAATGTTCCGGATAAAGCGACGGTAATGCCTGCCGAGCGATATCCTTAATCATCTGGATATGAATCGGCGTATAGGTATTAGGAACTGATAATACCAATTTTTGGATATTCCTGTCCTTCTTTACTTTTATTAAATAATGGTGAAATAATTGCCTGTAAATAAGTTGAAATATCACGTCCACTTTCATCAAGTCCGTATTCTCATCCCCGTTTTTCAATTTAAGTTCACCTTGATCATCTCGATATTTAAACAGCTCCGGAGAAGTAAATATATTGGGCAAGTTTGTATACCCCATTAAGGTTTTCAAACAGGGTAGTTGATATTCCTTGTTAATAATTTCCTCGGAAGGAGAAAACAATAAGGCATATTCCATATAATATGCATCATCCCGCAATATCCGGAAGTCCCCCTTATTCATCACATTCAAACACGCTGTTGAAGCGATCAAATAATCAGTCTCGTCGTTTGCGTCTCCTCTTCTGCTTTCATCTCTTATCGCCGCTAAAAGCAAATCCTGCTTGAAGCGCTTTAAATCAACCAAACATTTTTCCATATTATGGTCATCCAAAGCGGATGCATAAGCCGCAACTACGGCAGAAGTTCCAAAATCAACACTGAGCCATTCCGGCTCTGCCATTTTCATCAAACGCAGACTGATAATCCGCGAAAACGATTCAAACTCATCTTCGCCTTTTAAATCCAATGATTCAGTAGACTGTTTAACATCATTATAATATAGGCCCTTTACATCTATAAACATGTCAAATTGACACTTCATTTCCAATTCAATGGACGAGGTGTTGTCCGCAGGTTTAATAGACTGGATATCGCTTTCATTAATTCTAATCGTGAAAACTATCTCTTCACCAAATTTCAATGCGCGGGGTAGATTCATTTTGAAAGCGAAGATTTCCTCCAAGCGCCTGTTCTTCCTCAAAGTAATTCGTTCCTTTCCTTTGATACTGCTTAAAACCAATTCACAATTGTTCAGGATCACGGCCGCATCCGGATACCGGCTATCCTCCGCTTCAGCTGAATTCCGGAACTTAAATTGCAGTTCCACATAACTTTCTTCATCACGATTATTATTTGCCGATAGCAAGATGATGCCTAAATCAATATCCGATCGGTCGTTAGCGATATCACGTTCAACATATTTCCCTTCGTCCAAGGAAAAATAAGAGACGACCGCTTCTAATCGAGTCAATGTCTTGTTACGTTTTAGCAGCAAAGGCTTTGAGGGTTGCCGACTTACAGAAATACCCGTAAAATTATCATAATTGAACTTTGCGTCAAAGACCTCAATAGAATATTCTGTTTCATCATCTTCTGGATTGGAAACCCTATTCATATCCCAACAGAAAGGCAGAGCGATCTTTTCGCCTACCTTCAAATCTGTAATATAATAGGCTCCATGTTGATAAAAGACTCTACTTGACCACGATAAGTCTGATAATGCAACTACACCTTCTTTGACCAAATTCGAAAACGCCAAAACAGTTCTTAAATTAAAACAAAGCTCGTCTATATCGGAAGCCGCCTTCAAATTTGAATTATGCTGAATATATAATTTCCCCAAGTGAACTTTAGCGTACTCTTCTTTCTGACTATATTCCAATTCCTCATATGTCAATTCCAAATTAAATATAGGCTCCGACCGGAAAGGCTCTATATGCACTTGGATAGAATCCTCTCCAAGATATGCGACTTCACCATCTTCCGGATCTTTTACCAAAATCTTAAAATGTATCGTATAAAGATCCCTCTCTGTTATCTTTACCGGACAATCAATCACCGCATTCGGATTGAAACTTAAATACATTGGCACATCGCTCGAATCGACCAAAGCTGTTACCCGATCATCCCATTCCACGCCTTGCACAGAGAGTAGGAAAGGTTTCTCTGTAGATGAAAACGTCAATTCGCCACCATCAACCAACTCGACTTGAAACTCAAATTTCCCTTTCGGTGTTTGCTTCACAAGACCAAACAATTTCTTTTGAACCGGCAAATGAATAACAGAACCTATATTAATTTGTTGATAAGATTGGTTTCTGTCCACTAAGTTCACAGAGTATGTTTTCTGTTCTATATTAATAAGAAGAGCCATAATTCATTCTATTTTCTTATACGTTTTAATGTAAAATCTTTCACTTTTGGGCGGTAAGTCCGATGCGCAGCCATATAATAAATCAAATAAATTAACAAGCTGGCCGGCAGGATAATCTCCCAAATCTTAGCCATTAAATACTGACTTTCTATCCCTGGTATCCAAAACAAATCCAATAAAGGAATCCCATATACGGTAGCGTCATCCTCATATTCTACCGGAATATCCACATTCAAACCGTTTCTTCCAAAAAAGGTTGGCGCAGATAAACTGGGTGTTAACACGGTCGCATTATATACACCATCTATTAGTTTAACCCAAGCACGCATGCGAATACCACTCACCATCTCTTCACGATTAATCCTAAAAACGACATGGCTCAAAGAGTCCAATCTCAACGCATTGTCTGGCGTTTGAAAAGAGGGGGTATTTTCTGTTACACCAAAAACATCCAATCTTTTTAAGGCAAAATGCGGATTATTACGCCACATCAGAGGTAACTCGATTTCGTACACGCCACCTCTACAACGTTTGGCAACCAGTTTCGTCGGATAATTGATGACAGCACCTAGCGAGAAGTAGCGCTGCAATGGCAAATATTCATAAACCTCCACATAACCTTGTGGAGTATATCGCCTGTTCGCCCAGATTGTATCCGTCTTTATATGCCGAATATAATACTCCTGCTCTACGGCATAACATTTTTGGAAAACCCCGTTGACATCAATATTTGAATTCACTTTCAATTCTTGTTGCCTCTGAATTAACGATACGATTTCATCATAAAAATCATTTCCATTATAATGATGATCTGTTATCAAAACCAGAAAAGTTCGGTTTACATCTAACAATGAATCTTTCAACGCAAGCAAAGCGTATGGTTTGGCCACTGAAACTAATGAAAAAGGAGCATTTTCCGGATTGATTTTCTGCAAAGCTAATCTACTCCATTTGCTGGCAAGCAAAACACTCAATTGTAATTCATTCGGAGTCTCATAACGGATAAGGGCATCTCCTAAATTCAAAGGAGTGGCATACATACTCATATCTTGTTGTGAAGCATCTATCGCAAATCCTAAAACTGATAAATAATCGGATGTTCGAAATATCGGACGATAAACCTGATAATCAACATCCTTAAATGAAAACAATATATCCCGAAGCGTTCCAGAAACCTCCCGACTTCCAATCCAGCCGTCACAACCAGCCTTGTCTACAGCTAAGATAACATGATGACGTAAAGGTTCATCCTCTTCGGCGCTTAAGGGAAAGCTACTTAAAAGAAACAAACACATTCCCCCAAATAACATAATTATATTTTTCATGGTATCAAAATAATTCATACATACAAAATTGACATTTACTCATAGTATTAAGCTGCTCATGAAACACGAACATCTTCGTTACAAATATAAACAATTTTTTCAACTATCATTGCTTAATCTCTTTTTTATGAAAAAATCCACACACAATTGACCATAAAAAGACCACGATACAACATAAACATTGGATTTTATTTCTCATCTTTGCGAAAATTAAACCATCCAAACATGAAAAAAATTCTATTTTACCTGGTAACAATAGTGGGAGGTTGTACCCTATTTTTTATGGGAATGCTGTATGAAACCCATAAAAGCAGAAAAGCGACCGGGGCTACAGAGCTCATTTCTTATAACATTTTTGAGTATAATGAATTGCTTGATGCGCTAATTTATAAAGACAAAAGTGTATCATGGGGCACCGCAGCCGTAGACAGCATACTCGATTTGTATAATGAATTGAACCATAATATACAAATTGAGGAATACCCAACTTATATAGCTCAAGTATGGCAAAACTTCGGGGAATATCCAGGTGAAACCAACATGGACCAGGACCTGTTCTACATGGCTTTACACCGATTCCAATACTTGTATGTGAACCATTTATACAATCAATTAACACAATCTGACGTCCAAGCAAAATTAAACGAGGCTATCATTTCTTTCCAAACTTGGGAAAAGACATTGATAAGCCTTTATACGAACAATGTATTGTTGGGCTATCATGCCCATCGATATTATACATTTGAATGTGCTACAATAACTCTCGATGCCATGGATAATCTTTGTGGATTATTGTATTGGTTGGATTGTAAACAAAAAGGAAAAGAGGCAAATACGAATAACCTCTACGAGCATAAACGTTTTTTCTTGCTCCAACATTACCATGATATTCTACAGATAAACGAGAAACGACTGAAAGAGATCGGAGAGGATCTCCCAACCCGCTTCTTTCAACCAACTTTCGACAATGATGAGGACTTACATGAACCATTAACGCCAAAACACGGCAAACAAGTCATTGATGAAGAAGAAAAAGCTTGGAATGACCTGTCTGAAGCCTTAAATGCCTATGCTGCCGCAACAGGATTAGAAAAAAACGATGTCTCTAACAAATGGAGCGATTGGGGCGAATGGGAAAGATGGAAATCAATCGCCCGATTAAATACGCTATGGACTGTCGTTGCTCCGTTAGATATTGGATTTTAATATAAAAATTCATGAGCAACTATTACAAAATCATTTCGCAGGGTTGCTCATGAATAATTTTTCATTTCTTATTTTTATCTTTCACTTTTTCCAATTGTCCGTAGCCCACATTGGTTTTGGCTCCGACTCCAACTATTTCAAGAATCTGCTTGAATAAGGTCAGTTTTTCATCTGCTTTAAAAGTTTTTCCACTACAGGAAGTGAAATCATTTAAATGGAAACGAAATTCCAAAACACATCCCGGCGCTATTTTCAGCATGGTAATAGGTACCGGATCTATCAAAGGTCCTTCTTTATGAGGAGTAATGGAATCATCATCCACTACATGCTCCATCCTATTTCTGTCTCTATAAGCAGTCACAATGACGGCATCATAAAAGATATCACGTTTATAGATTGATTTGTTGACATAAACCAGCTTTCCTGCCGCATCTTTTTTTAATATTCTCCCATTGAAGATGTCTTCAAACAATTCATCTATGTCAATTCCACGTTGAGCGATAGGCGCAAGCAAATCGTCATCATAAGAGATGATTTCGCTACCGTTAGATTGCACTTTCTTCACACGCGCTTGCTTAAAATAATCACGCAACACACCCTTCACGGAAGAGCCATATACATTGGGCATGCCGAAGGTATAATCAAAATGCATCCCCAAGTTATAACCACCCGTCAACTTCTTGGAATCGTGTGTAATCCCCGTACCCGTCACTAATCCCGGATAGGCTATCCTCTCTTGAAAGTGATGATCGGCCATCGAATTAGCTATCCGTACCAAGCTAGAATTCTTGATTTTACTATTCATACGGGCTATTTCTTTTTCATTATCTGAGCTCCCTTCCTGTGTTCTATCTAAGACATACTTGAAATTGATGTCCTTATAATAGTCCTTGTAAAAGAGTTTTCCTATATTTTGAATCATAGTCATCCTAGTTTATAAGTCCGAATCACTTCCTTCAAAGCAATCGAACAATTGATAATATCCGTTTTCATGCTGTCCCTCCCATCGTTGATCACCGCACGACACAACTCTCTGGCATTGTCAAAATGATAGTTCGTACGATATTGTGTAAGCATTCGTGCAATGACCTCCAGAATACCTCTACGATAAGCATCATTGTAAACTCCCTCCTGCTGGGGGGCATCCTGATAGAACACTGACATGGAAGGCTTCAGTCCAATGGTCAGAATAGAAACTCCTAAAGAAGAAACCTGCCCATTATAGCTTTCATAAATCACCTCGTTTCCGGCATCTCTCATTTTAAACAAAGGGCATGTAGACCTTTCTGCATTCAAAATACCTTCCGCAATAGTCATCAATTGAGAATTCGTATTCTTGTTCATAAGCCATCAATTTATTTTGACAAATTTACAGTAACCATATCCGATTGTGGCATTTGCTCCAATCTGTACAATCTTCTCATTCAATAAGTCCATCTGCCCACTTTCTTTGGTCACAATGACTGTGGCCAAAACCGACAGCGAAGGCAATACTTGTTCATACCAAAGGTTCGTACTCTCTCCATTTTCCAAACAGTTCCTTGCAATGATAGGCAACGCGTCATCGTCACAACATGTAGTGAAGGTATCTCCATCGACAGAATTTGATGCCACGTTCTCTTTCCCCATTATTGAGCATACTTTTTCCAACAAAGTTTTTTTTGAAATGCCTTTCCCTTCAATAAGATTGTTCACCTTCTTCGAAAAGTCCTCCAACACCTTATCACTGTAAACCAGTTCATACGTTTTTCCTTCTCCACATTGCTTAGGAATGAACAACAAAGACGCATCAAAGAACAAGGCACTCCCCTTCTTTATATCTTTTAAATCTGATTTCACCGAACCAAATATATCTTTCACTACAAGTTCATCCATTTTTACACACTCACTCAGATACTCTTTAATGGCTCCCTTCAATGAACTGGAGTTAATACAAGGCAAATTCGTGGTAACATCACGCTGTATTGCCTTGTCAATCACGCTGAAGTTTACCGTACTTTCATTTCCAGCATGCAAATTTGTTTGAGGTATAATAAACCAAATGCCCACATTCTTCATAAATATCAGTTTTTATTAATTAACAATATTGATTATATCCTATCTGCTTGAACTCTTGATAGCTGTCTATCCGTTCACAAAAATCTTTCTTATCTTTCTCATCTTTAAAATAAAATACAGAACCCGCCTGGTATAAATCGTACCGTTTAGCCGAACGGGAAGATTTGTATTTCACATTATAATCCTGTGCATTTGTACTGTTCGAGATAGACAAAAAGCGGAACGGACGGACATCCGTAATAGCAAAAAGCACGTTACAGTTTGCTATGTCCGGCAAGTAAGTATCCGACAACAACACAACTCTCAGTCCTTCCTTCGAAGCCGGATAGTCCACCTTTTCCACCCGTGCAGCTTCAAAGACAAAGCTGGAATCATCTGCACCCAGTTTCACAACCTGCTTGTTATAAGCAGTCAGGTCAATGGAATCTGATACTTCTACCTCAAAGGCAAAACAGAAGTTCTTCTTCAGCCGATAAGAAACTTGCTTGTAAAACGCGTTATTTTCTGATTTCCCAGTATAACTCTTATTAATTCCGATACGGGTATCCTCAATAAATATATCACTCTCTTTCAGCTTTTCTCCATCAAGAGATATGTAACAGCCGGGCAAATAATCTTTCCCGGTAAAAGGCTTCATTTCTCCGTCTTTCTTAATGTCAATCTTTGGAAGCTGAACAGACATCATATTTATTGTAGCATCAACCATATCTCCTTTTCCAATCTGCAAATCCACATCCTTTGCTCCCCTAAAAAAAGACTTATGCTTTTGAATCTCCCAAATGAAACACGGACCTACATTTTTAAGAGACTGATAATTCGAAGGATTATGCTCAGACAAACCTACCACAAATCCCTGTATTCCAATTAACTCATTAGCCTTATCCACGTTTTTGATACAATTTCCTTTGCAGTTAAAAGCATCCGCATTATTAGACAAAATAAGGAAACGCATCATCCCTAAAATGGAAGTCTGCTGCGGTGTCATGAAAGAATGAATAATATAGCTTGAAAAAGCTGTTTCCTTATCACCAACCTTGAATGTCATATCGCCACCAAAGAAGAACCTCCCCAATGGCATCAGTTTTACCAAATACTTACTCATCGCTGTCCCCCTCTCCATTTATAAATTTAGCGGTACGCAACATACCATATAATGTTTCTAAAATCTCTTCAGTACTCTTTGCTTCATTTCCCGGTTTCGATTTTTCCTGATCGAACAACTTCCACAACAGATCCCGGGTGATACCCTTATAGGATTTATCATCCAACGGACTTTCTTCCATTACTTTATTGTAAAAAGCCTCAATTCTATCTTTCCGACCACTACGACGGACTATATCCAACAAATCCTGATTTTCACGCAACTTATGGGCAATGGCCGACACGGTAGACTCATCGACCGAAGTTCCCATCAGTTCGGAGAAAGATGTATATACATCTGAATTCTTGCAAAGAGAACCCACGAATCCCGAACCACTATGTTTGCGCAGACACCAGGCGATGGCATTCTTTCCATCCACATTCTTAGCCTTATCAAAAAGTAGTTCACGCGCACTCTTCAGAGCCTCATACAGCGGATACTTGTAGTAAGAAATAGATAAACCATACGAGATAGAGGTATGAAGTTCTTTATTATTATCATCTTTAGGACGTCCCAAAGTATCCAACACATCTTCAACCTCTTTCTTATACAATTTATCAATTTCTGTAATCAAATCAAAAATACACCGGAGAGAAATGACATTATTATTCTCATCTAATTCATAATCAGATACAACCGGAGCTATAAAAAGTAAATCATCGCCACCTGCATAAATTGGCAAACCGCCATATCTTTCAATTAATTTACCAACCTCACTACCATATTGAAGCAAAGCAACTGAAAGCTTTTCTATTTTATCAAGATCTAGTGCAGATACAATTTTCCCCATATTATCTCCATCGGCTTGTACTACACAAAAATATTTATGGAATGAACGAAACTGTGTTTTATAACTTTCTCTTATTTTAGAATAGAAGTTATCATCGTCATCATCACTTGCCTTTCGAGCTTCTAATATTAAGTCATGCCACTTAATATTTATACTAGATAATTGAACAGAAGCAAGTTCTGCAAGCATAGGTATATAAAAAGATTTAACAGAATCCGTTGCATGCTCAAATAACGGAGATTTCTGCTTTTCTCTAATCAAATTCTGCACTTTTTCCCACTGTTCATTAGCTATTGTTCTATTAAATAGCTCTGTACAATCCAGTAAATGATTTAAATCCTTAATAATCCCCTTTGCACTTTTATTTTCCCTAGTGACATACATGACATTAATATATTCTCGCCCAATTCCAGTTTTATCAGTAAAAACTACAAATGCGGCGTCTATCACTTTCTGAGCATCAAAACCATCCGAACATTCGCTTTCCACAAATACACGGTCAGGATAAAGCCCCACTGTTTTTTTTATATCCTTAATACTTGTAAGTAAAGCAGGTGATATAATCTTAGCTTTTGTTTTTACAATTTCGTCGATTATACACTCCATAAAAAAAGAAAACAAATAACTGGAGGCCCACAATTCCCTTGGTCTCTTAGCCAAAGAAATTGTACCAATAATCGGTCCTATATTAATAGCTGTATACTTTGCCATACTTTATTTCTATTTAGCTATGCGTAAAAAAGTAATTTCTTTATTTAGAATTGGTTGCCATCTAAAATCCCGAGGAACCATTTTAAACTTTAAATGTTTATGGAAATTGCCAATCAAATCGTGAAAATCTAAGTCCAATCTTCTTCCGTTACTATCTATCGCTAACAAATTCACTTTTACGGGCTTCATTCCTGTTTTTTTACGGAAGAAAGAAAACCCAACTTGACTTATTTCCTGCAAAGCATTCTCAACCTTTTTATCATATAAAATATAAATTGACACAACTTGTTTACTGGTATTAGTCTTACTGTCAAGGACTTTATGAAAAACAGGTTTAAAAATAATTGGAGAAGGGATTCTTTCAACCCGATTATTTTTCAGTTCAATATCAACATTCTCCATTTTTTCTTTTCCTTTGTTATTCAAACATCCTGTTGGTATTCTATATTGAAAGCCATTAACAGGGCATCCTAAATGTGCTCGCGCATAAAAGAATGGCAATTGACTAGGATAGACTGGAACATCATTTTTAGCCCTCACACCTTCAAGATTTAGATTTTGTTTGACAACGCGTTTTTCCCATGTCCATCCTTTTGACTGCAAATAGGTATATAAATAAGCTTTAATATATTGATTGACCCTATCTCTCGTCACAGTCCCATCCCTGTTAACTTGGCGCTTTGTATAATTGATGCCCGATTTCAAACATTTCCAATAAAAATCAATAGCACTAAATAATTTTTTCAGCTCATCAAAATCATAGTCATCCACTTCATACCGCATTAATTTTGTATCATTAGGATACATCTCAGTATGTTTCCAAGTAACCTTCTTTTCTTCACCTCCTTCTATAAAACTTTCTACCGTAAAACTTCCAAATCCCTTAGAGGAACGTTGACCAAAATTTGTATTAGCAAAGAATCTAGGCAACACAGAATGAATAATCTCATACAACTGATTATTTTTCAAAATAATATCCAACTTTATCGATTGATGAAGAACTAAATTAACCAGTTTAGAAACGTCTTCTTTTCCTCCCATATTACTCAATAGCATAGGATAGTCTTCTGTCAAATATTTCGTAACAAAGACTATACCGCCATCAGAACGTTTCTCTTTAACCTCTTTCGAGTATGTATCCAATACAACATCCAACTTTTGATTCTCATCAGCCACAATTTTAAGCTGATAATCCAAAGCTCTGAAGCCATTGTTGAATTTCGCTTCCAAATCATTTTCCGATATGTTTGCGGCTTTCTTCAAATAAGTTTTTACTCGTTGAAAATCATTCCCAAACTCAGTGGCTATGATGTATTCATCCAGCTTCGGTTTCACCTCCGAAGCCCTTAAAGTCGCTCCATACTGGTCATGTTGGAAATGAATCAGCGGAGTGTGCTGTTTCAGTGTTACTTTCAGTGTTTTCATATCATTGATTGGTTTTTAAATAGTTCTCAAATTCTTTATAAACCTTTTTAAAGTTCTCTACCTCTTTAGATAGTTTTTCCATATCAAGTGTAGCATCTTTCCTGTTGGTCAGGACATACATCATGAAAGCAATTCTATCCAATTCATGTTGGTCCTTTTCTTTTGGAGGTTGTTCCTGCTTTTCTTTTTCTTCCTTCAAGGATTTTATTTCCTTTTCCAGTTTTTCAACCGTCTTATCGGACGTCCAATCGTGTATCTTATTTTCTCTGTCCTGATTGTACTTCCACTCTTTTTCTTTCATCTCTTTTCCGTGTTCCAATTCTTTCAATCTTCCTTTTTCTCTATGATGAAGATACCGGCAGCATACAGCCAAGCAAGAAAGGCAGACTATCAATGTAGACAGCACTATGCAGGCTGGCCAAAAAATGTCCCAATAACCGTGTTCCATAACTTCTTATTTTATTTTTTTATTGATTAAAAAATGATATAGTACAATAGAAGCTATTAGAATAATCCCCATTTGAGAAACTAGGCTTAACCAGTAGCTCAAATCGTTCTCAAATGGATTCATACCTAATAGTCCAGTCATTATTGTGGCAGGAATTACACAAGCGGCCAACTTGTTTAACCATTCCCCGTTCTCATTTCGTTTCTGGTCGATAAGCAAGGTGGCATATTGGTGCAGTTCCCCGATTTCCTCATCCAGATCTTTAATCTTTTCCGGCAGAAGAAATTGCTCCATCATCATATTATACATCTCGATACCTTGGTCTTGAGCAGTCACGCTTTGGAAATAGACTTGGTTGACGAAACGTATATACTCTCTGTACAACGAACTGATACGCTCTGCCAACTGTTTCCGTGAACCTTTAGACAAACAACTTACCTTAGTCACTTCGCTGGAAAAACGGAGAATCGAAGCACGCTGGATAATAATCAGTTCAAACATCCGGGAATAGATGGTGCGCATGTGCATACCAATGAAACTAAATGCCTTTTCATTCGTCAATGCCACTAATGAATATCGCGTAACACCATACAATGTTCCATATTCCTGCCATCGCTGATAGGTACTTTTCTCCAGCAATTCTTTTTTCATTTGCTCGTTTTTACAAGTCGTATCACTCCCGTTGTCTACAAATATATATTGATACCAGAAGTCACTGGATGCAAAATCTTTATTGTCAACAATTTGAGCAGATAGTTCTTTGTTTCCATACCAACAGTTCACCAGCATGCGGTCATCAATAACCGGCGTTACTTTCATATCGGGTGATAAATCCTTTATCAGACTGTCTATAAAGATAGCCGGTTCCCAAGTATGTGTAAGTCCCCGTTCGTTACCATGCGCGTCTATCTTGTAATCAAAGAAATCCTGATAACGGTATGTTTCCCCCTCCAGACCGGTAATTACAATGGATTTAGCCAACATTCCTCGTTCATCCGGATCAAATTCTTTACTATGAGGTGGCATAATCCGACGGCCGAACTGATTAATGTCTCTGACAGATATTTCATCACTTTGGTTTTCTTTCCTGTTGGCCAAGTAAAAGGAAAGGATTCCCACTCCTGTGGAATACAGGTTCAGGTTGATGGCTTCAGCCTGTAACTGATACTTTTTATCTATTTTCTTGTCCTTATCTCTAACTGTAATATGATACTCTACTTTTCCGCTTTTAGGTTCTTTCCGCTCAAAATGGAAGATAATGGGATTTTGTTCGCCTTTTTTATCATACAAAACCGGATGGACAAAGTCGAAGTAATACTGTAATTCTCCGAACAGTTCTTGTTTTTCCTGTATGTTGCCAATATCTGTCGGAGGAATCTTTTCATCTGGATTGTATTGTATTCTTTCCCAAAATGTATGCGTGTTCAGTGGAATACGTTCCAAATCAATTTGTTCGGTAAACAATTTGTGCTCATCGCCTGGCAATTCCCATTTGAACGGGAAATAAAAAATATGATAACTATATGTTTCCATGGTTCATCAGATTTTTGATTAATTCAATATGTTGTTGTATTTCATTGGAAGTATATACCTTTCTTTTGCAGCCGATATATCCATCAGGACCACCGCCGTAAAATATGCTGCCATTCTGTATATCTGATTGAAAATTTTCCACCAAGCGGTCTGCCTGCTTCCCGTAATACATCCACTCTTCATCGGTAAAGACGAGCAGCTTTTCATACGGGAACAACCTGTCGCAAATGGGAGAAAAACGAGAAGAAAAAGATTTAACGATGATCAAATCACCGCGTTTCGTTAGATTTTCCATGATAGCTTTTTGGGCCAAATGCTCATCAGAAGCCGTGACTCCCTGAGCCTGGCGATCTAACAGACGAATTGTATTGATTTCTTCTTTCGTCGCTCCTAAGGCTTCCATGCCCGGAATATATCGCTTATCATTCGCTGCAATTAATTTCCACATCCAACTCATCGATAACTGCAGTAAAACAGCAATCTGTTCTAAAGCACTAGCCCTGCCAGCATATTCATTATGGTGATCGATTAATACATAATTCTGATTGCTAAAACCGATATCATTCTCCAGTTCAATGCCATATATCAATCCATCGGGCTCTTTTTCCAAAAATTGATCTATTTCTTGACCATAACTACTTAGTTTAGAATTTGCCCAATTTAATTGATGATCAACATAAAGATAATGATGAAAAGCCAGTATTTCTCGGATGGTACACATTTCCAAATCATGTCCCCCCAATAGAAATAGTGTTTTTCTTTTATCTCCAGTTAACATAGCTTTTAATTTTAGAGCATATATCTTTATGCACGAAAGATAAAGCATTATTATAATAAATGCAAATATTCTTAGAGAAAATTCTATGTTATCATTAAATTTATTGCCTAATCTATTTTTCTTCCTTTACACAAATATCAAACCTTTTTCACATAGCCTACCGGCATACTACACATTACTTGTTTCCAGACAAATCCTCTTACATCATCTATTGTAATCTTGGAACTCTTTCCATCACCAGACTGACTCATTCGACAATAATAATTCCCTGCTATTGTATTTGACAAGGATTTCATCGTTCGGGCATTGGCATATCCTAATTCTCGCTGTGAACATAACCCTGTAATATAAGCGGCTATATGAGAACTCGCCTCTTGATCAAATTCAAGTTTCCGACGTTTTAAGAATTGTTTTAATATCTGGAATAGTTCATCTTTTGTATAATCATCAAAGTACAAAGTATGATCAAATTCGGGTATTCCAGAATCCAGCAAACTTTTAGATAGAGTAAAATTTTTAGAGGCTTGTTCTGCAATTATTAAAGCGTATGCTCCAGGCAGCTCCATCATCATCGAACTCAATTTAAAACGCAGACTATCTGCATTAAACTGCGAATCAGGATTTTTAAACTGAGGAGCATCGCCATCAATAAACAAGACCCCCTGCTGCGAACGATTCATTGCCTCTTTTAATATTTCATCCACTTTATAATCGGCAACGCCATACAGTTCTTCTGCTTTCACCTCCACTACATGGCCTTTATCCAAGACATGCAAAGCTCGTAAAATATCAGCCAATATACTTGCTACCGTACTTTTACCGGTACCTGTATTGCCTAAAAATGTCCATTTCAAAGATTCTCGCTCAAAGTAAAAACTACCATTCTGCTTCTGATACACTACTATATCAACTAACCGATGAATAGCCTTTTTTACATGAGAAAGTCCCACCATACTATCTAGTCTTTTCAGAGCCAACTTAATGGTTCTTTCATCAAACTGGTTTAAATCATCCTCTGTTTTATCGTTTACTGTCACTGGTATATCTTCTCTACAAATCAACTTTAATGCTTTTTTACTTTTCAACCGGTGTGGAGATAATCGTAACAGTCGATTACTCATAGCCGGAATAACCTGATTTGTTATTAAACGAGTAATAAAACGAGCATTCCCCTGTATAGCATTACAGTCCTGCATTGTATGTTCCAACAATCCACGTAAAGATCTCAAAGCGGCAGGTGTGAATGCATAATCCAGCTTCTTTACTAAGCCTGTAGCAATCTCCATTAATTCATTAACCGAATAATCTTCAAAATAGAAGGTATAGGGTATTCGTGAACGCAATCCAGGATTTATATTCATCAACTGCTCCATCTCTGCCGGATAACCTGCTAAAATAACTAGCATATCATTAGGTTCCTGAGCTAATGCTGTAAGTAATGTCTCTATCACACGATGGCCGAAATCATGCTGAGAATCATTATTGGCACATAATGTGTAGGCTTCGTCAATAAACAAGACATTTCCTTTTGCCCGATTCAAAACTGTAGCTGTTTTAGATTCAGTCTCACCAATATACTGGCCAATCAGGTCTTTTCGTTCAACTTTGATCACCCGGCCTACCGACAAAAGACCCATCGCAGCATAAATTTCTCCAATTAAATCCGCGACCGTAGTCTTTCCAGTTCCCGGATTTCCAACAAAAAGCATATGCAAAGGCGGCATTTGAGTCTTCAAACCCATATCTCTTCTTAATATAGATAACTTGACCATATTCAAATGACTTTCAATACTCTGCTTTAAATGACTTAAACCTACCATTTCATGCAATTTCTTCAACGGTCGCTTCATATCCTTTATCTCAACTTTCGAAATATCGTCTTCTTCTATCGTCATCAGTTCAACAAATGTAGGTTGTGGAATCCGATTCACTCGAGTTGACATAGCTTGTATAACTTCGGTGGTAAGCAAATTCTTCACATAACGTCCGTTCCCAAAATGTGAATCTCGCAGAGCATAATCATGCGAGATACGCTGGCGCAAAACAATACGTGCCTCATCTGTTAAGCGATAATGGTTATCTGAACAGTATTGTTCTGCTATTGCCATTAATTCATCCAGCGAATAATCAGGAAAATAAAATCGGTTTTGACTCGGAATTCTTGAATCTAATCCCGGATTATAAGTAAGTAAATCTTTCATTTCTTCTGTATATCCAGCCAGCAACAACATCCAGTCCCGCTTCTTTTCATCACTCAAAGCGGTCAATAAGGTTTCCAATACATACTTACCAGGATCTTTACTATCTTCCTTATTATATAATGTATATGCTTCATCAATAAAAAGAATACCACCTTGTGCCTCTTTCAATGCTTCTAAAGTCAATTCTTGTTCCTTACAATAGATAGTTCCTGTCAACGTGCTGCGCTCTCTAACAACGACGTGTCCTCGACTTAATATTCCTATTTCTTTAAGAATTGCCCCTAATAAACGAGCAACAGTTGTCTTTCCTGTTCCTGGATTTCCCAAAAACAACGAATGTAGTGGTGGAAAATCAACGACCAATCCTTTCTTACTTCTCTTTTGATAAAGTTTTACATAGTCTACATAGCGGTGGACTTGGTCTTTAATTGTTGTCAATCCGATCATCTGATCCAATATCTTCATAGGGGGCAAACTGATTTTCGGAATTTCTTTTTTAGGTAAATATAAATTAGGTTGAATCGTATCTTTATTATAGACCCCCTTAACATCAACTTTGCCAACTGTGAAAGAAGCAGAAATAACCAATTCACCCATAAATAAGATTTCAACCAAATAAGCTCCTTTTTTCCAAACGATAGAGTTGGGTTCCAACATCCAACGTAAACATATCAAGTCCTTTTCTCCTTTAGTTAGATATTCTGTATTTTTAAACGAGTGTTCCAAGACTTGTCCCATCTCATTATAAAGATAAAGTTCAAAAGGTAATTTTAATGTACTATCAGACAAGCTACGCGCCCAGTAGTTTACTTCGACAGCAGCCAAACGGCGAACGTCGAATTGGCTCAAGGGTATTACATCTGGAGAAATAACATTTTCATCTTTGTGGAGAGGTAACAAATTAAAATCAACAAAAGAAAAACAATCAGCAAATGTCTCAGGTATTTTAAATAAAGATAATTGTTTTCGATAGACCTCTTCTCCTGTAGAAGTTTGAATAAATATTTTAAATAAACTGACTGTATAAAGTTTCCTATTAACATAACTTTGAAAATCTTCCGGACCAAAGGAAGCCAGACCTATCATCTTTCTTTTTCCCGGATTATAAGTAATAAGAAAATCGTCTATACCAATCAGCTCTCTATTTGTTCCTAATAAACAAGTACCTTGGGTTTCCCTTGTTTTATCGACTTCCACCAATAGATGAATTTCTATGCGAAGCCATAACCGGGCTCCTTTCATAAATCTAAAAAAGGTATTTTCCTGATAAACCTCTGGTGTTTGCTCTTCTGGCAAATAAGCAAATTCAACTTTATCAACTACAAATGTATTTGCATCAGACATCGTAGTATTTTTTACAATTTTCTTTTCTTCAATCTTCTCCTCTACAAACAAATCTGAGGTTTCTTCTTCAACAAAGCGCTCCATCAAATTATCACAATCATCTTGAGGAATCGAACTTTCAGTCTCACTCTCTTCTAATAATTGTATAATATCATTTAGGTCTTTATTATCTTTCATAATACAAAGATTTTACATGAAGTTACCTTACAAAGGTAGGAGTATTATCCCGATTTTACAAAGCAGTCTGTCATTTTTATCTAAAAACATTTGCGAAAATTACCATTTTAAAAAGAATCTGATTTTCAACACATTTCAAAAACCAATCTAATTTTAAGCTTTAAAATAGTTTCGCAAATCTATTTTTTTCGTATCTTACGCAAAACATTTGCGAAGATTTGCATTTCTTCACCTTTCGTTCTTTGACGTATTGATCTTATTTTCAATTGGATGCTAAAACTGAGAAAATAGGCGATTTTCGCAAATCTACTTTTTCTCCGTTTTGCTATTTTCTTTTGCGAACTTTTCATATTGAATATCTAATTGAATAATAGTATATTATCAAACTACAAACTCTAAAAACGGGTAAAGTGGCGTATTTCTGAAGCATACATTTGCGAAAATTCTTCTTTCTTATTGACTATAAAGGTGTTATAAAATAAATCAAAACGGTTTATTTTCCCATTCATCTGATTGTCAAGTTGTTTTATTCTATGACCGAGATATAGGTATTGAGACACAACATTGTCTTTACTACACTCTGAGAATTAACGTTTTATTCTATGACCGAGATATAGGTATTGAGACACCAGATGTTGCATTGGAAGTTGTTGAGCTTCCGTTGTGTTTTATTCTATGACCGAGATATAGGTATTGAGACAAATCATCAGAATAACAAGGCTTACCGACTATTGAAAGTTTTATTCTATGACCGAGATATAGGTATTGAGACAAATTTGACGCCGGTTGATAAAGAATCAACAGAGTTTTATTCTATGACCGAGATATAGGTATTGAGACTTGACGAGCTTCGTAAGCTTTCTGTTCCTGTTCGAAAGTTTTATTCTATGACCGAGATATAGGTATTGAGACATATATCAAAGTTTAGAGAAGTCAATTTTTGGTTTGACGTTTTATTCTATGACCGAGATATAGGTATTGAGACAGAAGTGAGAGAGAAAGACAATAACATACCTGTGTTTTATTCTATGACCGAGATATAGGTATTGAGACTGCAATATTTTGTATTGGAAGCCGAATTTTCAAGTTTTATTCTATGACCGAGATATAGGTATTGAGACTTGTAAAATAGATCCGACCAGCCCGCTATCACTATCGTTT
>OGYL01001070.1_pt1 | contig 21815 bp, 16 predicted proteins | sample 1576541 | NCBI WGS metagenome assembly OGYL01 (sample SAMEA3541551, study PRJEB24748) | human gut metagenome | biome: human gut; feature: human-associated habitat; material: faeces | place: China | collected 2012 | reverse complement strand
GGGCGAGCCGCTGCAGAACATTTGCCGGGCAATTTTAAACGCGGCAAACGCCGCGGAGGACGTGGAAGTGGTTTACCCTGTGCATTTAAACCCCCTTGTTCGGAACACGGCAAACGAAATTTTGGGAAACCACAGCCGCATTCATTTAATCGATCCGTTAGACGTTACTGAGCTTCACAACCTGATGGACCGGTGCTATATGGTGATGACCGACTCCGGCGGCCTGCAGGAGGAAGCTCCCTCTCTGGGCAAGCCCGTGCTGGTTTTAAGAAACGAAACCGAGCGGCCGGAGGCCGTGACCGCCGGAACGGTGAAAATTGCCGGCGTAGATGAAAACCACATCACCGACCTGGCAAAAACCCTGCTGTTTGATAAAACCGAATATGAGAAAATGTCCAAAGCCGTGAACCCCTATGGGGACGGCTTAGCGTCGGAACGCATTGCAGACGCGATTCTATACGCCTTTGGAAGAAAGGCCGAAAAACCTTCAAATTTCAGCTATTAAAGGAGCGTATGTTTATGGCGGAAGAAGACAGAATGAAAAAAATCGTTTCCATGCCCCAGCAGGAATATGAAGAGCTGCTGGCAAACCTCATTGTGAAGTATTACCGTCCAGGATTTGACGAAATTCAGTTTAACCTGCGGGACAAAAACCGCCTGAGCCTCATGCGGTTTATCGTTATGCTGAACGCAAAATTCAAGGCAACGGGCAGGGTTGTGCCCCTGCTGAAAATTGCGGCCCAAACGGCTGACATTCAGGGCGGCTTTGTGCTTACCGATGGGGCTAATACCATCGACTGCACGCTGGCAACGCTGCTGCAAAATGACGAAAGCCTTCTTCCCGTTTAACCGCGCGGTCTCTGTGCGGCTATTAGAAAAAACATAACTGGTGAAAAAAATGATATTTAAAAAACATTTACGGCCGGCGGCCATAACTGCCATCGGCTTTTTGGTTCTGATTTTATCCGGCGCATGCCTGCTTTCCCTCCCTTTCAGTGTTCGTGACGGCGTGCGCCTCTCTTTTTTAGACGCTTTTTTTACCGCCACCAGCTCTGTCTGCGTGACGGGATTGGTGACTGTTGACCCCTTCGACACCTTTACCGGCTTTGGTCAAACCGTCATTGCCCTGCTTATTCAGGCCGGCGGCCTGGGCATTTCGTTAATCGGCGCGGCGTTTATGCTCGCTCTTCGCAAGCGCATTGGTTTAAACGAGCGGCTTTTGCTGAAAGAGTCCATCAATTTAGGCTCCTTTGAGGGCCTTTTAATGCTTTTGAAAAAAATTTTTCTCATTACCATTGCCTTTGAGCTTTCCGGCGCTGTTTTAAGCTTTTTCTCCTTTTACCCACAATATTCCTTTTGGCGCGCTGTGCAAATTTCGGTGTTTCACGGCATTTCTGCGTTTAACAACGCCGGGTTCGACATTTTGGGCGGTATGAAAAGCCTTACGGACTATTCGGGAGATGTGCTGTTGAATATCGTTACCTGCACGCTCATCTTTTTTGGCGGAATTGGGTTTTTAGTCATTCACGACCTTCCCTCCGCCATAAAATTCCGCACTGTGAAAAAGCTTCGTTTTCATACAAAGGTGGCGCTTTTCATGAGCTTGGGGTTAATTCTTGCCGGCACGCTTTTGCTGAAGCTGACAGGTGATTTCACCTGGCTGGAATCACTTTTTAACAGCGTGTCTGCCAGAACGGCAGGATTTGCCACCCATAATCTGGGCGCGTTTCCCAGCGCAGCCCTTCTGGTGATGATTGCGCTGATGTTTATCGGCGCTTCCCCCGGCGGCACCGGCGGCGGCATTAAAACCACCACGCTTTTTTGCGCATTAAGCTCCACCGGCGAAGCGGCGGGCCTGCATCCCGGCTCGTTTTTCAAATATAAAATCGCACGAAACACCATTGTCCGCTCGTCGCAAATCATCACCCTGGCTTTCACTGTGGTGATTGTGGGAACCTTTCTGCTGCTGTTTTTTGAGCCGGACATGAGCTTTTCCCAAATTCTGTTCGAGGTGGTTTCCGCTTTCGGAACGGTGGGGCTTTCCTGCGGCATTACGCCGGAGCTTTCCTCCGCCAGCAGAATTGTGTTAATTTTTATTATGTATATCGGTAGAATTGGTGTTTTAACGGTGGCCACCATGTGGCACTCGGAAGATGACAATACCTTTTCTTACCCGGAGGGCTATTTGTCCGTTGGGTAAGATAAAACGAAAGGCGGAAAAAAGATGCGCAACACAAAAAATGATGCATCGTACGATGCGAGAAACATCAAAAACGGAAGCAAAATCCCTGTGGAATATTATTCCGACCAGCCCTATGTTGTGGAGGCAGACGACGGCGCGTGGGTGCTTGTGGTGACCACCGGGTCAGGCATGGAGGGCGACGCCGGCCAGCACGTGATTTCCATGCGCAGCACAGACTGCGGCAAAACCTGGATAGACGTAACCGACGTGGAATCCGCAAGCAGCCCCGAATCCTCTTATGCGGTGCTTTATAAAACCAGTTCCGGCAGAATATACTGCTTCTATAACTTTAACGCAGACAACACAAGAAGCATTTTGGCAGATGATCCCCCCTTTGAAAACGGCGTAACCACCCGGGTAGATACGCAAGGTCATTTTGTGTTTAAGTTCAGCGACGACTGCGGGCGCTCCTGGTCAAAGAACTGGTACGACATTCCCCTTGAAAATTATCAGGTGGATTTAGAGAACCCCTACGGCGGAAAAATCAAGTTTTTCTGGAACGTAGGCAAGCCATTTTCTTATAACGGCGGGGTGTTTGTTCCCCAATATAAGGTTGGCAAATTCGGAGAAGGTTTTATGTATCATTCCGAAGGGACGCTGTTGTTTTGTCAAAACATCGAAACGGAAACAACCCCCGAAAAGCTTACCTGGGAAACGTTTCCCAAAGGCGGCAGGGGCATTCGTACAGACCGGGCGGTGAGCAATATCTCAGAGGAGCACAGCTTTGTTGTGTTGAGCGACAACAGCATTTTCTGCACCTTCCGAACGGTGACCGGCCATCCCTACTGTGCCTACAGCCGGGACGGCGGCGTGAGCTTTTCGAAGCCCGAGCCCCTCACTTATGATAACGGGCGGCAGGTGAAACACCCGCGGGCGGCCAACTTCATTTGGAAGTGTGAAAACGGAAAATATTTATACTGGTATCACAACAACGGCTGCCGGTGGTATGAGGAGCGGAACCCGGCCTGGCTGTGCGGCGCGGTGGAAGCCGATTCTCCCCAAGGCAAAATTTTAAGGTTTTCCCAGCCGGAAATTGTGTTGTATGACGACGACATTAACATTCGCATTTCCTACCCCGACCTCATTGAAACAAACGGGGAATATTACATAACTGAAACCCAAAAACAGAACGCGGCGGTGAACCACATTGATAAAAATCTGATTGAGGGCCTCTGGGCGCAGTTGGAGAACGCAGGACGCGTACCAAAAAACGCTGCGACCCTTGAAAACGGCAGCGCCATGCCCTACCTGCAACCGTTCACCGTGAAAGATTTTGAGGCGGAGATCGACTGCCGCTCAAAATTCATCAATTGCGGCTTTACATTAGATTTCGACATCACAGGAGAAAACGGCATGCTGCTCTCCACCGTGGAAAACGAAAAGGGAATTGCCGTTGAACAAAAAGACGGGCAACTGATATTCTCCATTGGCGACGGCAAGTTCTGGTGCACCAAAACGACAGGAGAAAATGCCTTATCCTCCGGCCCACACCACGTCACTATCATTGTGGACGGCGGCCCCAGAATTGTAATGTTTGTAATTGACGGCGTTTTATATGACGGCGGAAACGAGCAAATGTTTGGCTTCGGCTGGTTCAACCGCTATCTGTCCGATATAAATGGTGCGAAATATATAAAAATTAACAATAACACTAAATATGTGAAGATATATCTCAAGGCGCTGACGGTGAGCGAAGCCATCGCCCTCGCTTAACCGGCTTTTCATCAAAAAAGGAGGCTTTTTATGCCGCTGCAATTTGTGCTCGGACGGGCAGGAAGCGGAAAAAGTGAATACTGCGTGAAACAGGCGGCTCAGGCGGAGGAAAAAGGCTTGCGCACACTGATGATTGTTCCGGAACAATATTCCCACCAGGGCGAGAGCGCCTTTTTAAACGAAAAGGGCTATATTCACGACGATTTTAACGTAACCTCCTTTGGCCGCCTTGCAAAAAAACTCATTGCCGGCGCGGGCCTGAACCATAATTCCACAGACGGCGCAGGCAAAGCCATGCTGGTGTTAAGGGCCTTTGGCAGCTGCAAAAACAAGCTGGTGTTTTACCGCACGGCAGCGGACAAGCAGGGCTTAATCCGTCTATTTATGGATGCGGTTTCCGAACTGAAAAAAGGGCAGGTACCGCCGGAAGCGTTGCGGGCAGCAGCAGAAAAAACAGAGGAACACCTGTTTTCAGCACGGCTGCGCGACCTTTCTTACATCTATGAAGCATATAACAAGCTCCTGTCTGAAAGCATTTCAGACAGCGACGACAATTTAACGCTGATGGCGTCTTTGTGCTTTGACAGCGACTATATTAAAAATGCAAATATTTTTATTGACGAGTTCTATCGGTTTACACAAAACGAGCTTGCCTGCATTGAAGCGTTTCTGGCGGTGGGCGCTTCTGTCACTGTGGCCTTGACCATGCCCGGCGAGCACGTGCCCCCCAACTCGGTTTTTGCAAGCGCAAACAACACGAAAAAGGCCTTAGAACGCATTGCGCAAAATGTGGGTGCAAAGGTTCTGCCGCCTGTGGTGCTAAATCTTGCGCCGCGTTTTTCCTCTCCGGAGCTGTCTGTTTTGGAACAGGCCATGTCCGGCAAAAAAGCGGTTTGGAAAACAGACGCCCCCGCCGACGTTTCCCTCTATGTTGCAAAGGGCAAATATGAAGAGGTGGTATATGCAGCGGCGGCAATCAAAAAATTTGTGAAAGAAACCGGGGCAAGCTACCGCGAAATTGCTGTGATCACCGGTGACTACGACGGATATGCCGACCTCGTCCAGTCCGTTTTCCCTCTGTATGACATTCCGGTTTTTGCCGACACGCGCCGGGATTTTTTAAACCACCCCATTGTTTTATACCTGTTTTCCCTGTTCGATTTGCTCTCGGGCGTCACCACAAAGCGTGTTACGGCCTATATGAAATCGGGCTTTGCGGATATCAGCGAGGAGGAGGCGTTCCGCCTGGAAAACTATGCGTTAGCCGGCGCAGTGGAATTTGGCGACTGGCTCAGCGACGAACGCTTTCTGCGCAAAGCAAGGGGCGTTTTTGACAGTGAAGACGCGCAGACGGACGAAGCCGTATCTTGCCTGGAAGTGAAAAACCGTCTGCTGAAATCCGTTTTGCTGCTGAAAGAAACAATTACGGCAGCAAAAACCGTTGGCGGCCGCATTGCTGCTTTTCTGTCCTTTTTTGAAGCGACTCATCTGCAGGAAAAAATTGAACAGCTTATCAGCAAGTTTCAGGCAGAGGGCCTGCTGCGCCAGGCGGACGAATATACAGAAGTATATAATATTTTAACGCAAACCTTTAGCCTGATGGAAGAGTTGCTGGGAAACGAAACCATAGGCCTTTCCGGCATGCGGGCAATTTTAGAAGCCGGGCTTTCCCAAAAAAGCATTGGAGTGATTCCAACGGTTTACGACCAGGTATCGTTCGGTGATTTAAACCGCTCCGTAATCAAAAACGTCCGCGCGGCCTTTGTTATCGGCGCAAACGACGGAATATCCCCGCCCGCCCCCGCCCCCAGCGCCCTCCTGTCCGACAGCGAACGGGAATTTTTGCTTTCGCAGGGTATATCTGTGGCACCTGATGCAAAAAAACTGATCAGCGATGCAGAATTTTCGGTTTACACTGCTGTGAACATCTGCCGGGAAAAGCTGTTTGTTTCCTACCCCGTGGGGGACGATTTTGGCGGCGGCCTGCGCCCCTCTATGTTCATATCAAAATTAAAGCGCACCTTTCCCGGGCTGAAAGCTTCAAACGAGCTCAGTTTAAAAGAGCAGCGGCCGGAAACAACGGTAGCCTCCAAGCAGTCGGCCTATACCTATGTTTTAACGCATATGGGCCAGCTGGGCGAAAACGACGCGGCAAAAGCCCTGTTTTCTGTTTTGATGAAGGACGAAGCTTACCGGCAGAGGCTCGAGAGGGCTCAGCGGTTCTTTAAATATACAAACACAGCCGGAAAACTTTCAAACGACACGGTTCTAAACCTTTACGGCAGCAGTTTATACGGCAGCGTTTCCCGCTTTGAGCGGTATTCTGCGTGTCCGTTTTCATTTTTCATTGAGTATGGGTTAAAGGCAAAGGAACGAAAGGTGTTAAAGGTGGAGGCGCCGGATATTGGCAGCCTGCTTCATGAAATTATTGAGCGGTTTTCCGCAGAAATGAAAAAACAAAATCTGTCTTTTCGCACCATTACGCCAGATGAGCAGCGCGAAATGACAGACGCCATTATAGAAAATTTATTTGGCACTATGTTTATTAAAAATATGTATAGCGCCGGCCGGCTTGAAGCCCTGAAAAAAAGGCTGAAAAGCCTGGTTTCAAAATCTGTTTGGGCCATTTGTGAACATGTGGCCCGGGGAGAATTTGAACCGGCGGCATTTGAAGTAAAGTTCGATAAAAACGGCGAATTGCCTCCTGTAACCGTTACGCTGCCCGGCGGCGGCGAAGTTACCATGTCTGGCAGAATTGACCGGATTGACACCTTATCCCGCGGCGGGAAGCTCTATTTAAAGGTCATAGACTATAAATCCGGCGCAAAGGGATATTCTCTGGCGGACATTTTTAACGGCACAACCCTGCAGCTCGCCGTATATATGGCGGCCGCAGCAAAAGGAATTGCGGAAAAAACAAACGGTGACACAGAATTCGGCGGCATGTTTTATTTCCGGTTAGACGACCCGGTGTTAGACAGCACACCGGAAACCGGAGCTGACAACGCCAAGGACATAAAAGCCTTTAAAATGAGCGGTCTTTCCTCCGACGATCCGGAGGTTATCCGCGCAATCGACGGAGAAATCAGCGGCTGGTCGGCCGTAATTCCCGTTTACTTAAAGTCAGACGGAACCGTGTCCAAATCGCAGTCGAAAACCGCCAGCAGAGAACAGTTTGAAACGTTAAACCGGTATATTCATAACACGCTTATAAAAATCGGGCAGGAAATTATGGGTGGAAATGTGGATATTCGGCCTGTAAAATCTGGAAAAGCTCTCCAATGCTCTTTTTGCAAATATGTATCTGTGTGCGGATTCGACCCGAATATCCACCCGTGCCGCAGGGCCTTTGAGTTTTCATCTGACGATGAAGTGTGGAACAAAATGAATTAAAACCTCTGTGGCAACGCACCACCCCGGACCCGTTTGGCAGGTCCTATGTCAAGCCCTGTTCGGGCTTTGACACTGAAAATATCAGTGATTTAAGAACCTTTTTCCCGCCTCATTTTTTCAAGCTTTCGAAACGAATCCAACATCTGTGTCAGGTTATCCTCTATGAACCGCGCCTCGTAATCGTCGCAATCTTTCATGAGTAAACTGATTTTTTTGATGTATGCCTGTTTGGCATTGATCATAGAATCACACAAAAGTGTGTCGGGAGAAACTTCAAGTTCGTTTGCAATATCGAGAAAAATAGGCAGGCTCACCGTGGTGTTACCCGTTTCAATGTTGCTGAGGTGTTTGCTGCTGATATGAACTTTCTCAGCCAGCAATTTTTGCGATATGTTGGCTTTCGTTCTGGCCATTTTAATTCTTCTACCGAGTGCTTTTAAAATCTAATTCCAAAATAACCACTCCCTTTTCAAAATACGACAAATATTGTATCGCAAAAATCAGAAGAATAAAATAAACTAATAAAGGTTTTTCCTTAATTAGTTCCTATTATGGAAGAATATAACAAATATAGAATTGTTACATTTATTTATATTTTATAATGTTTTAAAGCGAAATACAATACCACATAAAAATCGTGTCAGAAAGGGACTGATTTTGAAGAAAAATGGTTATAAAAAAACCTGCGCGAACTGCGCAGGTTTTTGGTCTTTTTTTACTCTTTTTCGCTCAGTTTCAGCAACATGGCAGCTGCATTTTTCCTATGAGTTTCAAGACTTGGCGTCCCCTCCTCCGGAACAAACATAATCCCTGCATAAACGTCGTCAATAAAAAACTGCATGTCTAAAAGCAGCTTACTGTTTGTTAGCTTTACAGCAACCGCTTTGTCGTCACGGTAAACCAAGCTGCCACTATCAAACTGTGAAATATCAACATAGTTTTCCAGGGGTTCTAAAAAATCCTTTGATTGAAACCGATTCAAGTTCGTGCCGTCTAAAAGCACCAAATCCGACTGGGCATAGGCTATGGTGTTTTCAAACTTGCTGATGGCCAGAGAGTCCTCGTCGCTCTTCCCGCCTTCTGTAATATAAAGGGCGTTGGTAGAAATCTGCTTTGTGCCGTTGCCGTCTGCATCTTCAATCACACCCTCCAGCCTGGATTGAAACTCAAACTCCTGTGTGGTGAGCGGACGGGCAAACACCGCCAGCACGCTGGCGTCTGACGGCTCCTCCACGCTGGAAAAATTTATCATTGCAATCATCACGACAAAGAAAATTACAATCCCTCCCAAAAAGGGCCATTTATAATAATACCAAAAATTTTCCAATGAAGAGAGCAAAAAACCTTTTTCTTTTTTTTCTGCCATGAAATCCCGCCTTTTTCTAATAATATCTTTAGTATAGCAAGATTTTGCAAAATAATCAAGCCCAATCTTTTCCCCCAATCATAAAAAAAGTATGAACATTGGCATATAGCGCTTGATTCACCCCTCGAACAGGCGTATAATGAAGACAAACTGATAAAAAGGAGAACTACATTTATGCTTGCAAAAAAAATCACTTCTTTTCTGCTGTGCGCGGCGCTGCTTGGCAGCGTTCCTGTGGCAATGGCGGAGGAAGACTATGCAACAAGGGGCGACGTTGCCGCCATGCTGCTTTCCGCGGCAGACGACTATAACCCTGCAGTTCAAAAAACGGATATTATAAAAGGCTATGAAGACGGCCAGCTTCACGAGGAGCGGTCCGTTACCAGGGCTGAGGCATTGGTGATGTTAAAGCGCGCCTTTGGCGAGCTTCCACAGCCCACAGGCCACAACGCCAGAGTGGCTATTCCAATGGAGAGCTTCACCGATATTCCCGAATGGGCAAAAACCGAGCTTTCAGGCGTGTTTCAAGCAGGAATTGTGGCCGGAACTGCCCCGGGCGTTTTTTCGCCCAACCAGAACGTAACAAAAGATCAGATGGAACTGTTCATCGACAGAGTGTTTTCCCTTTACGGCACAAATTTAAAAGACGACTTTTATGCCGCGGTGAACAAGGACAAGCTAAACAGCCTGGAAATAAAACCGGGCAGAACCATCAGCGGCACGCTGTATGATTTGAACGACAAAAGTACCGAAAATGTGGATGCCATTATCAAAGAAATTATCGGCGGTACATATGAGGCCGGCAGCAAAGAACAAAAAATTGCTGACTTTTATAAAAACATCACAGACATGGAGTCGCGAAACAAGGCCGGCATCGCCCCCATTCAACCATATCTTGATTTGGTTGACTCTGCCAAAACAACAAAAGATTTAATCAACGTGCAAAACACCTTGTCACAGGAAATGTATATAACGCCGTATATGGGCTTTAATCTGTCGGTAGACTTAAAGGACAGCACGAAATATATGCCTGTATTCAACACTTTTTCTCCCAACCTGCCCAAAGACACCTATCAAAACGGCGCAGAAACGCAGAAAAACAGCTATATAAATTATTTAAAAAACCTGCTGGTTTTAGGCGGTGAACCGGAAGATAAAGCAGCAGAAATGGCGCAGAAGTGCTATGACATGGAAGCGGAAATTGCCGTCTCTATGATGAACACCGAAGACGGCAACAACGTGGATAAGATATACAACGTCTTCACCATGCAGGAAATTAAGGACATGTTCCCGAACGTGGATATTGACGCGGTGTTTGAAGCGTCCGGTCTTTCCAAAGCAGACAGCTTCGTTATTTTTGACGTAGAACGCACCAAGGCGTTTGCCGGCATCTTCAGCGATAAAAACACCGAAACCTTAAAGGCATGGGCAAAAATCAGCCTGCTCTCCGGCTGGGGCGGCGCGCTGAACCAGGAATTTATCGATGCGGCCGACAAGTTTAACCAGGAATTTATGGGCACCGCAGGCAGTTATTCGCCGGAGGAGCGTGCGGCCATGACGCTGCAAAGCACCATGCCGGACTATATCGGAGAAATTTATGCAGAAAAATATTTCACGGAAGAAGCAAAGCAGGACGTGGAAAAGATGGTGCAGGACATTATATCCGTTTATAGAAAGCGGATTGAAAACCTTACCTGGATGAGCGGCGCCACAAAAGAACGCGCCCTGAAAAAGTTAGACACCATGGGCATTAAAATTGGCTATCCCGACAAATGGGAAACGTATTTAGACGGAGCGGAAATCCGATCCGCGGCAGACGGCGGAAGCTATTTTGCCAACATGTTAGAGATTGCTGCCGCCCAGCGGGAATATACCCTGTCACTGCAAAACAAGCCTGTGGACAAAGCACAGTGGATTATGTATCCCTTCACAGTGAACGCCTGCTACAGCGCAACCCAGAACGACATCACGTTCCCGGCGGCAATTCTGCAGGCGCCTATGTATGATGTAAATGCTTCCTACGAACAAAACCTGGGCGGCATTGGCTACATCATTGCCCATGAAATTACCCACGCTTTTGATAACAACGGCGCAAAGTTCGACGAAAACGGAAACGCTACCGACTGGTGGACAGAGGAGGACTATGCGGCTTTTCAAAAGCTGTGCGACGAAATGGTAAGCTTTTACGACGGTCAGGAGGGTGTTCCCGGCATTCCCATGAACGGAACGCTCACCTTAAGTGAAAACGTTGCAGATCAGGGAGCGGCTGCCTGCATTACGGAAATTGCAGCCGGACTTGACAACCCAGACTTTAAAACCCTTTACACCAGCATGGCGAACTGCTGGGCGTCTACCGCCAGCAGAGAATATTGCCAGTTTGCGTCCCAGGCAGACGTGCACAGTACGGAAAAGCTCAGAGTGAACCGCGTGGTGGTAAATTTAGACGAATTTTATGAAGCCTTCGACATTGATGAAAACGACGGAATGTGGGTAGCTCCCGAAAATAGAGTGAAAATCTGGTAAAACATACACATTAAATAACCCCCCGTATATGAAGTGACCTCAAAAGTTTAGACTAAATTTAATATTAACTTTCTTGTGAATGAGTTCGGTACTGCATCGGACTCATTCCTTTTAATTTCAAGGATATTCTATCATTGTATTCTGATGAAATTACTGAAATTAAATTTGCTGCATATGTTCTATATTGAATATATATAACACCATTAAGCTTAACCATACGTTGTCACGTTTTCATTAAGTGAATGGGAATATACAAATATATGCTACATATTGGCCGTTAAAACTCATCTATTATACCAAAATCTGCATATTCAAAAATACGTGCATCTTTATCAGGATTTATTGCAATTATAGCATCTGCATTTTCAATTGCTACGGTATGATGAACTGCTCCTGATATTCCTATAGCAATATATATTTTGGGGCAAACCGTTTTCCCTGTAAGACCGATTTGAGCGCTATATGGGATTTTTCCCATATCAACAAGACCACGAGAAGCGCCAAGCTCGGCATTATATTTCAATGCAATTTTTTCTAATTTATCTATTTTATTTGCAACACCTTTGCCACCGGAAACAATAATGTCGGCAAAATCAGAGGTTGTGCGAACTGTTGCCATTTGGGGTTTCGTCTTGCACTCAATTTTGGCAATTATATTTCCGCCAAGAGCAGGTCGATACATATATAATCTTTCACCATCATTTTTAAGTGCAGTACAATCAGCACACAAGCCGGTTTCCAAAAGCGATGCCACAATTGGTGCGTTTTTTCTACCCCATAAATCTGCACTCCAAAGAATAACATCCGGACAATCTTTTCTTGCTATTTCTGCAATTTTAAATGGATCTTTTTCATCAAGAACAATAACATTTTCTGCAATTGCAAACGCTTCTTGCTCAACTTCTTTTCCGATTGCCCATACCGATTTTAATTTTGTTTTACACGGACTAAATTCAATACCCGTTTTTTCTTTTTTAAGCAAATCATCAATTAAAGAATCTAACTCATGAAAAGAAATAAATTTACAATGTCGTTTACCTTTTTCGTTTTCAAAGGTTTTTAATACTTGGGTGGGAGATCCATTTAGCCCACATTTACTTAAATCTGCCTTCAAATCAATATTGTTCCAAAGCATGGGAGTTCCCGCTTTTGAAAATATACTCGGGAATCTAAGTTCGTTTATCCTCTCTACTGTAATTAATGCAGGAAGTGTGCAAGTTTCATCTTTAATACGGGTTTTACAACTTAAAGTGTTATCGTTTAAAGAAACATCCAAAACATTTGTTATTAGATTAATATTAAGTCTTGTAGCAAGGGACGGGCCCACCTGCGCTGTATCACCATCAATGGTTTGTCTTCCGCAAATGATTAAATCATAGTCGATTTTATTTATTGCACAAGACAAAATATATGATGTTGCCAAAGTATCAGACCCTGCATAAGCACTATCTGTTATAGATATAACTTTAGCACCAAGTCTTGTTAAGCGAGTAAGTTCATTTATAGCAGATGGTGGTGCCATAGACATCACCGTTACATCATCACTAAGTCTAAGCGCTGTTTCCAACGCACAGGCATCAAATGGATTGATCTCGCCTTTGATTATTTTTGCACACACAACTATTTTCATAAATTAATCCTCATTATAAACTAATTCTAATGCCTGTTGTATCTTTTTGTATTTTTCAAAAAGTGATTTATATTTTTTATTGTTTTCAATATTTGGCACAGTTTCGGATATAGTTTCATTACATATATTTAGGGCATCTACTGCCGAATTCCATACACCTATTGCAACACCAGCAAGCATTGCACTTCCAAAAGATGAATCAGAATATTTATTTTGAACCAATGTTATTCCAAGACTGTCGGCTAATATTTGACGCCAAAGGGCACTTTTTCCGCCACCGCCTATAACAACTGCCTTTTTATCATACTTGATACCAATATTTTTCAAAGCATCCAAACAATCCATCATAGACATACAAACACCTTCCATTACAGCTCTTGCAAAGTGTGATTTTGTATGATACGCTCTGGCACCTACGAAACTTGCACAAAGTTTAGGATTTTGATAAGGTGTAAGTTCTCCATTAAGATACGGATGAAAAACAAGACCATCCGATCCTATAGGCAGCATTTCCGCCTCATTATCTAATTCTTTGTAATCCCCGCCAAAAGTATCGCGAAACCATCTATAAGATGCGGCGCAAGCTTTTGTTGCAGTGCCAGGATACCAAAGTCCGTCAATAAAATGCGAATAATTTATAAGATTTTTGTCAGGATACGTCTTATCTGTAATGACACAAATTCTACCTGCAGTTGCAAGCTTAATCGTCATAGCTTCTTTTTCTATACCGCCTGCGGCAAAAACCTCCATAACCGTATCGGTGCTTCCGCAAATAACAGGTGTACCTTCAAAAAGTCCTGTATCTTCAGCAGCCTCTTTTGTTATTTTACCAACTAAATCCGTAGGGCTTACAATTCGAGGGAGTTTTTCTGTATCAAAATCTATAATATCGCATAATTCCTTTGACCAACACTGTTTGTTATAGTCAAAGAGCATACTACCCTCAGCCTCAATATTATCAGTTACATAATCATCTGTTAATTTATGGCGTACATAATCTTTTGCAAAACAGATTTTTTCAACAATTTCCCAAACTTCAGGTTCATTTTCCTTTATCCACATAAGCTGTGGCAGAGTCCATATTGTTCCCGGATTGTGTAAAACTTGTTTTAAAATAATATTGTAGTATTTTTCATTTAGAATTGCAACTTCTTTTTGTGTTCTTGTGTCTGTCCAATATATGCTTGGTCTTAAAACATGAAAATCCTTATCCATAACAACTGCAGTATGTGTTGCGGCATCTAGTGCAACTGCTTTAATATCCGATGGGTTGATTTTACTTTTTTCAAGAACTGCCTTGATATTTTCTTTGGTCGCAATGTACCAATCTTCAGGATTTTGCTCTACCCATCCATTTTGTGGATAATATGTATCGTATTCGTATGTGGCAGTTGCTGTAATCTCACCATTTTCGCAAAGAAGTGTGGCTTTAGATGCGCCCCCACCAAAATCAATTCCTATTAAATACTTCATATATCCTTACCTACCTCAAAGTTTTTTCCATAAACTCCCGGAACAACGCCTCTTTTCAACAAATTGTCATTATCTTCGTGTGCGATTATCCACTTATTTTTTTTAAACATTTTTTTGTCTTTTGGTGTGTGTTCTAAATTTGTGTTTGTGCCTTTTGGCAATGCAACCACCACTCCAAAGCCATCTTTTGTAACTTCACAAGGACAAAAATGCAATGTTGTGGCATAAACTTCAACAATATCACCACGTTTAAGCAAGAACGCCTTTGCATTTTCTGAATTATACCTGTCATTTTCCATTTCTGCAATATTACCTAAAAATAATATTGCATCGGTTACCGCTATATTTATTTCTGAACTTTTGTGCCATTCGAAACCATTAAGCTTTGTAGAATGACCGAAACAATAACCCACCTGAATTGGAATTTCTCCAAAATATTCCTTTTCAAGTTGTGTTTTTACTTCTAGGTTTTCAAAATCTTCTACTGAAGCAAGATATGTTGAACCCTCTTTTGGCAATTCAATTTTTTTTGCCATATCAATTATTTCACTACAGTCGCAATCAATAACTCTGCCGTAAGGCGCAAATTCTCTGTCGTGTATAGTGTGAAGTTTCATTATTTATCCCTCTATTATCATTGTATATATTCTTTCGTGAGTTTTTCCCGAACCAATTTTATTGATACCCTTTCTTTTGTTTAAAGCCAAAAGATATACCCTCAAATTCACTCTTTAAAGCGTAACCATGTTTAGAAAGTATATATTATCCCATCAAAACATATTTGTCCCCTTTAAGACCACCATAAATAGGAAAAAGCATAGGCGCCCTTTTTGCCCAAACATCAGGGGCGCCCTGCTAAATATACTCTGTGCCATCTAACTTTTTTATGATTGAATTTCAACCTATAGTGCTTATTTCTGCCGTAAAAAGGCGCTTTTTATTGTGATTAATTGTTTAGCCATTTGTGTTCCTCATCCGTAGTCATATAAAAACCTCTGATTGGTCCTGCCATAATCCAAAGCATATAACTTTTATAACCCGGAGCTGAATGGTATGGGTGATATCCTCTTGGAATTTCAACGAAATCACCTGATTTAACAGTATAAGTTTCGTCAATATCTCCTTCCATTGTATATACCTTTTGAATACCAAAGCCTTGTGGCTTTTCAAACTCGAAGTAATAAATTTCTTCAGTATTTGCTTCTGTTGGCATATTCATATCATCATGCTTGTGTGGAGGGTAGCTAGACCACTGACCGCCGTCAATCCATGCTTCACCGATATAAATTTGGTCGGCTTCAACTCTCTCATCAAGTATAAACATAGCATGTCTTTCCCAGCCTGGTTTACCTAATTTTTTACCGGTAACATCAGTAGGCTTAATTAGTGCAGGCTTATGGTCATTAGTTGATGGACATTTACAAACTGCAATAGCAACTTCACCACATGCAGTAATTGTAAAATCTGTATTTCTTGGGACATATACACACGTTGCATTTCCCTCAAAAACAGTTTCACGCTCGCCAACATTTTCGTACTTGAATGTTGCACCTTCAACTGTGCATTTGCCATTTAAAATAAGTAAACCATACTCTTTGTCGGCTTCACTGTAGCTTTTTTTATCACCCTTTGTCAATTTTACCATATCAATTTCAACATTTTTGCATGGGCTATTGTCTTTTGTAATTATTTCAGATTTACCATATTTTTTATTCCATGTTTTCTTCAAATTCATTACATCCACGCTCCTTTAAAAATTTTTTAACTTCATCTAAAGTAGGTACTGATGCTCTTGAGCCTACCTTTGTACACTTAAGTGCAGATACGGCACTAGAAAAAACACATGCTTTTTTATAATTATAACCTATACTAACCGCAAAAGCAAATGCACCGTGAAATACATCTCCAGAGCCGTTTGAATCCACAGCATCAACTAAAAACGCAGGATATTTTGCAATTTCTTTACCATCATAAATAATTCCGCCATTTTTACCTTGTGTTATAACTACAACTTCAGGTAAATATTTTTTATACAATACTATAGCCGCTTCATCTGCAGTTTTTTTGTCTGTGTGCCCTAATGCAAATTCTTCCGACGGGATTAAAATATCTGCATATGGCAACAATCTTTCTACACCATCATACAATCCACCTGCATCATACAAAACCTTTGTATCTGATTGATTTGCAAGTTTTGCACCCTCAATTGCAGATTCCATTTCGTTTCCGTCAACCATAAGAATTTCAGCATCACAAATAACCTGTTTTTGTTTTTCGGAAAGTTCCAAAGCGGGAAGATTTCCTTTATTAAAAACACAAGTTCGTGATGCTTTTTTTGTATTTAACAATATATATGAGGAAAAAGACGAATATCCTTTTTTGACATCAACATATTCGTCTGTCATACCATATTTTTTCATATCTTCTAATAAAAACTTACCTGCATTATCATCGGACAATACACCAATAAAAGCAGATGAACCCCCAAGCTTGCTTGCGGTAACAAGTCCTGTTGCACAAGGACCGCCACCGCTTACGCAAGTTGAATTTGCTCTCATTTTAGTATCTTCTGCAGGAAATTCAGGTAAAGTGATTAATGTATCATATACATTAGCACCTATTCCTACAATCTTAATCATATTCTATTCTCCGCACCCAAAAGTTTAATTTTTTTAATTGCAAACTCTTTTACATTCTCTATTGCATCCTTCATAAATAGATCTATTGCATATACATCCCTTGATGTTTCAAAAACTTTATCTAAGAAAGAAAAACAAATGTCTGTACCAAAGTTGATTTTTCTGATACCTGCTTTGATGGAAGCTTTAATTTCTTCATCAGGAATACCACTGCCGCCATGTAAAACAAGGGATGCGTCAACTGCATCGTGAATTTCTGCAATTCTGTCTATTGCAATCCTTGGAGCCTTCTTATATCTGCCGTGAGCCGTACCAACTGCAATTGCAAGTGCAACAACACCTGTGTTTTCAACAAAAGTTTTTGCTTCTTCAACAGTTGTGTACTCGGTAGTCTGTTCATCGCCATTTGCAGCAGTACCTACATGACCAATTTCACCTTCAACCTCTACTCCAACTGCTTTACAAAGTTCTACAACAGACTTTGTTGCTGCTACATTTTCCTCAAATGGAAGAAGTGATTTATCAATCATAATTCCTGTTGCACCAAATCTGAGTGAACGTACAACAGCTTCTTCGCTTGCACCATGGTCTAGATGGAAACAAACAGGAACGCTTGCCTTTTCTGCTGCAGCCAAAACAATTGGAGCAAGATAATAGCCTTCCTCGTTCGTTACAAGTCTTGAATAATTTTGAATAATAACAGGGGCTTTTGTTTCTTCTGCAGCTTTAATAATACCCATTACTGTCTCCATATTATATACATTAAATGCAGGAATTGCAAAATTGCCTTTTTCCGCTAAATCTAAAACATATTTAAGATTTACAAGCACTGTAAAACAACCTCCTCAATTTTTAAAAGCTCCATACCTTCAGGCTTCGTTCTTGACAAATATTCATATTCTGCAGTAGAGGCAGTAACTAAAGTTTTTGTGTTCATATTTTTGGCATTACTCCATCTGTCAGACGCAATTTTTTCAATTACATCATTCATATATTCACCCATAATAAGCTGACCTGCTAAAACGGTGTGTTCTCTGTTTAATAACATTTCATTTACAGTTCCGCAAGCAGATAAAATTTTACGGATTGGCTGTGTTTCCTCCAAATCTCTTGCAAGATATGGACTATCTTGCGGAGTATATGACTTGCCATTATTTTTAATTTTTAATGCACCGTTCTCAATAAGCTCTGCCACATATGAAGTAAATGTCTTAACCTCTGCCTTTACATCAATGCCCCATTCCTTGTATTCGCGAAGTATTACATCAGCATCATAAGGGTCGTAGCAGATAACAGTTTTATAGGAAGAAAGGATTTTTGTACATTCCTCCATCATAGATTTTGTTTCATTAGCAGCACCTACTAAAAAGTTCATTGACGCACCACTATTAGGCTCATTTTCAAGTAAAGCAAATTTTACTCCTGCTTTCTGTAAAAGTTCAACTGCAGCTTTAGCACAGCCTTTAGCACGAGTATCCTCCCCTAAGAAGAACAATGTATCCTTATCTTCAAAAACAGGAATATTTGGATTCTTTTCTGCACCGTAAATACTTCCCTTTTCGGTAAGGTTATTTATCATTTTTAATACATATTCAGGAAGTTTTCCATCTAGAGCCGCACCAAGTCTTGCTTCTTTAGCAAACATTACTGGGTCCCAACCTGTTACGCAGTCTGTCATACAACCGCCACAAAGTGTACATTCATAAACATTGTTAATAATATCTTCTGAATATTCAACAGCTCCACGAGCAACAAGTGATAAACCTAATGCTCTTGCTCTTGCTGTGTTTCTTTCTAATCCTGTTGCGTTACCTACGGGACACACATGGTGGCACATCCAGCAGAAACGACAACTATCTATATGTTCTTTTGCTTTTTGCGAAAAATTCATTATAGTTACCTCCTTAAAGTCCAAGCTTGAATGGATTCATAATACCATTTGGGTCAAGTTGTTTCTTAATTCCTTCAAACACCTGCATTGCAGGTCCATACTGTTCTTTCATAAGTCTGCCGAGTTTGATGCCTACACCGTGGTGGTCATTTACAACACCACCGTTAGCAAGTGCAGTTCTTACACCGCAGTTCCAAATTGCTTGATGAAGTCTAAAAGCTTCGTGTGGGTCTTGAGGAACTTTATCGCCATCAACAATAAATCTGTCATAAATCATACAACCCCACTCATACCAGTGTGAGAAATGGGCGATAAATTTAGCTTGTGGGAAGTTTGTTTCAATTGCTTCCTTCATTGCCCAGTAAATCTTTTCTATCTTATCATAAGGTGCGATTGTATCCATTGTGCCAAAGCATTGCGGAATATCCATCATATGACCTGGGTAGAAGAATGTAATCTTTTCTTTCCACCATTTTTCACCGTACTCTGAGCCTAAATCTTCTGCTCCGTATTTTGCGAAAGTTTCAAGCAAAATCTTCATTTCGAGATCTGCCATTTCTTTAACGCCCTCGATTGCAATATTCATAAATGCACCTTTCTTTTCAACTCCGACAATTTTCTTGATTAAAGATGCAGTTTCTGCTTCGTCATAAAGACGCATAACTGATGGCTTGAACTTTTGCAATAATTCTCTTCCTGAATTAAAAGCATCTGTCATATTATGGAACAAAAATCCTCTAAACTGTCTTGATTCAGGTTGTTCATAAATTCTCATTTGAGCCTTTGTCATAACACCAAGTGTACCCTCTGAACCGATAAATATTTGGTTCAAATCAGGACCTGCTGCATGTTTTGGAGCAGGTGATGTTTCAATGGTGTCACCATTTGGCAAAACAACCTCCATCTGAAGTACCATATCATCAATTTTTCCGTATTTAGTTGATGATACACCAATTCCACGATGAGCCAAAAATCCACCAACTGTTGAACATGTAAGGGAAGATGGATAATGCATTGTTGCATAGCCTTTTTCGTTTGCGGCATATTCAAGATGCTTATAGATAGCACCTGTGCCACATTCTATGTACATACCCTGTTCATTCACATCATAAATTTTATTCATTCTCTTTGTGTCTAATACAATACCACCACAAACCGGAATAGCGCCACCTTGTGTGCCACCACCAGCGCCCCATGTTGTAACAGGGATTTTATAGTAGTTTGCAATTTTTAATACTGCAGAAACTTCTTTTGCATCCTTTGGCGCAACTATAAAGTCGCCTTCAGGCATTCTTAAGCCTCTATCTGCCCACATTCTTGAAAGCCAGAAATAGTCAACGCTATGTGCGAGTTTATCAATTGTTCTTGTAGAACAGTTTTCTCTTCCGACTGCATCCTCAAGTTCGGTTGCAACTACATCAAATAAAAAGTCTGTCATTTTTTAATCCTTCTTTCTTTATATTATTCTTCTATCGGGTCAAAATCAAGTTCGGGAACGTATTTACAAAACTCCCTCAAAATTTCACTATAATTACCATAAGCTTCAACCATATGATGAATATATGGGCCATTTATTAGTTTTTTCTCAATTTTCGATAAGTCCTTAAATTCTGCCCACATATATGTGCCGAATGTATTAGGACCTTCTGTTGTATGATATTCGCCACCGAGCAATGTATAGCGACCACGGTCTGCCTGAAACCTTGCAATTGTATAATCGCCATCTTTCGCTCTAAAGCTGGGTTTTGTGTTAAATAATTTAGCCTTTTCGTCATCTCTTTTTGTTGAGTAGGGGAATGGACCGCAATGCCATAACAGCTCTGCGTTTTTATTCTTAGGGTGCCTTGTTGTAAATTCACCAAAGGTTGCTGCAACCTTTCCTCTTGATGCACAAGTTAAAAGTGCTGCTGTAATTGCTCCATAAATATCAGATTCACACGCAACAATATATCCCATATCATAGAGGATGCTCATAGCAAGGCAAGGATTTGCGCCCATTGCCATAGGCATTGCCGTCCAACACTCCGATGCCATTACATCGGAATCAGTTTCTTCAAAAATTTCTATATACATATTAACAAATGCAAGCATTTTTGTAAGAAGAGCATCGTCAAGCCCGTCAACATCATATTTTTCCTTCAGATCTGCAAGGGAGAACTTAAGCTTGTCTTGCTTTGTTTCCATAATTTCGTTAAAATGCTTTTCGGCAACAGCCATATTAACAGTCTGCATATTAAGACCGAACTTTTCCATCAGCTCAAGCTCGTTATACATAACGCTCTTAAATGGATTAAGTCTTGTACCAACTTGTGTAATTCTCATTTCTTTAAAGTTTTTAATCATTGTAACTACTGATAAAAATTGATGAAGTCCATCTTTAAATATATCATCTTCAACCTCACAATTTTCTATATAACTAAACGGAACACCATAACGCCTTAACTGCTTACTGATTGCAAACAAACCGCACTGACAGTCTGTGTATCTCTGTCCATCAGGCTCAAAGACCATATCTTGAGGTCCCCACAAAAGAACAGGGAGTCCCATCTTCTTTGCAATTTGACCACAAACCTCTTCATTTCCGAAATTACAATTAATAATAAATATGGCATCCACTTTTTGTTCTCTTAAGTACTCACAAACTCTATCACAATCAAAGTTCTTATAAACAACTCCCAAGTCATTGAGCCATTCCAAATCACAAAACTCGGTAATTTCATCAGAAAAATTGTTCTTAATATATTCTAATACTTTGTTTTTATTTTCTACACCTTTTGCAGGTTCAAAAATACCTTTGCGAGTAGAAAAATCAAACAAATCACGCACATCAGGAATCAATCCGATTTTCACTTTAAAATCCAACATTTTAACACTCTCCTTTTAATTTGAAAAATATTTCCATATATTTTTTTATATTTTTAATAAATTCTATCATATATGAAAAT
>OGYL01001063.1_pt1 | contig 21895 bp, 18 predicted proteins | sample 1576541 | NCBI WGS metagenome assembly OGYL01 (sample SAMEA3541551, study PRJEB24748) | human gut metagenome | biome: human gut; feature: human-associated habitat; material: faeces | place: China | collected 2012 | reverse complement strand
CAACCCGAATCTTTTTCGAGTCGACCTCACCCTTGGAAAGCAAGACAACCGTCTCTACATGCACAGTCGCCGGGAACATATCCACGCAGCATACCTTCTTCACCTCATACCCCCTCGCCTGCAGCACCTCAAGGTCTCTCGCCAGGCTGGTCGGTTTGCAGGAGATATACACCATCTGCGGCACACCGTAGCGGATGATCTTCTCCAGAGCTTTCGGGTGGATGCCGTCACGCGGCGGATCGAGCACGATATAATCCGGCTTCTCCTCAATCTCATCAATCACCTTGAGCACATCTCCCGCGATAAACTCGCAGTTTGTAAGACTGTTTAACCTTGCATTCTCCTTCGCTGCTTCGACCGCCTCCGGAATAATCTCCACGCCGATCACCTTTTTTGCAACCGGGGCGAGCATCTGCGCGATCGTACCGGTTCCGGAATAAAGATCGAACACGACTTTTCCATGCTCCGCGACATCTGCATCCGCTCCGCTCGGCAGGGCATCCCCGATGAACTCCCGTGCTGTCTCATAGAGCACCTCCGCGCCCAGAGAGTTCGTCTGGAAAAAGGAAAACGGCGTGATCTGGAAACGAAGTCCTAACAATTCTTCATAGAAATGATCCTGCCCGAAAAGCACATCCGTGCCCTCGTTTGTGACGGTGTCCGCCACACTGTCGTTGCGGGTGTGAAGCACACCGGTGAGTGTTCCCCGATAAGCGGCAGCACACAGCGCCTCCTTCCATCCGGCAAGAAGCACCTCTTCCTCCCCTTCCACTATCTGCGTTGTCGTCACCAGATCCACCAGGATCTCCCCGGTCTTCACCGCCTTGCGTACCAGAAGATGACGCAGATATCCGGTGTGGCGCAGTTTGTGATAATACGGCAGATTCCGCTCTTTAAAATAAGACAGCGTCACTGTGAGCACCGTATGAAAATCCTCGTCCACAATCCGGCATTCCGGGACATCCACGATATCGTAGAAGCTGCCGCGCTTGTGCATGCCAAGTGCCAGCGGTCCGTCCTTGTACGCATCGCCGAACGAAAACTCCATCTTATTCCGGTACTCCTGCTGTCTCGGGCTCGCCTTGATTCCAAGGAATTCGTAGTCTGTATTTTCCGGTACGATGACATCGTCGATCAGTTTTTTTACCTGTGACGCCTTCATGGCAAGCTGCTCCTCGTAAGGCAGCGTCTGATATGTGCAGCCTCCACACTCTCCGGCATGGATACAGGCAGCCTCCGGCTGCTCCTTCGGCGAACGCTCCAGCACCTCAAGCAGTCTTCCCTCGCATTTTCCTTTGCGCACTTTATTGATTGATGCGGACACTTTCTGTCCCGGGACTGCATTTTTTACAATCACGCGTCCCCCGTCTTCCGTTCTCACAATTCCCTTGTTTGGGAACTCTACGCATTCTACCATCCCCTCGATAATCTGTCCCTTTTTCACGTTCTATCCTCCATTATCCGTCCAGTTTCTTCTGCACATTGCCAAACATAAAAAATCCTGCATGCAGGATTCACTCGCCTGACTCAGCCACTTACGATACCGTTTCCTGCTACAGAATAAAGTGTGCGCCTGCCGCACACTTGCGCCTGTCTTGGCAGGCTGCCTGATGTGGTATGCAGACATTATTTACCTCACCACGAGGTGCGCATCCCCACAGAGCGTTTCCTGTTACATAAAAATAGGGCTGCACCTCTCTGCAGCCCCATGCCCTTTGTCTTAATCTTCGGTTGTTTCCTCTTTGTCCTCAGACTTTGCCGGCGCTTCCTCATCATCATCGTCCTCGAAGAAATCATCATCAAAATCATCCTCGAAATCGTCCTCGAAATCCTCAAGATAATCCGGCGTAAAGAAACGGTAGATGCCGTATATCGCTGCAGCTACAGCCGCTACAATACCGATAATTGCAAAAATCCATACTACCTTTGAGGTCTTCTTCTCCTCCACTTCTTCCTTCTTATTCAGAAGCTCGTTTAACTTTGTCATGTTGATCAGATCTTCCATCTTATTCATCAGATTCCCCTCCTTGATTTATCTTTATTTACTGCATGTCTTTTTATTACGCACATTATAGCATATCTTTCCCTGTTCGCCTATAAAAAATTTATAAATTAACACATTTTATACTTTTTTTAATTTTGCGAATGCCGCAAACATTTTCTTGGTTCCTGCCGCGTCAAAATCGACCGTCACCTCAAAATCTCTGCCGCCGGGCACGATGGCTTTTACCGTTCCCTCCCCGAACTTCATGTGGGAGACACGGTCGCCCACACCGTAGCTTAAGCTTCCGCCTTCCGTATGTACCGACGAAAACGCTCTCGCCTGCATACTCTGCCCGGACAGCTGGTCCCGCATCGTCGGCCGTTTCTTTTTCACCGGCTCCGCCGTGTGCCGCTCCCTGTTCTCCAGATACGCCGGCTTTTTGATCTCTCCGTTTAAAAGCTCCGGCGGAATCTCCTTCACAAAACGTGAGACCTTGTTGTACTGTGTCTCGCCGCGCACCATGCGCTGTCTCGCCGAAGTGATGACAAGCTCCTTCATCGCACGCGTAATGCCGACATAGGCCAGCCTGCGCTCTTCCTCCAGTTCACTGCTGGCATTGTCTGACGTGATCGACATATAGCTCGGAAACAGACCGTCTTCCATTCCCGCCAGAAAAACCTTCGGGAACTCCAGACCTTTGGCGCTGTGCAGTGTCATGAGAACCACATAATCATTCTCCTCGCCGACGCTGTCAATATCTGCCACAAGCGCAACTTCCTCCAAGAAACCACTTAACGTCGGCTGTTCTTCGCCCTCCTCGTAGGCAACTACCTTGCTTAACAACTCATCGATATTCTCGATTCGCGCCTCCGCCTCGTCGGTGCCTTCCGCCTCAAGCTCCTTCACATAGCCGGTTTCCTCAATGACCTCCCGCAGAAGATCTGCCACGCTGATATAAGGCAGCTTGCTGCGCATCGTCTGGATAAATGTCACAAACGGTTTGATTTTCGCTGCGCTCTTGCCAAGAGACGGTATCTCCTCTGCACGCTTTAAGGACTCATAAAAACTGATGTCATACGCCTCCGCATAATCAGACACCCGGTTTAGTGTCGTCGCACCGATTCCGCGCTTCGGCACATTGATGATCCTGCGCACCGCCAGATCATCCCTCGCATTGTCAATCGTCTTTAAGTATGCCAGAAGATCCTTGACCTCCTTGCGCGCATAGAAATTCACACCGCCGACAATCTTGTACGGGATATTGGACACGATAAAACGCTCCTCAAACAGACGTGACTGTGCATTCGTGCGGTAAAGCACCGCGTAGTCGCCGTAGCCATACTTTCCGTCCCGGACACCGGACGCAATATCCCTGGCGACATAATCCGCCTCCTCGTAGGCGGTGTCAAACTGCTCAAAGTCGATCTTCTCTCCCTCGCCGTTTGCCGTCCAGAGCGTCTTCGCTTTCCTTCCGACATTGTTCGCAATCACACTGTTCGCCGCGTTTAGGATGTTCTGCGTCGAACGGTAATTCTGTTCCAGCTTGATGGTGACCGCATCCGGAAAATGCTTTTCAAAGTTCAAAATATTGTAGATATTCGCTCCGCGGAACTTGTAGATCGACTGATCGTCATCACCGACCACGCACAGGTTTTTGTATTTGCCCGCGAGAAGACGGATCAGCTCAAACTGCGCCGTGTTCGTATCCTGATACTCGTCCACCATGATATAGCGGAAACGCTCCTGATAGTAGGCAAGCACCTCTGGATCTGTCTGCAGCAGCTCTACCGTCTTTACGATGAGATCGTCAAAATCCAGCGCATTATTCTTCTGCAGCGCCGCCTGATACTCCTGGTAGACCTGCGCCTGCTTTTTCTTTGCAAAATCACTCGATGCCGACGCCTGCAGGGCAAACTGCGTCGGGCTTACAAGCTCGTCCTTTGCAGAGGAGATCGCCGCCAGAAGGCTGCGCTCCTTGTAGATCTTGGTATCGATATTCAGGCGCTTGCAGATCTCCTTCATGACGCTCTTGGAATCATCCGAATCATAGATCGTAAAATTCGTGTCGTATCCGATGCGGTCAATGTGTCTCCTTAAGATGCGCACGCAGGTAGAGTGAAACGTCGACACCCAGATGCTCTCCGAGCCGTATCCGACCAGCGCATCGATTCGCTCCCTCATCTCGCCAGCCGCCTTGTTGGTGAACGTGATCGCCATGATATTGTACGGATTGACGCCCTTTTCCTCGATCAGATATGCCGTCCGGTGTGTCAGCACTCTCGTCTTGCCGGAACCCGCTCCCGCGAGAATCAGCACCGGTCCTTCGGTGGTTATAACGCCGAGCTTCTGCTGCTCGTTTAATGTATCATAAATACTCATGCCTGTTTTTCCTTTTCCGTTTATAGTGATATGAGAAAGTATAACACATTTCTCTCTGTTTTTCGATACCATACAGAACATATTTTCTATTTTTCATGCTGGGGCACTGTCATATACATTTCCCAACATTTGTCTCTTGTCATCTGGTTTTGAAAACTATATAATGTGATAAGAGGTGACACATATGGACAACGATACAAAAAAATTTCTAAGTGATCTGTTAGCAGAATTACAGAGAATTGATTATGTCAGACCGGAAGATATTCCGAACATTGATTTATATATGGATCAGATTACCACATTTATGGATTCCCAGTTGGAGGCATCCAAACGGCATGCGGATGACAAGATTCTGACCAAGACGATGATCAACAACTACGCCAAGAACAATCTTCTCCCTCCGCCGGAGAAGAAAAAGTACACCAAAGAGCACGTACTGACGCTGATTTTCATCTACTATTTTAAAAATATCCTAAGCATCAGTGACATCCAGAGCATCTTAAATCCGATCACGGACAAATATTTCGGAAAAGACGGCAGCTACAGCTTGGAAGACATCTACCGTGAAGTCTTCGGACTCGAGCATCAGGAGACACAAAATCTCATGAAAGACCTCGCCAGGAAGTTCAACACCTCGTGTCAGACATTCCCGGATGCTGCCCCTGAGGACGCCGAGCTTCTGCGGAACTTCAGTCTGATCTGCATGTTAAGCTACGATGTCTATGTCAAAAAGACCATCATCGAGCGCCTCATTGACACGACCACCTCGGACAAGTCCAAGGCAGAAAAAAATAAAAAGTAATCGAAAAAGCCACAGGCACGGGCAAAAGTTCCCGTTCTCCTGTGGCTCTTTTTATCTGTCTCTACTACTTGTCCGTATTCTGCATGCGGCTAAATACCATGTCATAACCGTCATTTCCATAATTTAGGGATCGGTTGACACGACTGATCGTAGCAGTCGATGCTCCGGTCTTCTCCGCAATATCCAGATAAGTCTTCTGGTCACGCAGCATCTTGGCAACCTCGAACCGCTGTGATAAAGAAAGCAGCTCATTTACCGTACATACATCCTCAAAAAATGTGTAGCACTCTTCTCTATTCTGTAAGCTCAAGATGGCGTCAAAAAGATGATCCACTGCATCTGTCCTAAGTTTCTTACTCATGTTCTTCTCCTTCTTCCCAAAATGGATTCTTTTGTTATTTTAGCATATTAAAGTTTTAAAGTAAATACCCAAGTTTCTGTCCATGCACGCACTTTTTCCACTGCTTGCATTCATGAAATCCGATTGTTATAATAATAGAAGTATCTGGAAATTGCAAGAACTTTATTTCATACCAACGATAACTGGAGATTATAATAATGAAGAAATTAAAACAATTCCTGTTTATTTTTGTCCCGCTGCTTCTTGTGATTGCGATTCAGTTTCTCGCAACCTACTTTGCCATGGGACTTTCCCTGCTGATCGAGAGCGGCTGGTACTCTGTCACCGGCAGCGCGGGGTTCCTCGATATTGTAGATGACGCCTTTTCCCTGTGGAGTTCCCAGCGCTTCAACACCGGCGTACTGTTAATCTACAATGCCATGTCGATCGCCGTGTTCGGTCTGTGGTACTACTGCCGGTACGGCGGCAATTACCGCCCCGCTCTGCGCCAGACGTTTCATCCCGCTGCAATCGCAGGCATCGTCATGCTGATGCCGGGCACACAGTATCTGACGACCTATATCATGAGCTTTGTCGCGGCGCTCTTTCCGCACTGGATGGATGCATATGAATCCCTGCTCGAGACGGCAGGTCTCGATGATCAGATCTCCATTCTGATGGTCGTCTGCTCCGTCATCTTCGCCCCGTTCTGCGAGGAGCTGGTCTTCCGCGGCGTCACCATGCATCAGGCAAAAAAATGTCTGCCTTTCTGGGCAGCCAATCTGCTGCAGGCGCTGCTTTTTGGCATCTTCCACATGAACATGATCCAGGGCATCTACGCATTCTGTCTGGGGCTTGTTTTAGGCTATGTCTGCAACCGCGGCGGCAGCATCTATTACTCGATCCTTTTACACATGCTGTTTAACTTCTGGGGAACCGTGCTCTCCGGGCTCATCCCGTTCGGCGACACGACGTTTTCTCTGATCTTCTGGTTCCTGTTCGGCATCGCCATGACAGTCGGCGGTCTGATCGTCTTTACCTCCGGCATCCGAAAGCTGCAGGCGGCCGGCCGCTCATCGGCTATGCCTCTTTCAGATATTCCTTCAGGAACCGAATAAACGTCTCCATCTCTTCTCTCGTTCCGATGCTGATGCGCAGGTAGTTGTTGATGCGTTCCTTGGTAAAATGACGCACATAGATATGCTCCCTGCGCAGCGCCTCGAACAGTTCTGTTGCCGGCACGCGCTCGTGCGAAGCAAAGATAAAATTGCTCATCGAATCCCCGAACGTAAAACCTAACGCCCGCAGCTCTTTTTTCGTCCACTCTCTCGTCTCGATGATCTTTTTTCTGGTCTCCTCAAAATAAGCACGGTCACGGATCGCCTCCACACCAAGTGCAAGCGCTGTCCGGTTCATCGTATAAGAATTAAACGAATACTTCACGTCATTGATATAACGGATCAGCTTCGCATTTCCCATCGCATATCCGATGCGCATTCCCGCCATGGAACGCGATTTGGAAAATGTCTGCACGATCAGAAGATTGTCATATTTTTCAATCAGCGGCAGCGCCGACACCCCTCCAAAATCAATATACGCCTCGTCCACCACAACGATCACGTCGCGGTTGTGCGCGATGATGTCCTCGATCTTATCAAGCGGCATCAGAATGCCGGTCGGTGCATTCGGGTTCGGGAATATCACTCCGCCGTTTTCCCCGTAATAATCCTCCACCCGGATCTCAAACGCATCATCAAGCGCTTTCGTCTCATACGGAATGCGCAGCATATCTGCCCACACATCATAAAAAGAATACGTAATATCCGGGAAGAAAACCGGCTTTCCGGAATTAAAGAATGTCAGAAAAATCATCGCCAGCACATCATCCGAACCGACCCCGACGAATACCTGATCGCTGCCCAGTCCATAATATGACGCAATCGCATCCACAAGCACCTTACAGGTCGGTTCCGGATACAGGCGCAGCGTATCCGGGTTAAATCCGGCAAGGGCCCTCTGCACCCCCGGCGCGGGCGGATACGGATTCTCGTTGGTGTTCAGCTTGATCATCCGCTCCGCCTGCGGCTGCTCCCCCGGCACATACGGCACCACTTTTCTCACATATGACTCCCAGTTCTCCATCCCGTTCCTCCTACTTTTCCAGTCCGTACACTGCCGCCAGCTTCGCAAATGCAGGCAGGGAATGTTCCACGGTCTCATGGGACACACAGTACGCCAGACGCACGAATCCCGGACAGCCGAAAGCACTTCCCTTTACCATCAAAAGATTAAATTTCTTTCCCTCGTTTACGAATTCTTCCTCGTTTTCCACCGGTGACTTTACCCACAGGTAAAACGCCCCCTCCGGCTTGATGCAGGTAAAACCGAGCTTTGTCAGTCCGTCGTAGAGTCTGCTGCGGTTCTCATCGTAAAACGTGACATCCGTCTTCTCCTCAAGGCAGCGCGCCACAGCTTTCTGAATCAGGGACGGTGCGTTGACAAATCCGAGTGTCCGGTTTGAGATCTCAATGCCGCGGATCAGTTCTTCGGCGTCCGCCGCTTCATCCGGCACCACGACATAACCGATACGCTCTCCTGGAAGGGAAAGGGATTTGGAGAAAGAATATCCCACCAGGGTATTGCGATAATATTTCGTCAGGAAATCCTCTTTGTTCCCGTCATACACCAGCTCCCGGTACGGCTCGTCCGAGATCAGATAAATGTCTGTTCCAAATTCCGCCTGCTTTTTCTCTAAAATAGCTCCGATCTGCTCCATCGTCTGTGGCTTGTAGATCACGCCGGTCGGGTTGTTCGGCGTATTCACGATAAGCGCCTTCGTCCGCGCGGTAATCTTTGCCTCCAGATCGGCAAGATCCGGCTGAAACGTCTCCAGATTTGGCTGTACAATCACAATCTTTGCATCAAAATTCGCCGCATACTGGCGATATTCTCCGAAGAATGGTGCAAACACGATGACCTCATCGTCCGGATCGAGAATCGTCTTAAAAATAATGTTGAGCCCGCCTGCGGCGCCGACTGTCATCACCAGATTGTGTGCCGTAAACTTTGTTCCGAAACGTTCGTTCAAATTCTCTGCGATCGCCTGGCGTACTTCCTCGTAGCCCGCATTTGCCATATAACCATGAATGCCCAGAGAACCTGCCGCTCCCTTTGCATCCGCCTCATCCAGAAGGTCACGGATCGCATCGTTTAACGCCTTCGGCGCCGGGGTTGCCGGATTGCCGAGTGAGAAGTCAAACACATTCTCCTCCCCGTACTTTGCAGCCATCTCCCTGCCCTCATTGAACATGGCGCGGATTGCCGAATTGCCCTCCAGCGCTTTTTGTATTCTCTTTGATACCATAATACCTATCCTCTTTTCTGCGGTCTGACCCGCATCGTTTTCTCATTCCTTTACTTTACCAAATTACCACACGAAAGTAAACGGTCATTTGCAAAAATTTGCTCCATGCACAAGTATAACACATTTATCGGAAATTGAAAAAAAGAACGGACAACTTCCGGGGAAAAAATCCCCGTCCCGTTATCCGTTCTTTTCCTCTCTCTATTTCTATGCGTTCACCGTATCCACAAAGCGCATGAAGGCTGCTCTGCCCTCTTCCGTGCACTTGTAGACTCCTGCGTCGGTGAGAACCTCCTTAAATACCAGACCGATCTCTGTCTGAACGATCTCATGCAGCCTCTCCGGTGTGATCTCGCCCTCCAGACCGCTGCCGGCGGTAAAGCCGTACTTTGGAAGAAATTCCTCCACCCAGTCTGCATGCTTCGCCAGCTTCTCGTCCGCACGGATGTCAGCGCCGTCCAAGATCGCCTGCTCCAGATCCGCCATCTCATTCTTTAAGCGTGCCGGAAGAACTGCCAGACCCATAACCTCGATCAGACCGATGTTCTCCTTCTTGATATGATGAAGCTTTGCATGCGGATGATATACACCGAGCGGATGCTCCTCTGTCGTAATGTTGTTGCGCAGTACCAGATCCAGCTCATACGCATCGCCGCGTCGTCTTGCAATCGGAGTGATCGTATTGTGCGGCTCGCCGTCTGTCTCGGCGTAGACGAATGCCGCCTCGTCCGTGTAGCCTCTCCATGCGAGGAGAATCTTGTCTGCCAGATCGATCAGACGATCCTTGTCTGCTGCGCTGATACGGATGACAGACATCGGCCATTTTACAATCCCTGCCTTTACATCCTCATATCCTTTGAATGTGATCTCGCGCTCCACCGGTGCCTTTGCCATGGCGAACTCATAATGACCGCCCTGGAAATGATCGTGGCTTAAGATCGATCCCCCGACGATCGGCAGATCGGCGTTGGAACCGACAAAATAGTGCGGGAACTGCTGCACGAAATCAAGCAGCTTTCCGAAGGTAGCGCGCTCGATCTTCATCGGTGTGTGGTTTGCGTTGAACACAATGCAGTGCTCGTTGTAGTAAACGTACGGAGAATACTGAAAGAACCAGTCGCTCTGGTTGATGGTCACCGGAATGATGCGGTGGTTCTGTCTCGCCGGATGGTTGATGCGTCCTGCATATCCCTCGTTCTCCTTGCACAGAAGGCATTTCGGATAACCGCTCTGCTTTGCTAACTTCGCCGCCGCAATCGCCTTCGGGTCCTTCTCCGGCTTCGACAGGTTGATCGTGATATCCAGCGTTCCAAACTCTGTGTCCGCTATCCACTTCAGATCCTTCTTCACGCGGTATCTGCGGATATAGTCCGTGTCTCTGGACAGCTTGTAAAAATAATCCGTCGCCGCCTGCGGAGACTCCTTCTCATAAAGATCATAGAAACGGCGTACCACCTCGCTCGGTCTTGGAACCAGCATGCTCATGATCTTTGTGTCAAACAGATCGCGGTATGTAATCGTATTGTCCGGAATCAGCATCTGCTCCGCCGCGTAATCGAGCATCTCTGCAAGGATCTGCGGCAGTGCCTCCTCGGCGCTCTCCTGCGTCATCGGCGTGACTTCATCCTCCAGTTCGTCAATGTGAAACAGCTCCAGCAGACGGTTGATCGTAAACCGCTTATCCTGCGGCTCTATGAGTCCCGTCACCAGTCCGTATTCTGTCAGTTCCAATATTCTTTCCTGTATCATGATCCAACCTCGTTTCTAAATATACTCTGTCACTACGCCAATTTTACCGGGCCGTCGCCGATCTCTACGACATAGAAATCTGCGGCATAGCCAATCTTATTCTTATAGGCGGTTCCGACCTTCTCGATAAACGCATCCACCGCGTCATCCTTCACGATGCTGACCGTGCATCCGCCAAAGCCCGCACCCGTCATGCGGGAACCGATCACACCGTCAATCTTCCATGCTTCCTCAACCAGGGTATCCAGCTCGATTCCCGTTACCTCGTAATCATCTCGCAAAGATACGTGTGAGTCATTCATCAGCTTTCCGAACAGCGCGACATCGTTGTTCTGCAGTGCCTCCACCGCCTTGATCGTTCTCTGGTTCTCATATACGGCATGTTTTGCGCGCTTTTGGCACACCGGACTTGTGATCGCATCCCGATACTGCTCAAACTGCGCTTCTGTCAGATCGCCGAGGGCATCAATCTTTACCACTTTCTGTAACTCTGCAAGTGCCGTCTCACACTCGCTGCGTCTCTCGTTGTATTTGGAATCGCCGAGTCCGCGCTTTTTGTTGCTGCAGGAGATCACAATCTTCGCATTCTCGAGCCTGATCGGCGCATACTCATACTTTAAGGTCGCCGTATCCAGGAAAATCGCATGTCCTGCCTTGCCCATCGCAATGGCGAACTGATCCATGATACCGCAGTTGACGCCGTTGAACTTGTTCTCGGAATACTGGCCAATCAATGCCAGATCCTGATTCGTCACATCAAAACCGAACATATCGCGCAGGATGAATCCGGTCAGCACTTCCACCGATGCGGAAGAAGACAATCCGGAACCGTTCGGAATATTGCCGAACAGCACGAGATCCATACCGGACTCCACTTTCATGCCCTTCTCGCCGAACGCCCACATCACACCCTTCGGGTAGTTCGTCCAGTCTGCTTCCTTCTCCGGCTTTAAGCCCTCCACGGAAGACTCCAGCACACCGAGATTTTCAAAATTCATGGAATAAAAGCGAAGCTTCTTGTCGTCTCTTTTTCTCGCCACACCGTAGGTACCGATCGTGAGCGCACATGGAAATACATGTCCTCCGTTGTAATCGGTATGCTCACCGATCATATTCACACGTCCCGGTGCGAAATAAACTCCGATCTCTCCCTCATCCCCAAATAATTCTTTAAACTTTGCAAGTACTGGTTCCCAGATCATGCGTTACCTCCTTATACATCATTTTTTCTATGAATGGTTTCTGTTACCGTCCTGTTGTAATTCTATTATAACGTCTCTGTGTTCCTTTGCAATAGACCTTTTTCAAACTGCAACATAATCAAAAAAACATGCAACAAAGTTGCATGTTTTTCTGATCTGTCATTTATCATTTTTCACAATGCCATCGATCACAATCTCCGTTCAAGCGGTAGCCCCGTTTTTTATACTTCCGGTTTAAAATCACGGATCAGTGAAAGTGTCGGCAGTGCGTTGCCATCGTAGTCAAACAGCGCCTGATTTGCCCACTCGTTTCCACATGGTCCCGGATCGTTCATGTATTTTAAGGATGCCGGTGTTGCCCAGCCGGAGCCCGGTACCGGAATCCATGCCGGCTCCCAGTAGAAGAATCCCTTTCCTTTTCCGCCTTTGATGTGGCTGATGCGGTTTAAGAAATCTTCCATGAAATCGTACTGACCCTGCTTTGTCATCGGATATTCGATCTTTTCCACAAGCGCCGGTCTGGTCGCATATCCCTTGCGCTCTTCATCGGAAAGCTTCTCGTAATTCTTGTAGTCTTCCATCGTATAGCCCATGGAAACCTCGGCAATCACCAGATCCTTGCCGTAGCGCTCTGCAATGTCATTCATGTTGTCGTTTAACATCTGCAGTGATCCGTGCCAGAACGGATAATAGGAAAGTCCGATAATCTCGAAATCCTCCCCCCGCTTTGTAAAATTGTCGAACCACTCGCGGTACAGCGCATTGTTTCCGCCGTTATCCAGATGAATCATCACCGGAATCGCCGCATCCGCTTTCCGCACCGCACGAATTCCCGCATTGACGAATGTCGCAATATTGTCATAGTTCGGGACTTTTCCCTCCGGCCAGAGCAGACCGTTGGAAAGTTCATTTCCCACCTGCACCATGGTAATATTGACGCCGGCATCCAGGAATGTCCGCATGGATTCCAGCGTGTAGTCATAGACCGCCTGCTCCAGCTCCTTCACACCGTAATCTGCCCATGCCTTCGGCTTGATCTGTTTGCCCGGGTCTGCCCAGAAATCGCTATAGTGAAAATTGAGAAGCACGCCGAACCCTGCCGCCGTCACACGCTTTGCAATCTCAAGAGAAGTTTTCAAATCATTCTCCCCTGCGCCGTAAGATTCGCCGGTCTCCGACCACGGATCATTCCACAGACGGATACGGATGGTATCAACGTCATAGCTCTTCATGATCGCAAGGAGATCCCGCTCCTCCCCGTTATCGTAATACTTTGCACCACACCGCTCCAGTTCGAGCAGTGTGGACAGATCCATTCCTTTTACAAACTTCATATGCCTCTTCGCGGGCACAGATCTCATTCCATGCCCGCTCTCTCCTTTCTGTTTTTTTATATTCCACGGAAACCGAACCGCAGTGTTAACGGCTTTGTCACATCAATGTGATATTCCGGATGAACCGGAGCTCCCCAGCTGTCGTCTCCGCCGATGCCCATCTGTGCCAGTGCCACACGGACAACCGTGTAATGTACCTCAGGCAATTCATACGCATGCATTGCATTTTCCAGTTCATGCGGTGTATAAGGCAGTGCGGAAAATGACAGTTCGTCTCCGGTAAAGAGCATGCCTCTTCCTCTCTCATCCGTCACCTTCGCGTAGCGCACGCCTACTTTGTTGCCGCACTCCTGCGGTACCAGATACTGCGCCATATTATCCGCCACGCGGTTCTTATATACACCGAGCTTCGCGCCGCATCTGCGGTCCGCATACGTCTCCTGCGGTCCAAGTCCGTACCACTCCAGTCTGTCGTAATCCGCATTCAGCTTAAAAAGCATTCCAAACTCCGGCATATCGCCCAGCTCCTCCACCGGGTCATAGGTCAGCTCGGTCTGCACATACGCATCCGGCGTCACGGTGTAGGTCACGCGGCATTTTGCCTGCGGCGTGGTCGGAAGCAGGTAGGTATATGTGATGGAGACGCTGTTCTCCGCCTCTCTCACAACCGGTTCCTCATAATCGAACATGCCCTTGCTGCTCATGCCGGCATACATACTCGCGATCTTCCACTGCGCCATCCGCCCCTGCATGCGGCTTCCGCAGTCATTGTCAATCGGCGCACGCCAGAAATTCGGCATCGGTATCTTCTCAATCAGCTCTTTTCCCATGTAGCGGTAGGACACCAGTCCGCAGCTGTTGTAGGAAAACAGTACGTCAAAATTCTCTCCCTTCACCCCCAGATTCCACTTTCCGCGGATGATCTGAAGTCCCGCCTTACGGTTCGTCACGCACTTTCCTTCATATTCTGCCGCGGCATCGCCGATTGTCCCACCATTTGCAGGTGATTTTGCCGCAAAAATCTTCTGTCCGAATGCGATCTCATGCCCCGGCTTTGCCCAGAGCAGTTCTCCGCGCAGTACAAACGATACGGTCAGTGCGTATTCCGCCCCGGCTTCCTTTCCCGCATGTTCCAGTTCATCGGCAAGAGCCATGCAGCCCTCCAGTTCTTCCAGAACAAACGTCTTTTCCGAGAGCGGTGCCACAGACAGCGCTATTTTTCTGCGGCCTGCCGCCACGCCGTTCTTCTCCAGCAGAAGGATGCAGTCATACTCTGCCGTATCGGTAAACAGGTTTTTATTTTTTACCGTAAAACCATCTTCGGTAAAGGATACGCTGATGTTCTGGTAATTGAATTTTACTTCCTGCATCTTCGGTGACTCGGCGCGCCCCTTTGCATAGCAGATGCCGTTGCCGCTGAAATTATAGTCCGTCGGCCGCTCTAAGAAGTCACCGCCGTACGCCTGGAATTCCTTCCCGTAGCGATCCTTTTTCGTGATGGACTGATCGATGTAATCCCAGATAAATCCGCCCTGATAGCGCGGCTCTGTGTCGGTCAGATCGGTGTACTTGTGCATCGCGCCGCAGGAATTGCCCATCGCGTGCGTGTACTCACAGCAGATAAACGGCTTCTCTTTCTGCTCTGCCAGATTTTTCACAATCCGCTCTACCGGCGGGTACATCTGGCTTTCCATATCGCTGCTTCCGTTGTAGCGTCTGTCGTTATAGACTCCCTCGTAGTGAACCAGGCGGTCGGGATCCAGCTCTCTGAACTTCTCGGACATCTGATAAATCACACTTCCGCCGTAGGACTCATTGCCGCAGGACCAGATTAAGACCGCCGGATGGTTCTTATCCCGCTGATAGCAGGAATTCACGCGGTCGAGCATTCTTGCCTCCCACTTCGGATTATCCCCCGGCACAATCGTCCGCGGATCGGCAATCTTACGCATCGCCGCCGCATCCCAGCTTCCGTGCGACTCCATATTATTCTCTGCAATCATGTAGAGTCCGTAGATGTCGCAGAGCTCATACAGTCCGATATTGTCCGGATAATGGCAGGTACGGATGGAATTGATATTGTTCCACTTCATGGTCACGACGTCGGTGAGCGTCTCCTCCATGCTCACCACACGTCCGGTCAGGGAACTGAATTCGTGGCGGTTGACGCCCTTAAACACAATCCGCTTTCCGTTTAAAAGCATCAGTCCGTCCTTCATCTCGAACCGACGGAAGCCGATCTTCGACGCGACGACCTCCTGCAAAGCGCCCGCCGCGTCATACACCTCCATCCGAAGTTCATACAGATACGGCTCCTCCGCGCTCCACAGCTTCACATCCGCCACTTCCCGCGAGACATGTAAGGTTCCTTCCATCTTCTCCTCCAGAGCAAACACCTCCGTGCCCTCCGGTGTCTCATAGCGGCTCTCCGCCAGATCAAGTCTTCCGCGCTCCACAAGCTGTATGCGCACACTTCCGCTGCCGCAGGAGCGAAGATCCAGCTCCAGCGTGCCGCAGGACAGATTCTCCGCCACCTGTGGACGGATCTTAATGTCACAGAGATGCGTCTTTGGAATCATGTAGAGATAGACGCTGCGGAAAATACCGGAAAACCGGAAGAAATCCTGATCCTCGCACCAGCTTCCGATCGTCCACTTGAATACCTGCACCGCCAGCTTGTTCTCCCCGTCCTTAAGATAAGGCGTCAGTTCAAACTCGGACGGCGTAAAAGAATCCTCACTGTATCCGACATACGCTCCATTCAGCCAGAGTGCCATGCCGCTCTCCGCTCCCTGGAACGAGATAAACACACGCTCTCCCAAAAAGGACTCCGGCAATGTGAAATATTTCACATAACTTGCAACCGGATTGAACTTCGTCGGCATCTCGTCCGTCCAGACGTCTTCCCTTCCATCCCACGGATACTGCGTGTTCGCATATTGCGGACTGTCATAGCCTTCCATCTGGATATGTGCCGGCACGCGGATGTCATCCCATCCCCTGCAGTCGTATTCCGGCTTTTCAAATCCATGGATCGTCTGCTCATAGTTTCTCGCATAGTGGAATTTCCATGATCCGTCTAAAAACAGGCGGAAACTGCTCTTTCTTCCGAGCGGATCCAGCCACACGTCCGCCTCATCCCAGTTCCGGTACGCCACATGGTCGGAGTGCGCCGCCACGCGGTTCTCCTCGTAATATTCCGGATCACTTAATCTCTCAAACAAAAATTCTCCCATACTGTTCATCCCCCAATTTATGATTGCTGTTATTGCGTTTGTTAAGTTCATTATAGCGAAAAAATGCGCATTTTGTACTTATTTTTCGGCACAAAACGCGCATTTTCAACCATTATTTATTACCATCCTTTTCGCGCGGAAATATTGTAATTTAAAAGCTTTGTCTCGTAATTTTCCGGATTGATTTTCCACTGATAGGGGGATGTGTTTAAAAACTTTTTAAAATTCCGGTTAAATGTGGATGTTGTCGTAAAGCCTACCTTCTGTGCCACAATGTCCATCGAATCCGTCGTCTTTTTCAACAGATCGCATGCCTTCTGAATCCGGACAAGATTGATGTAATCCACCGGAGACATGTTCATACAGGACTCAAACAGCCTTCTGAAATGCGTCTCACTCATATGACATTCCTGCGCCAGCTCCTCCACCCGGATCATGTGCATATATTCCATGCGCACATAGTCGAGTGCCGCCGCAATCTGCGTCACTCCCGAATGTTTCTGCATTTCCACACCCTGCACTTCCTGCTTTGCCTCCTGCTCCTCATTCAGCCGGATAATCTCTATCACAAGAGAATACAACAGACCTCTCACGCTGTCCGTATAATGGCTACGCCGTCCCCGCATCTCCTCCATGATCTGCCGGACAAGAAACGCGAGATTGTGATTCTCCCATTCATGGAGAAACAGCGCTCTCCGGTTGACTTTCCGGATCAGTTCCCGGCAGAACAGCTCGTTCTTCGGATACATTTCCGCAATAATCTGCGCCGGATCAAAAAACAGATATTCCCAGTAGCTTGGTCCTTCTTTTGTATTGCTGATCGTCACATGAGGATAGTTGTTCGGTATAATACTCACCATGGCAGGCTGATAGGGGCGCTGTTCTTCGTCCAGAATCAGTTTCCCCGTACCGTTTCTGCACACTCCGATCTCCATCAGATTGTGAAAATGAAGATGTACCTCATCATGACCATAATCCCGGATCCAGTTTTCTCCAAGAAGTGCCAGAACATATTCATTTTGCGGTATCTCATAGAACCGAAGCTCGATGGTATCTTTCTTCTTTTTCCCCATAATTACTCCATTTTCTCCCCGCTGTGGCAGCGTAAAGCTCCTCGCCGTGACAGCTCGATTCCGCTTCGCTTCTTCTCGCTGTGGGCTGTCGCCCTATAGACAAAACCGGCTGCGTCTGAAAGAAAATAAATTTTCTTCTGCCGCAGCCGGCTTTCTCTACACTGCTCGTAGCTTAATCAAAGTCGAACTTGTCGAACCGCTGGTGCATTGCCTTATAGCGGAAGCGGATCATTTCATTTTTCTCCAGGACATCTTCTTCTGTTCCTCTGTACTGGCAGCGGATACAGCTGTAAATACCTGTTTCCTTATTGTAAAACATATCAATGTCCAGATCTCTTAAAAAGCAGGACGGGCATCTATAATTTAATTTGCCTTTGCCAAGTTGAGCCATGTTGCAAATACCTCCTTATCTGAGATTGTTTTTCTGTATCCCAGGGTAAACATCGGTGAGAATGCATATCCCTCTTTTACATATCCTTCCGCGTCCGCGTTGGATGCAGTCATGGATACGCGTGTCTCGATCTCCGGAATCACGGCGCTTACTTCTGTCGCACCCTTGACACCCTCCTCGCGGCACTTGTACTCATAATGGATCGTCTTCTCTTCCGGTCCGTCGATCTTTAAGGTGATATGGGACATATCCTCGGAATACTCGGTTGTGCCGTAGCATGCAACCATATACTCGTTTAAGGTAACCTCTGCGCCCGGGTCACTCATCTCAAGGATGGTACGCTCGATCTTGATGTTGGAGGAGCCTTCCTCAAAGTACTCTTTTGTCTGAAGCTTTACAGTTAGATCGCGAAACTCGATCGTTACCGGATCCAGTGTCAGGATTCTTGTCTTTCCTTCCTGTGAAAAATGTGCGTGTGTCGGGCAGAGACACAGATCTACTTCCTCACCCTTGTAGGAAAGCTTCGCACTTCTTACAGTTCCCTCTCCTGCGTAATGTGTGAAGTAACCTGCACGGTACTTCTCCTGAATCAGGAACGGATAAGAGGCATCCTGCACGTGCTTTGTGCCGATACCAACCGGCCACTCCAGCTTCGCTGCATACGGACGAAGGTCGACGATTGCACCGCCCTGATCCATATTGACGCAGGCTCTCATGTACGGATCACAGTACCAGAACAGCTGCTTGTCTGATCCGTAGAGGATATCTCTCCAAAGTGCGCACTCCGGCTCATTGTAGTTGCCGGCATCCACACCCTTCTTCTCGCGGTAGTAATCTGCGAACTCGGACATTGTCATATCGACTAACTTGCCCTCTTTTTTCAGCTTGCCGTAATATGCACAGCCGTCGCTGTAAGACTTGTAGAGAAGCTCATACGGCTGCTCCCAGCGTCCCATCTTGTTCATCCAGCCCGGTCCTACAAACATCATGTTGTATGCATAGCCGTTGTTGTATTTTCCTAACGAACGATACTGATCGATCAGGTTGTACAGATACGGGTACTCCCAGGTCTTTGTATCATAGATCATTCCACGAAGTACATTCTGCGGATGCGTTCCGAAGTTGGAACCGTTACCGTCATAGCATGCGATCAGGTCGCGGGACAGATGCGGGATTGCAACGATACCGCTGTCCTCAGCCGCATTGGCTGCCGGCGCATGTGTATTCTGCTTGGACGGGATCCACGGTGCCCATGGGCCGCCGTCGAATAAGGTGTACCAGGAGTTGTTGCAGGTATGGTAAGCTTTTGGGCCTTCCTCCCAGCAGGTGGCAACCGCACACTTTACGGTCGGATAAGTTGCCTTGATATAGTTGGTCAGATCGGCATCCATGTAGTAGGAACCGGTTGACTCCGGATAGAATCCGAATCTGTCATGGAACTTCTCAAACACATCGTTGACGATGGCTTTCTTGTCCTCCATGGAGAACATCCAGATACAGAAATCCTTGGTCTTGTATTTCTCACGGAACTCCTCACACGGAAGTCCGAGCAAGGATAATGCGATCTCGTCTCCGTATACGTCGTGGTCATGCTTCGCAATCTCCACTGCCTCGTCATTGAAAAGAGATGCGTATGTCATCTGAATGGTTACTTTTAATCCATTCTCATGTGCGAGTCTCTGCTGTGTCTTGAAAATATCCAGAGATTCTGTCAGCAGTGCTTTATCATCAGCAATGACTATAGTATCCTGGTTTTTCTCTGCAAATTGCATGAATTTCAAAAGATATTCCTGCAGCGGAAGATTTTTCTCGAGCACGGCCCTGATAAAATAATGAAATTTATCTATTATGAGTATCCGCTCATCATCAATGGCAAAATCCCATGGCCATTCCATGTATGATTCCTTATCATCACAAGCATCATCCTTTAGAAAAAAGCAGTCGTACACATCATATTTTTCTGATTCTTCTATCATATTTTCAAGCACATAATCAAGCTTTCCCTGTGCCACTCCGCCTATCACAAGCTTCATATTTTCTCCAATTCCAAAGTTTTAAGTTCATAGTAAAACTTTTAGTGATTATATTAATTACTTAGGTCAGTATGCTAATATGCCTAGTGAATCATTTAGTTCTACTAGTGAAAACTTGTTTAGTTCTGAAGCTTTAATGAATTGGGAAGAAGTACTTAAAAATGACCCAGCTTATACTAATATATCTGATGATGGTATGTTCTTTGAAGATGCTGATGGTAAAGTAATATTTAAAACTAATGCTCGTATTAAAGCAGAAGGAGGTAAATTTAATAAAGATTTCTTTGATTGGATTCAAGGTGTACCTCGTAAACAACATGAACACCCACATGGTTGTGTTCGTAAATGGTTTGAACCTATTAGAGTTAATCATGTCAATGAAAACGGTAAATATGAAGTTGGTATTCCAAAAGGTCAATATTCTATAAGTTATGACCAGGTGGATTTCTTTGCGAAGCGCGGGCAGAGGTAGGTCACGCCTGTAGGTGTAAATAAAGAAACTAGCGGTATCACTAATAAACATTCTCATAATAGTATTAAAGTTTGGGAGAACCCTACACAATATAATGGCTTTAAAGGTAAAGTAGTATGTGCGTATTATGGTCGTCCTGAGAAACTTGAAGAAGCTGATAGAATATGTTACTTTATGGCTGTTTATTATAATTGTATAGGTACTACTGGTGTTGAGGTTAACCGTGGTGAAACTGTTAGTAATTTCACTAAATGGAAAGCTTTAAAGTATTTAATGAAAGACCCAGTAGAACTTTGGGATAGTTCTATTAAAGCTAAAGTTACTGCATCTTATGGTGTAAATATGGGTGGAGGTAGTGGTCAAGGTACTACTAAAGTTCTTGAAGGACTTCGGTTACTTAAAGAAATGTTGTATAGTGAAGTTGGTAAAAAACTTGATGGTACACCTCTTTATTTCTTTCAGACTATTTATGATTATCAAACTGTACTTGAACTTCTTAAATGGAATGATAAAGGTAACTTCGATAGAGTATCTGAAATGTTAATACATGCACTTCAATGGAAACTTGATGATGTAGAAGCTGCTAAAGAACTTGCTCATCGTAAGAAAGCTACTATTGAAAATTATAATGATAATATATTTAATAGAGATTGGTTTGTTTAATAAGTAACTAAATAAATATACGTATGTTTAATAACAATTTAACTTATCAATTTCCTAAACAAAAGGTTAGTGCTGAAGAGAAAGCAAAGCCTTATTGGTATACTAATAGTATTGATTATATTATTGGTTTAGGAATTAGTATGAATGACCGTAGTGATACTGAAACTAAAATTCGTATTCTACATGGTGAATTACCTCAAGAGTTTTATAGAAAAACTCTTAATCCTTACAATGCTAGTAAAGAACGTTTTAAGAACTTTCCTGCTACTTTACGTAACTATGATATTATGTCTGATATTATACGTAGATATATAGGAGAATATTTTAAAAATCCTCATGACTTTGTTGTAGGAGCTAACAATCCTGATATAGTATTTAATAGAAATGCTGCTCTTAAACAAAAAGTTATGGAAGCTGCTCAACAAGCGTTTCAAAAAGAGTTTAAAAAACGTTATCAGGCTGCTGTTCAACAAGCTGAAGGTCAAGGTCAATCTGTAGAAGCTATAAATCCTCAAGACGTTATGCCTGACCCAGAGGAATTTATGAATAAGTTTAACCAGGATTATATAGATAGAGAAAGCAAACAAGGTCAAGATATTCTTAATTATATTAGAGATATTACTAATGACCTTAATATTTATCTTACTGCGTTTTTTAATTATTGTGCTTTTGGTGAATGTTATACATATACTGAACTTAGAGGAGATAAGATTATTAAAGAATGTGTTCCTTTAATGGAAGCTTATCCTATTCCTAATAGTGAATATATGATTGAAGACCACGATATGTTTGCTAGAAAGATGAAGATGAGTTATAATCAAATTCTTGATGCTTTTGATGATTATCTTGATGATAACGATAGAGCATTTCTTG
>OGYL01001061.1_pt1 | contig 21945 bp, 17 predicted proteins | sample 1576541 | NCBI WGS metagenome assembly OGYL01 (sample SAMEA3541551, study PRJEB24748) | human gut metagenome | biome: human gut; feature: human-associated habitat; material: faeces | place: China | collected 2012 | reverse complement strand
GGAGAAATTCTACACGGTGGATCTGGAACTGACCAGCGGCTGCACGGCATCCAGCCGCCGCATTCCCGAAAAAACCGTTGCCGAAAACCTGCTGGAAGCCTGTCGAAAGGAGATGGTGGCAACGATCCAGCGCATCACCCGCAAGGAAAAATCCGAGAATCCGCCGCCGCTGTACGACCTGACCACCCTTCAGCGGGACGCCAACCGCCTGCTGGGGTACAGCGCACAGCAGACGCTGGACTATGTGCAGAGCCTGTATGAGAAGAAACTTACCACTTATCCCCGGACTGATAGCTGCTATATCACCGACGATGACGAGGAAATGCTGGAGGTGCTGACCGAGGAACTGGAAGGCTTTTTTGACATTACCCCAGAAGATGTGGACGAGGCTGTGCCCCGGACACGGCGCACCGTCAACCGGGAAAAAGTCACCGACCACCACGCCATCCTGCCCACCCGCAGTATGCTGCAAGCCGATCTGGAAGCGCTGCCTAAAGGCGAGCAGAACGTTCTGAAGCTCATCATCGCCCGGACGCTGATGGCAGTCAGCAAGCCCTTCCGGTATCTGGAAACCCTGCTGACCACCGAATGTGCCGGGGAGGAATTTACCGCCAAGGGCAAGGAGGTTCTGGAGGAAGGCTGGAAAGCGGTGGAACGCAAGGTGCTGGCAGACATCCTGAACCGAAAACAGGAACTCACCGCCCTGCCCAATGCAGCGGAAAACGAGTGCGGCATCCTCAATGCAGAACTGAAAGAGGGGCAGACCTCGCCGCCGAAGCACTTTACCGAGGACACCCTGCTGCACGCTATGGAAACCGCCAGTGCAGACAGTATGCCGGAGGGCGTGGAGCGTCAGGGCATCGGCACCCCGGCAACCAGAGCCGCCACCATCGAAAAGCTGGTGCAGAAGGGCTTTCTGGAGCGCAAGGGCACCAAGAAAACCAAGGTGCTGCTGCCCACGGATAAGGGGAAAGCGTTAATCACCGTGATGCCCGAAGAAATCCAATCCCCGGAAATGACCGCCGATTGGGAAACAAAGCTGCTGCAAATCGAACGTGGCGAAATGGAGCCGAGCGAATTTATGACCGAGATCAATACGATGATTACCGAACTGGTAAAGAACACGGAAATGAAAAAAGGAGCGAATGCGCTTATGAAAAACAAGATTATTGGTATCTGCCCGAACTGCGGTGCAAATGTTGTGGAGCGTGAAAAGGGCTGGTTCTGCGAGAACCGGGAGTGCCGTTTCGTGCTGTGGAAGGACAATGCGTTCTTCAAGCGTCTGGGCAAGCGGCTGGACGCTCATGTGGCGGACAAGCTGCTGCGGGATGGTCGTGTCCGCTTGAAGGACTGCAAGAGTGCCAAGGGCAAGACCTACAATGCCACCGTGCTGCTGTCCTGTGAAGCCGATGGCCGCAGCAAGTTTTCTCTGGAATTTGAGAACGGGGGTTGCTGATGAAGGATGACGCTGTAATAAAGGACAACGAGGCGGTCTACCTCCTCAACGAGCAAACGTATCTGCATCTGCGGGAAAATCTTGCAGGGGTCGGGTACGAGGTCTTTGACAAAAATAGCCCGCTCCCGGTGGAGGAAGGGCAGATTCCACGGGAAGCTCTGGGCAACACCCAGCGGCGCATCGAGACCGCCCGTGCGTACTATCTGGCAGAGCATCAGGATTCTTCTGCTCTTACAAAGCTTTCTTCTGTTCTCACGGCCCTAAACTGCATCACACTAACAATTACAACACCTATACTTAACGTAAGCCTTGCAAGAACCTGATGAAAATGCACATAAGTTATTTCAAAATCGTTCTCACAATAAGACAGACTTACTATTGAAAAAATCATTGGAATTATCCAACCATATTTCCACTGTCGCTTATTATCTGTTTTTACCACAGGCACAATATATTTCTTCCACAATATATACATAAAAGGAAAGCATACACATGATATTATTATTCTTAAAACTGCTGTATCCAGATACGTTGCTGACTGCTTAATTGTTATATAGTTATTTGTGTGACTTGCCCATACCAAAACAAAAACACTTATTGGTAATAGCTGGCCAAACACAAATAAAACTTTCTGTATAAAATCATTTATAAAAAAGATACATAATATCAAAACAACAAATATCTGCACCATACGATATGCCAGCATAATATCAAGATTGTAAAAATCTTCTCCGATTATTCTTTTGAATGAAATATAATAAAGTGTTAGCACCACAAAATTTGCAAGTACTGTTGTAATCCGTGAAAATCTCAACCTGTCCTTAAAAGGCATATATAAAAGGAAAATCCACGGAAAAGCATCTAAAATAACATTTATTATTAACCCAAAATCACTCATTTTTCCCCCCTATCTTCGTTACTGTAACCTTGCTTTTATTTCATCACTTATTTCTAAGAAACACTCAACCAGGATAGGATTAAACTGTCTGCATTCCCTATCCTTTATCATATTAACTGCCTGTTCATGGCTTACTGACTTCTTGTTAGGTCTGCCCATAACCAATCTGTCATATTCATCTGCCAGTGCAACAACCTGTGCACCTATAGGTATATCATCACCTTTAAGTCCGTCAGGATATCCTTTGCCATCATATCTTTCATGATGTCCCCTACATATTCCATAGGCAATTTGCATAAGCTCCTCATCCTTATACTCATCAAGATTTTCTATCATGGCTGCACCAATTAATGTGTGCATTTTCATTTCATTGCTTTCTTCTTCTGTTAGCTTCTCCGTTTTGTTTATGATTTATTCCTACCTTTCCTATGTCATGAAGAGCAGAGGCTGTTATAATCATCATTCTCTGTGACCAGCTAAGATTATACTTGTCCGTTTTCTGCATTAGCTTGTCCAATAACATTTCAGTTAAAATTTTAATGTGTGATACATGAATTCCACTTTCACCATTTCTATATTCAATAACCTGTTCCAGCACGCCTATTAACATTCTGTTATTTTTCTCTTTTTCAACCATATTCCTGGCAACAAGCTTTTCCAAACGGCGTTGTTTTGCATAAAGCTTAATAGTATTAAGAACTCTTGTATATACTGTTTGAAAATCAAAAGGTCTTCCAATATAATCAACTGCTCCAAGATCATAAGCCCTTCTAATAAATGACTCTGACTTTTCATCTGAAATTATTATTACCGGAATATTTTCTGTAAGCCCACTATGCTTCATATAAGTTAAAACCTCAAATCCGCTCATTCCACAAATTTTAACTTCAAGAAGCAGCAATGCAATATCCTCTCCGTATTTATTAATCATTTCTATCCCCTGCTTTGCATCAGAAGCATTAATCACATCGAATTCTCTCTCCAGCATTTCTGTTAATTCTCCGCGATTTTTCTCAGAATCGTCAATAATTAAAATTTTAAATCTTTTGACCTCACTGGTATTATTATTGCCTTCATTAATATCGTTTTCCGTAACAACCATATTTTTTCTGATTTTCGCCTTATACATCAGCTTATCAGCCTTATCTATTGCATATTCAATAGGTCGTCCGTCTGACACTACACCACCAATACTTACTGATAATTTAAGTTCCGGATATCCGGACACCTTAGTATTATCTATTTTCTCTCTTATATGTCTTATTTTCTTAACAAAGCTGTTTTCCTCTATTCCGGGCATAACAATAAGAAATTCATCACCACCATATCTGATTATTAAATCTATCTTTCTTATTTCTTCTTTTATAACTCCTACAACAGTTTCCAATGCCACGTCTCCGGCCATATGACCGAAAGTATCATTATATAATTTAAAATCATCAATATCTAACATTGCAATGCCTGACACTCTTGTTGACATCTTAACATTATCTTCATAATACTTTCTGTTATATGCGCCTGTTAACACATCCAAATATATTTCTTTATCAAAGCCTGCAATCTTTCCAATTAGCTCTTTTCTTCCATCCGAATCTATTAATGTATCACTGTCTAAGCAGTTAATCATTTCAATAATATGAGGCACATTGTCTATTTCAATATATCTTGAAATAACCTGGTACATATCTGAATCTATAAACTCAATCTTTGTTCTCTGCTTCTTATCTGCTAATACTCTGGCAGATATACAATTCTCACAACGTGTATCTCTATTCCAAAAAGAATAGCACTGGCATGGATGATCCGGCATCTTACCTTTATTAAAAGAATTAGCTGTTTCAAGTCCTTCTACATCCAAAATTCTTACTATTGAAAAAACTTTTTCAAGCTGTTTCATCATTTCTTCTGTTTCCTGTTTAGTCATACTTTTTTCTTTTTCCATGACATTCCTCATTTCCGATTTTCCTTTTAGAATACAAAAGAGCCGGCATTTTTTTAGCTCTTTTAATCTAAAAACAATAACTGGCTCTATTATAATAAATTATTCAACTTTTTGAAATGCTTTTATATAATGTTTCCATCTTTTATTATGGATTTTATATTTAAATCCTTATCTAAAAGTACAATATTGGCTACTTTGCCAGGGGCAATACTTCCGAATCTGTCATATATACCTATAGCCTTTGCCGGATTAACCGCTGCACATTTAATGGCACTTTCAAGTGGAATTTCCATTTTTTTAACGGCTGTTCTTACACAGTTCATCAGATTAGTAACTGAACCTGCTATATTTCCTTCTCCCGTAAGTGTAGCCACATTGCCCTTTACCGTAACGTCTAATCCGCCAAGAGTATACTGACCATCGTCAAGTCCACATGCCATCATGCTATCACTTATCATAATTATTCTATCATCGCCAAACATCTTAAATGTAGTTCTTACTGTAGAAGGATGGCTGTGAACACCGTCCACTATTAACTCTACTGTTACATTCTCATTATCACAGGCTGCACCAATTACTCCCGGATTTCTATGGTGAAATGCATTCATTCCATTATATAAGTGGGTAACATGCTTTGCTCCGTTATCAAAAGCTTCTTTGGCCTGGTCGTATGTTGCGGCAGTATGTGCAACTGATACTCTTACATCATCCTTTATTTTTTTGATACAGTCAATAGCACCATCAACCTCCGGTGCAATATCAACAAGCTTAATTAACCCTCCTGCTTTTTCCTGTAATCTATAAAACATTTCAGCATCAGGTTTGTGAATGAATTCAGGATTTTGGGCTCCCTTTTTCTCCATTGAAATAAAAGGCCCCTCCATATTAATACCAACAAGCTCTGCTCCGTCCTTTCCGTCATATTCCTTAGCTGTTTCGAAAATCTGCCCAAGCTTTTCCTCAGAAAAAGTCATAGACGCAGGACAAATTGTAGTAATTCCGTTTTCTAATTCATAGCGTGCCATTTTTGAAATAGCTTCCTGGGTTCCATCACAAAAGTCATAGCCTACACATGCATGGAAGTGAATATCTGTTAATCCCGGTATAACATACAAGCCCTTGGCATCAATGACCTCACCTGTAGCTTCTGTAGAAATTCTATCACCATCTATGAATACATCTTTTTCCTCAAATCTTCCTTCTTCGTTAAATACTAATCCGTTCTTAATAATCATCTTTATTACCTCAATATATGTGTTTCTGTAAGCAATGCCCTACGCATTACACAGCTAAACTACTTTTTCGAATTTCAATCTCTATAATATTTCACACAATGCATCTCTGTCTCCAACTAATGTAACATCATTATGAAGCTGTAATACTGAAGCCGGAACCTCCGGTGTAACCGGTCCAAAAAATGCTTTCTTTACTATGTCAGCCTTTCCCTTTCCTGAAACAACTATCAAAATCTTCTTTGCCTGCATTATTGATTTTATTCCCATTGTGTATGCCTGCTTTGGAACATCCTCTTCTCTTTCAAAAAACCTTTTATTTGCTTCAATAGTACTCTTTGTCAGATTAACACAATGTGTTTCCTTTTCAAAAGCCTCACCCGGTTCATTAAATCCTATATGACCATTATGTCCAAGTCCCAAAAGCTGCATATCAATTCCGCCTGACTTTTCAATAATTTTATTATACTGCTGACATGCCTTATAAGAATCCTGTTCAAGACCATCCGGTACATATGTTTTATTCTTATCAATGTTAATTCTGTCAAACAAATGCTTATTCATAAAATATCTATAGCTTTGATCATTGTCTCCTGATAAACCTTTATATTCATCCAGATTAATTGAAACTACATTCGAAAAATCCAAATCACCCTTTTCATACCATTTTACAAGTTGATCATATATGCCAATGGGTGTTGAGCCTGTTGCAAGGCCAATTACGCTATCCGGTTTTAAAATAATCTGGGCTGACATAATATTTGCCGCCTTTCTGCTCATCTCTTTATAATCTTCACCAACATAAATCTTCATATCTAACACCTCTTATGAATTTTTATAATCCACTTTCCATTACCGTTATTTTTATATTAACTATATTATTTTTCATCATTAAACAAATCTGATATAGTCATATTTCTTGCCATTAAAGTATCACTAATATATCTCTGATTCCAAAGGTCATCCTTCTTGCATCCGGACGCATCAATATAGACCTGTTTTCCTTCAAAATCCACATTTACTAATGTATAGCTTCCTGAATATTTCCAACTTCCAATAGTCATATGAGCAGAAATTCCGGCCTTATTACACAACCTGGTTAATACCTTTGAATATCCTGTAGCTACAGCCTTACCCTCTACTACACATGAAGTGCAGCCTTCAAAATAATTTTTTTCGAAAACCTCTGTCATATTTGAAAGTTTATCCGTGTTTTCCATTGTATCACTATCTAAAATCAGATTCTTATCCATCCAATCCAGAAAATAATCGATTGCCTGCTTTTTCCCATATTCCTTAGGCATATCACTAACTACCTTATTAAGTATTTCTTCTGACGCCTGCTGCATTTTCAAAACCGTCGACTTTTTATCTTCATTCATGGTTGCCAATGGATTTTTTAAATCTTCCAGATTTTTTACGTATCCCTGATCGTCTATATCACCCTGTTCATTGATTCCCTCTGCAGGATACAATAAAATAATGCATTTTACTATTGTCTGTTCTTTTATATCCGTAATATTTTTTGTTACTGAGCTTACGCTTTGATTATTTTCTGTCATTGGCACATTTACAATTGCGTAAAACAAATCATCCTCACCACAATACAATGCCTGAGTAACTCTTGAGTATTCTTTTCCATTCAATGGACTGTCAAATGTAAGTTCTCCACCTTTAAAATTAACTATTGCATCCTTTATTTTTTCATATGCCTTTTTTTCATTATCAGTAAGCTTTTCATAATAAAAGTTATCATCAAATACTTTATTTTCTCTCGGAGGATTTCCTATCTGCTTTTCATACGGATTAGCCTTATATTTCTGTTTCTCATAAACAGACAGTATGCTTACCACGATTATTATAATTATTACTGCCCAAAAAACCTTTGGATGCTCTCTTACTACTTTAAACATTTCATCCTCCCTGTGTCTATCTTATAAGTTTTATTTTTGTTAAAAAATTGTCTTATTAAAGTCAAAGGGATGCCTAAATGACACCCCTTAAACTTTAATTATTTACTTTTATTTGCAAAGTTTCTTAAATTCATCAGCTACAAACTGTACTTTTGTTCCAATAATAACCTGAACATTATTCTTGCCCGGTCTGAGAACCCCTGCTACGCCTGCTGATTTAATCTTCTTTTCATCTACGATTGTATTATCTTTTACTTCGAGACGAAGTCTTGTAATGCAGTTATCAATTTCAACTACATTTTCTTTTCCACCGATACCTTCTAATATAATAGAAGCAACCTGTGTATAATCATTATTTCCAAGTTCTACCTGTTTTTCAGCTTCAACATCGTCATCTTCACGACCTGGTGTCTTAAGGTCAAACTTTGTAATTGCGAATCTGAATACTACATAGAATACTATAAATGCTGCAATTCCCAAAGGAATGATTAACCATGTCTTTGATGCTGCAGGAAGTGTTGATGAGAATACTAAGTCTGTACAACCTGCTGAGAATGAGAATCCTGCTCTAAATCCTACATAATATGTAATTACTGTAAAGATACCGTAAAGGATAGCATAAATTAAGTAAAGTACAGGTGCTAAGAACATAAAACCAAATTCAAATGGTTCTGTAACACCACATACGAATGCACAAATTGCTGCTGAAAGTAAAAGACCTGCTGCTACTTTCTTCTTATTATCCTTTGCACAGTGAAGCATTGCTAAAGCTGCACCCGGAACACCAAACATCATACATGGGAAGAAACCTGACATATACATACCAAGTGACCAGCTTACATCTGCTGAAGTCTTGCCACCCCAGAAGTTTGTTAAATCACCAAGTCCGATTGTATCGAACCAGAATACATTGTTAAGTGCGTGATGTAATCCTGTTGGAATTAACAATCTGTTAAAGAATGCATATAAACCTGCTCCAACACCACCTAATTTAACGATTCCTTCACCTAAAGCAATAAGTACACCGAATACTAATGGCCATACAAATAATAATACTACTGATACAAGAATTGAAACAACTCCTGCAACAATTGCTACACATCTCTTACCACTAAAGAATGATAACCAATCAGGTAATTTAGTATCTTTAAACTTGTTATAGCATGTTGAACCAATAATACCTGCCAAGATACCGATAAATGGGTTTACAATCTTGTCAAATGCCAATGTCTTATTAGCATTTTCAGCAATTGCCGGCATAATAGTTGTAACAAATCCTGTGTTTAATAATGTTGTTATCATTAGCCATGATGCTAATGCTGCAACACCACCTGTACCATCATTATCCTTGGATAAACCAACACCAACACCGATTACAAATAAAAGTGCCATATTATCAATTAAAGCAGCACCGGCCTTAACCAAAAATAAACCAATCAAAGGAATAAGTCCTTTGATATCACCACCCTGCATTGCTGCAGGACATAATGCGTAGCCAATACCCATTAAAAGCCCACATATTGGAAGTACGGCTACTGGAAGCATTAATGCTTTACCTAATTTTTGAAGATATTTCATCATAAAAACATCCTCCTTTCTCATTATTATAATATTATTTTTAAAATCCCGTCTTTTAGGACTTTATTTACTTTATTTTGTAAGTTCAATTATTGTGTCACCCACATTAACTTCTTGACCAACATTTGTTTTCACTTCTTTATAGATGTCCGAATTGCAGATTATAATAGGGGTAATTACATCAAATCCTTCACCTTTAAGTGCATCAATATCAAACTCTAAAATCAAATCTCCTTTTTTAACCTTGTCTCCTACACTAACTTTAGGTGTAAAATACTTTCCTTTTAATTTTACAGTATCAAGGCCTACATGCATTAATATTTCTGCTCCATTATCTGAAACAATACTTAGAGCATGCTTTGTATCAATAACTACTGCCACGCTTCCGTCTATTGGGGAATATAGTTTCCCTTCACTAGGCTCAATTGCCATTCCTTTTCCTAACATTTCCTGACCAAATGTTGGATCGTTAATACTTGAACTTGGAACAGCCATTCCTTTTATTGGTGCTACCAAAACATCATCAGGCGCTACCACTTTTTTTTTCAAAAAATCAAACATTTAATAATCCTCCTATCGCTTATATTTCAATATGTGGCTGAATACGTTTAATGTAAACTGCCAAATATACTTTTTCCTCTTTAGGAATATCATATCCATATTTACTTTGTACAAACTGACTTATTTTCTCACTTATATCATATTCCTTGGGATACTTATTAATAATCATATCTAAAAATTCCTGATCCTGATTGTCCAACAATTCTCCGGCAAACATACGTTGTGCAAAGAATTTCAAATGTGTTATAAACCTTGAGTAATGTAAACCTAATTCATCAAGTTTTATACCTAATTCTTTTTCAACAATACTGATGCATTCCCTAATCATTGTTGTAGCATTAACTGTATCACTCATTCCCATATTGTACTCTGCAATTACAAAATGAAGTGCTATAGATGCAGCTTCATCTTGTGGCAATTTTATTCCTGCCTCACTCTCAATAAGTTCCAGTGCCTTTTCACCAACCAAATATTCACTAGGATAAAAGCTCTTAATCTCATTAAATAAAGGATTTTCAAATAATTCTCCTTTGGTTGACCGTTCAAGTAAGAAATTAATATGATCCGTCAATGAAATATATATACTTGGACTTAATCTTTTAGACATAACCTGCTGTGCATATGAAATAATGTCTACAGAAAGATTCAAATAATTATGTGGAATCATTTCAATCAATTCACTAAACTTACCAACTTCATCTTCACTATCCAAAACGAATCTCTTTTCAATCTTATCCTCAGCTACTTCGTCTCCAACCTTCTTTTGAAATCCTATTCCTTTCCCCATAAGAACAATCTCCCTATTGTTTTCGTCATGGGTACTTAACACATTATTGTTTATTACTTTATTTATTATCATAATTTTTCCTATTTTATTATCTATATCATATAATAGCTTTACTAAATCATTTGCTTTTTTTCATAAAATTGTTTTTGTAAAAAAAATAGACCTGGTCTCACAAAAAATAACTTAATTTGCGAAAACCGGTCTTGCCTAACAAAATAGTAACAATCCATAATAATGTTCTCTCAACTGTTAAAATTGTTTTAGCATTTATTTCCAAATATGTCAACAATTTTTCAATTTTTATTCACACTTTTGCACAATAACTCAAAAAAAGGGTCTGACATTGCCAGACCCTCAAAAATTCAATTCTTCCTAATTTAATTTTTCTATTATTTTTACTATTTTCTTACTTTAACTTTCTTAATTTTACTCCAATTACCTGTTACTTTCACATTGCCTGACTTAACTACATATGCACGTACCTGAATATAATAAGTTTTCTTCTTAAGCTTCTTCAAAGTCTTTTTTACAGATTTTGTTGTTACTGTTTTAGCCTTTTTCAACTTTTTGTTTGTTGAATATTTTATCTGATAGCCTGTAACACCTTTTACCTTCTTAATATTTATCTTAATATTTCTGTTGTTCTTTGAACGTACTACCTTTTTTATGCTTACTTTTCCCGGCCTGCTTACTACAACCTTAGATGTAGTTGTCACTCCATTACCCGTTGTTGTCACTCCGTTATTAGTTGTTGTCACTCCATTATTAGTTGTTGCCTTTTCTTCACTTGGTAGTGTTATTTTATTTGTTGTGCTTTCTCCGTTATTATAATTAGGATCAGGAATCTGTGTTGTTGTCTTAAATGATACATTAGATAAAGTAATGTTTGCTGCTGAATTAGTTGCTGCTGCATCACCATCACACTTTCCCATTCCAAAGTATAAGTTAAGAACGCCTTCCATATCTTTAGCCAAAGTTACTTGTCTTGAGAAGTTATAAGGCACTCCGGCTTTTAAGTCAATATATTCACCAAATATTTCTTCTTCGCCATCTCCAGCTACTTTTACAAAAACCCTCTTATTCACATCAGATGTCATTGTAAAACTATAGTTATATGTTCTGCCCGGATAGTAATGTAATCCTTTTAAGTACTGCTGAACTCCCCACTGTGAATTACCTATTGATGTAATGTTCATTGTTGCGCCTGTTACTGCTTTGTCTGTAGATTTTAATGTACCTGAAGCTCCTGCCCAGTCAGAGCCGAAATAAGAACCCCATTTTCCACTACATGTTTCAACAGCATCTTCTGTTACAGTAATCATAGGTCCCGTATACTTAGTTGTTGTTTCTTCAACTTTCTTATATGCTCTAACCCAGTCAACTTCCATTGTTGCCGGGAAAGCTGTTTCATCGATGTTATATCCCGGCCACTGACCGCCAATTGCCATATTAAAGATAACAAAGTATTCCTTTCTTACCTCGCTAAATGAGTCGTTTGAAACATCCATGGTTCTATAAACTTTACCATCCACATACCATCTTAACTTGTCTGCTGTCCATTCAACTCCATATACATGATATTCTGTTCTGTCAGCCACTGCTACTGAACTTCCTGAATCTGCGTTATTATTTCCCGGATCATTAAACCAATGCAATGTTCCATATACAAGATTTTCATCATTGATTGCTTCCATAATGTCTATTTCACCACATTTAGGCCAACCTACAGAATCCTGATTTGCTCCAAGCATCCAAAACGCAGGCCAAACACCTTTAAACTTTGGCATTTTAATTCTCGCTTCAATCTTTCCATATTTGAAGTTCTTCTTATTCTTTGTTGTAATTCTTGAAGATGTATATTTCATTCTGCCATAGTCTTCACGCTTGGCTGTAATCTTCATAGTACCATTACTTACCTTAATATTTCTGTCAGTATAATACTGCTGTTCGTTATTACCCCAGCCCCAGCTTCCTGTTCCTATTTCATAGTTCCATGTGTTAGTGTCAAGAGAATTACCATTAAACTCATCTGACCAAACCAATTCATAATTGTCTGCTGCTTTAACAGTATTACTAAAAGCAAATACCGTTCCAATGACAGAAAATGTCAATAAAGCCTTTGTCAATAAACTCTTCTTCATATCATTCTCCTTAATTTTAATTATACGTTCCAAGGTCTTCGTCCACCATTATTCAAACATAGGTAGTACAATACCTTTTGATTCCATAATATATCTAAACAAATAAAAACGTTTTTCGCAAGAGTTTATTGTTATTTTGCACAAAAAAAATAACACGCGGGTAATTTCCACGTGCTATTTTACTTAATATGTAATTATTTTAATATTATTCCATGATAAATCTATATAAACAAATCTTTGTAAATAAATCAGTATGAAAATTAATCTACTGAATTAATAATCCACTGACCATTCTTAGTTGTAGCAGATACTGTAAAACCATCATAATAGAAGAAGCCATCATACTCACCTTCTTCAAGACAGCTCTTATCCTTATCCATACTCTTATACTTTCCAATTGCAGCTACTAACTCATCCATATTCTTTCCAATATACTTTTTAGCAGTACTCTTACCATTGCTATTTGACTTAGCCTTAGTTGCCTTTTCAGAACTCTTCTTTACAACCTTCTTAGCCTTCTTAGTTGTGGTTTCAACCTTTTTAGTTACCTTTTCAGTAGCCGTCTCTGTTACCTTCTCCGTTGTTTCTTCTTTATTTTTTTTCATAATGGCTGTTTCACCCTTATCAGCCTTCTTCTTTGTTTTCTTTTTTGCCTTTGTAGTAGCCTCTTCCACAGCTGTAGTTTCAGCAACAGTAGTTGTTTTCTCCACAGTAGTCTCCTGCACAGTTGTTTCTGCAACCGTAGTTGCTACAGCTGTAGTTGCCTCTTCCTTCTTGCCATTTCCACAACCTACTGTTAAAACCATGGCTGCCATAACAGTTCCAATCATAAAATACTTTCTCATTCTCTATTATCTCCTTAACTTACAATATTTAACAACTTAATATACGTTATTCCATATTCCAAAACATTTTTTAACATTCCAAAACATTTTTTAACGCAAACACGTTGATTTTCTTGTTTTGAAATATACCGACGTATATTAAGTTTTTTATTCTTCTAGTTCTAATGATGTTTTTACACCGGAAGAATAGTATTTGTTATCCTTTTGGGTTATTACATCTATGTCGTATGTTCCTGCTTCTACTTGGGATGTGTCTAAGTACATGCCGTAGTCATATCCTTCGTTTTTTGACGTTACGTCTATTGGTGCCGGAAATGCTTCATACGTGTATTCATTGTCTTTACTTTTTAGGCGTACATAGATTTTGCTATCGTCATCTATGTATTTTGAATCCACTTTTCCACTTATTGGTACATATTCTTCATCGTCGCCAATTTCTGCAGTTGTGTTGCTGTTTACTTCCATTGTGTTTAAGTTACCTGCTCTTAATGGGGCTGCCATATATGGTGCCTCTTCTATAAGTGAATGTATGTGTCTTTCTACAAGTTCAATTACTACTTTGTCTGCTTTTTTTTCATTTTGCAGATTCCAGTTGTATGGAACTGCCTTTGTAAAATAGCCATTATGAAATTCATCTGCCACAAAAGGAATTAACGCATTACCGAAGGAATCACGGTACATTACTATAGATTCCTTTTTGTCACGGTTTTCAGTTTCCATTGAGATATCCGTAACCTTTTTGTTATTTGAAACAACCTTATATGATTTTTTCTTACTATAAATTATATTTGTATCTTTTTTGTTTCCCTTAGGAAATAACATTCCATACAAATCTCCTGAAAAGCTTTTTTCGGTAGTATATTTCTCATTAGCATAATCATAATGGCCCTTATCAAAATAATTAAGTATGGCATTGCATCCCATTGCAGCTCCCTGATTATTCCAATGGCTATCAAGCTTTTGATATACTTCTTTTCCGGAGTCAATAAACATCTTCTTCAAATCAATAGTGTTAATGTTTTCCTTTTTCATTTCTTCCTGCAACAATCTATAGTTATTGTTGTCACTTATTTTTATATATCGTTTTGGCATATATTCAGGATATAAGGAATTCTTGTTTGGTGCTATAACAAACAAAAACTTTCTTCCCTTTTGCTCTACATTCTCCTGTAATAAGGACAAAACTCTTGTGCATGAATATATTTCTCTGTTGGACAAAACATTCTTTCCAAGGTAATCATCCAATGTTTCTCCAAAGAATAAATATCCTTTCTTTCCAACTATAACCTTTTCATTTCCTGATTGTCTGAAAACATTCTTCTTTATTATAGCATCTGCTTCAATTAAATTCTGCCTAAAAGCAAAATTGTCTGAAAAATAGTCGTTTAACTGGTCAAAAAACTTTACATTTAACTTTCCGCCTGTATTAATTGACGGGAAAATCTGTACCTGTCTCTGCTCCACGCTTACATCTGTTTTAAAAAATAACATTCCAAGAGATGGTAGACACAGTAAACAGAAAAATATTATTATAAATATTTTTTTCTTCATTTCGGTCACCTCTTAAAATCTAAAATAAATAAACGGATTATAGGTTGCTGTTGCAAGACTTATAATGCATACAAGTAGTAATCCTATATCTGCTATGTGAATTATTGTTTCATTTATGTTGCTGCCAATCTTTTTAGAAATGGTATTTTCCAACTTCTGTCTTAACGGATATGCAAAAATAATTGCCATTATTATAACAAATATATAATATGGACTAAGAAGTCCTGTCACAAGGCTGATTGACTTTACTTCCATATTAAAGCCGGTAAACATTGTTTTTAACATCGTAAGACCAAGTCCTACTGAATCTGCCCTGAACATTACAAATCCGCAAACCACAACTATCCATGTAATAATATTTTTTATAATGTTATTTTTTATTTTAATTATACTGCCCAATGTGTCTTCTATTACATTGGCAACTCCGTGGATTAATCCCCATATTACAAATGTCCAGTTGGCTCCGTGCCATATTCCTGTCAGAAGAAATACTATCATCTTGTTAAATTCACATCTAAACTTTCCTTTTCGATTTCCACCTAAAGGTATGTAAACATATTCTCTAAACCAAAGTGATAGGGAAATATGCCATCTTCGCCAAAAATCCTTTATTCCTTTTGCGCTGTATGGGTGGTTAAAGTTTTCATTAAACTCAAAACCAAATATTTTTGCCATTCCTATTGCCATATCAGAATATCCACTAAAATCATAATAAATCTGAAGTGTATAGGCTATTGCTCCAACCCATGCCACAAGAAAATTATAATCGGTAATCTTTAATGCAAATATTGAATCCGCCATATATCCTGTGGCATTTGCAATAATAAGCTTCTTTGTAAGGCCTCTTATAAATCTGCTAATTCCTTCAGTTGTTTTTTCAATACTGCTTGTTCTGTTGTTAATCTGTTTTGCTATTTCATTGTATCTGATAATAGGTCCGGCAATAAGTTGCGGAAAGAATGATACATAAAGCATCAGGTTAAATAGATTCTTCTGAATCATTTCAGGATTTCTGTACACATCAATTACATATGACAATGCCTGAAATGTAAAAAATGAAATTCCTATTGGCAAGGCAATTCCCGGAATCTTTATATTAAGTCTTCCTGCATAATTAATATTTTCCAAGATAAATGCTGTGTATTTAAACACACACAGTACACCTATATTACAAATAACTGCTATTATTAAGACAATCTTTTTTCCTGCTATATTATTAGCCTTACTAAATCTTCCCTCCATCAAACCAAATATGTAATTAGCTATTATTGAACCAATCATTAATAATACATATATTGGCTCTCCAAATGCATAAAATATTAGGCTTGCGATAATCAATAATGTATTCTTCCCCTTTATTCCCGGCACTATAAAATATAATGCGCAGACAATAGGCAAAAACACAAAAAGGAATATTGCCGAACTAAAAACCATGATCTGCTCCTCGTAAACGTTGTCTGTATTTCTTAACGTCTTATCTATGTTTTTATTAGATTTTTCTCTTGTCTACCGGATGACAATTGTAATTCTTATACGATAAATTATAGTACTTGTTATAATCCTTTGCTCTTGCAAATAAAGCGTCATATACTTTTCCGTTTAATTCAACCCATGCATGTTCTGAATCATGTGCCACATAAACATCCTTGTATCCTGCTTCGTGAAGTAAAAATGCAAGTGCTGCTGATTCTGAAACACAACAACCATCTCCGTGGATAAAAATATCATCTGCGAAAGTTGACTCCCAACCTTTCTGCTTATAAATCTTTTTAAGAAATCTATATCTCTTATATGGACGTTTTGCAATCCAGTCAAAACATTTTCTTAGTTTCTGCTGCTTTGTATCTGTATATTTGCATAATTCATTTAACTGCTTTCTTGCTCTCATCATTGTTTTGATTTTGGCAACGCTAAGGTCAGTCTGCTTAGCCTTTCCGGCTTTGTCAAGTTTAATGCCGTCAACAGTACATTTCTTAGCCATCTTTCCATTAGTACGTCCGAAATAATAATAGTCCTTTTTGTACTTAGCCCAACCTGTAACCATTACTCCTTTTTTATCAAAAAGGTATGTTTTATTCTTTACTGTAACTAACTGGTTCTTTATTTTTTTGCCTGATATCTTGCAATAAGTCTTGCCCTTTTTAGTTTTAAATTTTGCAACAGGGGTTTTCTGTTTCTTACTTTTTGCTTTTATTGTTTTATTATTTGAATCTGTGTTATTTTTGTTTACAGTTTCTTTATTGTTTAAATCTGTATTGTTTTTGTTTACAGTTGTTTTCGTTACGTTACTTTTGTTTTCCGCCTGATTTGTTGTAGTTGGTGTTTTGTCATTTGTTACTGCTGTCGTCGTTACTGCGCTTATCATTCCTACGCAAATCATTATTACCAGAAAAATCATTATTTTCTGTGTCATCTTTTTCGTTCTTCTGTTCTTCTCTTTCATCTTTCTGTGCTCCCTTCATTTTCCATAACCTTAGTTATCCCGTTATGTCAATCGTAAAATATCAGATAACCTTCCCCATATTTTAATCAAGTAATATCATGTGATGTCATTGTGATATTTGCTATGTACATAATAGCACTAAAAGTTTTATTTTCAAGCTGTTTTTTCCGTAATTTTGTAATATTTTTATATTGTTTCTTAATGTCATATTTTAACTACATTTAGGCTACATTTTGGAATAATCTTATTACATTTTCGTTACATTTTTAACAAAGAAAAAACTATTTTCATAACATTTATTTAATCTGACTTCGATGTTCCAAAAGAACAATCTATGTAATCAGATTTACCTTATGAAAATAGTTTTTCTATAATCATTTAAATTATATTTTTACGATATGTTTTACGGACGCTGTCCAAGTCCACCTTCCAATGTTATTGTTTCGCCTGTCATAAATTTAAAATCCGGTGAAGCAAGCTGAACGCAAACACGACCGATTTCTTTTTCTACATCGCCATAATGTCCCATAGGTGGCATTTTAACGTTAGCCTTAAATGCTTCCGGATAAGCTTTTTCAAAGTTTTCAAGTTGTGCTGTCCATGCTAGTGGGCAAACAATGTTAACATTAATTCCATCCGGTCCCCATTCTGTTGCTGCAACTCTTGTCAAACCTCTGATTCCTTCCTTAGCCGCCGCATATGCGCACTGGCCATAATTTCCAAACAAACCTGCACCTGATGCAAAGTTGATAACTGACCCCTTAGTTTCTTTCAAATATGGATAGCATGCCTTCATATAATGAAATGTTGCATATAATCCTGAGTAAACTGCTAAATCAAACTGTTCAGTTGTATGGTCTGCCAATGTTACACCTGAGGCAGATGCCTGTGCATTATTAATTAACACATCAATTCTTCCAAAGGCTTCCATTGCCTGCTTTGCAACACTTTCAGCTAATGCTTCATTATCAGCACCTGCACTTATGTCTGCCTGGACCGGAAGAACCCTAATTCCATATTTTTCTTCTAATTCTTCCTTGGCATCAGTAAGCTTTTTAACATTTCTACCTGTAATTACAAGATTGGCGCCTTCCTTGGCATATGCTGTAGCTATACCATATCCTATAGATCCACAACTTCCGTCGCTTAAGACTGCTCTTCCTCCGCCTGTAATAATTGCTGTTTTTCCTTTCAATGTACCCATATCATTACCTCCTACAAATATGTTACTATTACTTTATATTAATTTTTTTGTAAGAACTCCAGTCACCATAATAATTCTTATTGTCTGACTTATAATATGCTCTTACCCTTACAAAATAATTCTTTCTATTTTTTATCTTTGATAAAGTTCCTGTACTCTTTCTTGCAGAAATTCTTCTATATTTGGCTCTGGAGGTTGACTTTCTTCGACCATATTGAAGCTGATATCCTGATGCATTATAAACATTGTACCAGCTTACTTTAATTTTCTTCCTGCCTGTACGTTTAATTTTTAAATTTGAGACTTTTGATGGTTTAATTATAACAGTAAAAGTTGCTTTTACACCACTTCCGTCTGTTGTCTTAGCTATTACATTGACTTTTCCCGGTTTATAAGCTCTTAAAATTCCTGTGTTTGTATCAATAACAGCACTTCCCGTATTACTTACTTCCCACTCAATATCTTTTGCAGTTGCATTGTCAGGTTTTACAATAGCCTTCAATCTTATTGTTTTGTTAACTGAAACCGTCTTATTTCCTGTAACGGTTATGCTTTTCACGTAATTATTAAATGAATAAGATATTGAATATATTCTCTTATACTTTCCTGTGCTCTCCTCATCTTCAGTTAATACTTTTATGTAATACACACCAGGCTTTAAAGTAATCTCTTCGCTATACTTAACTGATTTTCGATATCTTCCGCCTTTAACTTTTTCTTCTTTTATAAGAGACAATTCGTTGTCATATAACTGAAAAGTGGACTGTCCTGCATTGGATTTATAATTGATAATAACTTTGCTCTCTTCGTCTATAATTATCTTATAATATTCGCACCCATGTTTCTCTGAAAGTGTTGTAGTTACACTTTCATCTTTCTGCAACTCTCCTGCGTTCCCAATAGTCTGACTTATATCGTTATTATCTGAATTATCCAAATCTGATTCTGCTGCATTGGTCTGTATCATCAAGGCAAACACTACACAAAATACTAATATAATTCCTGTCAATGTACTCTTAACTATATCCTTCACTTTGTCTCTCCTTCATACCCCTGATTATAACACATTTATGGTACGTTTTCTTTATTTTTGTTGCATATTTTTTATCATTTGCAGTAGCTCCATATCCTCAGCCTGTACCTTAATATTAGCCTTTAATGGTTCACCGCCAGGTGGGGTAACAGTCAGTTCGATTACACTGCCTTCTTTTACTTCCGGCTGGATTCTTGCAAAAAATTTTGGAAGCATTGGATGGCGTGTGACAAACTTTTCAAACATGCCTTTAAATTTCATCATATCTAATGGATTCATTGTTTTTCTCCTTTTCGCTAACTTTTCCAAATAAGTTCAGATTTTTTATGCAAACACGTTAATTTACTTATTGTTTGCTAATAAAAAATTTCTGACCTTATTATAAAAGCCATATACTTTGGTATATCTTAACAGTAAAGTTAGTTATGTGTCAACGATATTCAATCTAGGCTATGTAATATGAATAAGATTTGATGGTATGATAGTTTTGCGAATGTACCTAAAAAAACGGGCAACTTGAAATAGCGGGGTACGTTTATTGCAAACTCAAACTATATGTTGTATAAATTTGATTGCTTTTTAGGTGAGTGTACCCCCAAAATAGCCTTTTTGAAATGTCGGGGTACATAACGCAAAAAGGACTCCAATGCTGATTAGCATATTGCAATAAACTAATTAGCATCGTGCCCTTTTAATTCGGATTGATTATTATACAATATTTATTCTTAATTTTGGTAGTGTTTTGCCTGTGTATTGTACATATTGTAATAGAAGCCTTTTTGGTTTTCCATTAGTTTGTCATGGCTTCCGTCTTCTATTATTGTACCGCCATCAAATACTATTATTCTGTCACAGAATCGGCATGATGATAGTCTATGTGATATGTAGACTGCAGTTTTGCCTCCTACCAGTTTATCGAAGTTGTTATATACTTCAAATTCAGCAATTGGATCTAGTGCTGCTGTTGGTTCATCAAGTACTACTATTGGTGAGTCTTTGTACAGGGCACGAACTATTGCAAGTTTTTGTGCCTGCCCGCCTGACGGCTCTATTCCCGATTCATCAAACATCTTGTATAGATTTGTATTTTGTTTGTCTTTCAATGAGTTAATCCAACTGTCTATTTCTACTATTTCACATAGCTCATTTATCTTATTCTCAACATCCGGATATTTGTTTTGTCCCATATCTATGTTGTCTTTTATGGAAAATGCCATAAGTTTGTAATCCTGAAATACTACTGAAAGCAAATCAAGATATTTGGAGTATTCTATGTGGTTTATATTCACTCCATTTACAAGTATTTCTCCTTCCGTTACTTCGTACAGTCTGCAAAGTAATTTTATGAAGGTTGTTTTTCCTGCACCGTTTTTTCCTACTATTGATAAGTGCTCTCCTGAATGAATTATTGTATTTATGTTTTTTAGAATATAAACATCTGTGTTAGGATATTTAAAACTTACATTTTTAAATTCAATTGAAACACCATTATTAATATTAGGAACTACTGCATTTTTGCTTTCTTCGTATTTTCTGTCGATTGCTGCCTGTTCTATGTAATCAATATAATATTTCAAAACTGATGCCGTATATTTTAATTCCAACAAGCCTCTTGAAATACCATTAAGTGCTTCCGTAAACTTAAGTATAGCCTGTACCAAACTGCTGAAATCACCTACTGTAATCTTTTCTGTCAAAGTATTTATGCCAAGAATAATATAAACCACAATATCACAGACTTCTGTTGTCGTTACTGCGGCTTTATCCTTATTCCATATTTTCATTTCACTTTTCTTTGACAGATTATAAATGCCGTTGCTCTGCTTTTTCTGGTTGTCTATAATCATATCGTCTGAATGATATATTCTAATGTCCTTAGCATATTCACCTGTTGTAAGTTCATCAATATAATAATCAACAACACGGTCCATTTCCATAGCTTCTGAAAAATACTGTTCCTTTATTTTTGTTGTTTTCATTGTTATATATGTGTTAACTACGAAGCTTAATAATACAGGAATTATCAGCCACACAGAGCATTTAACTACTATGTAAATAACACCTGCAAGGACTAAAATATTACTCAAAAGTCCTACTATACCATCTGTAAGTCCCTGAATTAAATTTGTCTGCTCAAATGCACGTCCTGCTTTATTTATACTGTCTAACATTTCTGAATTTTCCGTGTATTCAAACTTCATTTTCATAGTGTTAGAACTAATTTCCATATGAAGCATTCTGTCAAACCGGTCATTACAATAATTCTGCTTCTCATTGGCAAACTTGTTTCCTACTACGTGAATGTATATATTTACAGTAATTAGAACATTTGAAAAAATAAAAAATAAAAAAGAGAAAGTT
>OGYL01001056.1_pt1 | contig 21998 bp, 13 predicted proteins | sample 1576541 | NCBI WGS metagenome assembly OGYL01 (sample SAMEA3541551, study PRJEB24748) | human gut metagenome | biome: human gut; feature: human-associated habitat; material: faeces | place: China | collected 2012 | reverse complement strand
GTGATGACGTTTACAGGAACCAGCACTACTATATTCCAGTTAGGATGCTCATTCACGTGCTGATGTTCACTGCAGGACTTACAACAGACGTTAAGGAGCTTAAAAAGACTGGTAAAGCGTCATTCATAATCGCTCTTCTTGGCGTTATCGTACCAATGTTCGGCGGACTTGGACTTGCCGCTGCAATGGGCGTAGGCAAGGGCGATAAGCTCTCCTGCTCACCATTCCTGCAGCACCTCTTCATAGGCGTTGTGCTTACTGCAACATCAGTTTCTATCACAGTAGAAACTCTGAAAGAGCTTGGCAAACTCTCTACAAGAGCAGGTAATGCCATTCTCGGTGCGGCTATCATAGACGATATCCTTGGTATCATCGCATTGACCCTTATCACAAGCCTTGCAGATACAAGCGTTCACGTTGCAACAGTTCTTATTAAGATAGTAGCGTTCTTTGCAGTGGCTATCGGCTGTACAGTCGTTTACCATGTTGTGTTCACAAAGTGGAGAAAAAGAGATAAAAAAGACCTTAGACGTCACGTTATCATTTCCTTCGTTTTCTGCCTGCTCATGGCGTATGTAGCAGAGCTTTTCGGCGTAGCAGATATCACAGGCGCATTTGTTGCAGGTCTTGCAATTTCAAGCGAAAAGGACGTAAAGTATATCTCAAACAGATTTGAAACACTTTCGTATATGTTCCTTTCACCAGTGTTCTTTGCAAGCATTGGTCTTACAATGAACGGTATCAACATGAACGGCAAAATGGTGTTGTTTACAGTTTTGCTCCTTGCTGTGGCAATAGTCACAAAGATAATAGGCTGCGGACTAGGCGCAAAGGTTTGTAAGTATACAAATCAGGAAAGCTTGCAGATAGCAATGGGTATGATCTCACGAGGCGAGGTCGCACTTATAGTAGCGGCTAAAGGACAGAAGCTTGGACTTATGGGCGACGAGGTTTTCGCACCTATCATCATCATGGTGGTTGCAACAACGATAATCACACCGGTATTCCTGAAGTTTGTGTTTAAGGATAATCATGAAGAACACGTTGAGGACGAGCTTATGAAGTCTGTTGAGGGCTTCTCCTGTTCGCTTTTCCGATGAAGATTTGTGGCTGACACAGAATCAGTTGGCGGAAATATATTGTACTACACAACAGAATATCAGCCAACATGTAGATAACATCTATAAAGACGGAGAATTATTCACAGAAGCAACTAACAAGAAATTCTTGTTAGTTCGTCAGGAAGGCAATCGTCAGGTGAGACGTAACATTGACCATTACAATCTTGACATGGTTATCGCCTTGGGCTATCGTGTGCAATCTCAGGTTGCAACCCGTTTTCGCCGTTGGGCGACTCAACGGCTTCATGAATATATCCAAAAGGGATTTGCTATGGATGATGAGCGGTTGAAGCAAGGGGGTAATCGTTACTTCCGTGAGTTGCTGCAACGCATCAGGGATATTCGTAGTAGTGAACGTAACTTCTATCAACAGGTTACGGACATATATGCCACAGCCACGGACTATGACCCACGGGACGAGATGACAAAGATGTTTTTTGCCACCGTGCAAAACAAGCTCCATTATGCCGTTCACGAAAATACGGCAGCGGAAGTTATCTACAATCGTGTGGATAATGAGAAGCCGTTTGTGGGTATGACGAACTTCAAAGGCAACTATGTGACTAAGGATGATGTGAAGATTGCCAAGAACTATTTGTCAGAAATAGAACTCCAGCGTTTGAATCTGCTTGTTTCCGGTTTCTTGGACTTTGCCGAGTTCCAGGCATTGGAAATGAATCCCATGACCATGAAAGATTGGATAGAGGCATTGGATAATCAGATTATTGCCCATAAACGAAAGGTTTTGATTGATAAGGGACGTATTTCACATAAACAGGCGATTGAAAAGGCAGAAAAGGAATTCGCCATCTATCGCAAACGCGAAATGGATTTGCTTGAAAGTGATTTTGATAAAGAAATCAAAAGATTAAAGGACAAGAATGATAATAATCCAAACTAATCCACTACCTTTGCATTTGAAGTCAGCGTTCTTTGGGTTTAACAAGGCAGAATACAGAACTTCGCTCGTTTCTAAATCGTTACCTATCAAGAAGCCAATCTTTGCAACCCATTCAATTTGAGCGATAAAGACAATGCACAATGTCTTGCCACGTGGTAGGTCAAACGAACCTTGAAACCGCATTGTATGCCTATATCTTTGAGTATTTTGTTACAACTTCCGCGTCCACCGTGATACAACACATCAGAGGCAGGTTTCCGTTGGGTTTGGCACTGCCTTTCTTCACGTAAAATAACACTTTGAATGTACTTCGCTACGCTTTGCCCAAATTTACTTTTTGCTATGTGTTTATTTTACGATTGTTCCGACAAAGGTTTGTGCTCCTGCATTATTCAAGATATATACTGTATAGAATCCGCCGGGTAATGAGGCTATGGACATTTGGGGTGCATAAACAAAATATTTTATTTCTTCACCGGTAGCAGTAAATATTTTCACTGTCTTTGCCTCTTTTATTTCAGGCAGGGTGAGAATATCTCCGTCATTTAGTAAAGGCATGTCCGTTTCTGAAATTGCATTCAGTTCCAAGGGAGCACTTTCGTTTCCAAAACGGTCGGCAGCTGTTACGGCAAAATAACGTTTTTGTCGCCAAGGTGAAATAGGGGTATATTCGTATTCCGTATGGGTGAGATAGGTTTCCAGTAAGTTTCCGGCATCTGTGATATCTACCGGATAGGTATCCGAGGCATAAAGATGATAGGTGACAAGACCTCCGTTGTTATCTGTGGAAATCTGCCAGCTCATGTGCATTTTGCCGTCCGGCAACAGTTGCAGGGAAGGCATGGCCGGAGTGGATGGGGGGATGCTGTCCATCCAGGTCATTGGGGGAATCAATGCCGGAGTGGTATAGAAATTCTCTTGGAGTTCGTCCCAAATGCCTTTGGTGTTGTTCAATAGAAAACGATTGCGGAAGTAGGCTTGTCCGTTTAGTTTTATTTGACGGGTGAAATGAAGTTGGCGGACTATTTCGTCCAATGGCCAATTTTGTTCGTCGGGAGAGAGGAAATAAATGCCCAAACCTGGTACTATCCAGCGGTTACCGCAATTCTCTTTCCAATCCAATGCAAAAGGATAGAAATTATTTCCCTGAAAATACATCATCGGGAACAACGCATCATGAATACCTTCTTTTAGCCATTTCTGAGCATCTTGGTAAACTACATGATAAGCGTTCCATCCACGGGAGGGATATCGGTTGGTATCTCGGTATTTGCCAATAGGGGAACTGCTGACTTTCACCCAGGGTTTGATAGTCTTGATGTCGGTATAGAGCCTATGCACAATATCTGTGATATTATCACGCCGCCATTGTTTCAACTCCTTACCTTTGCCGTATTTCCGGTAGGTGTCCTTGTCGGGAAAGTTGTCGGCTTGCTCAGGGTAGCGGATGTAATCGAAATGAATGCCGTCTATATCATAACGGGAAGTTATTTCTTTTACGATGCATGACAGATATTCTTTGGTTCCCGGATTTCCCGGGTCCAAGTACCAGTTACCTTTATAAAGTTTGCAAATAGTCCGGTTTTTCCGTACTACGGAGCTACGTCCTTGCAATTGTACTTGACGGGTGTTTCCGGCAGGAATCGTAACAATCCATGCATGTAGTTCCATGCCGCGTTTGTGGCATTCTCCGATGGCGAAAGCCAAAGGGTCATATCCGGGATTCCCTCCTGTGCTACCTGTCAGTGATTCGGCGAAAGTTTCTATGGCGGAAGGATAAATCATATCTCCGCGCAGACGGGTTTGCAACAATACCGTATTGAAATTGGCGGCTTTCAGGCGATCCAGTATATCACATAATTCTTTTTGCTGACGCCGGATGCCTGATGCGTTTACTGCCTTGTTACGAGGCCAGTCCATTCCTCCGAGCGTAGTGAGCCAGGTGGCACGGATTTCATATTTAGGTTGTGAGAAAACGGGTGATAAACTCACTATGACTAGTAATAAAGTTATAAAGAATGTTCGCATTTACTTTAATTTTAGGGCAAAGATACGAAGTAATCAATTAATTCGTTACTTTTGCCCCAACAAAACAAAAAATAGAATATGATAACCTTTATTATTGCATTATTGGTTCTTGTAGGCGGATACTTTTTGTATGGAAGTTATGTGGAACGTGTGTTCGGTCCTGACAAGATAAGGAAGACACCTGCCCTGACCATGGCGGATGGTGTTGACTTTATTCCACTTCCTACTTGGAAGATTTTCATGATTCAATTTTTGAATATAGCCGGCTTAGGACCTATTTTCGGTGCTATAATGGGAGCGAAGTTTGGTACGGCGTCTTATTTGTGGATTGTTTTAGGTACCATTTTTGCCGGGGCGGTACACGATTATTTGTCCGGAATGCTTTCCATTCGGCATGATGGCGAGAGTTTGCCGGAAATTATCGGTCGTTATTTAGGCCTTCCCACAAAGCAGTTGATGCGCGGTTTTACGGTTGTGCTGATGATATTAGTCGGAGCGGTTTTTGTGGCAGGACCTGCCGGATTGCTTGCCAAACTTACTCCGGAGTATATGGATGTTACTTTTTGGATTATAGTCGTATTTGTCTATTATATGTTGGCTACATTGTTGCCGGTAGATAAGATTATAGGAAAAATATATCCGTTGTTTGCCATTGCTTTATTGTTTATGGCGGTGGGGATTTTGGTGATGTTGTTATGGAATCATCCGGCATTGCCCGAAATTACGGACGGGCTGCATAATACCCACCCTGCCGGATTACCAATTTTTCCTATCATGTTTGTTTCTATTGCTTGTGGGGCAATCAGTGGCTTTCATGCCACACAATCTCCGTTGATGGCACGTTGTATGAAGAATGAGAAGTATGGCCGTCCTATTTTTTATGGAGCGATGGTGACCGAAGGGATCGTGGCATTGATTTGGGCTGCTGCCGCTACTTGTTTTTTTCATCAAAATGGTATGGAGGAGAGTAATGCTTCGATTATTGTGGACAGCATAACCAAGGAATGGTTGGGTACGATAGGAGGTTTATTGGCTGTACTGGGGGTAATTGCCGCTCCTATTACCAGTGGAGATACCGCTTTACGTTCAGCTCGTTTGATTGTTGCCGATTTTATGCATTTGGAACAAAAAAGTATAGCGAAACGTTTATTGATTTGTATTCCTATTTTTGCGGTAACTATCGGTATATTGTTGTACAGTCAGCGTGATGCGGCGGGATTTGATATGATATGGCGTTATTTTGCCTGGTGTAATCAGGCTTTGTCTGTTTTTACTTTGTGGGCGGTCACTGTTTTTCTGGTACGTGCGAAAAAGAATTATTATATTACCTTGTTTCCTGCCTTGTTTATGACGGCTGTATGTTCTACTTATATTTGCATTGCTCCCGAAGGATTGGCACTTTCTGATTATGTATCTTATATAATCGGTGGTCTTTGCACGTTGGTAGCCGCTATAGGGTTTGTAAGTTGGTATAGGAAACAAAACAGCATAGTTTATGAAAAAATATAGAAAATCGATTTGGTTGCCTGTCGCTTTGTTGGTTTATACTACAGCGATGGCCGTTTATTTTATTCCGCGTAATACGGAAATAAGTGATACGGAAAAGTATCTCACAGTAGGTTTATCCTATATGATAATAGCGTTGTTATGGATTGTCCTTCGTAAGAAAGAAAAGGCGGAGGAAAGACGTGAACGTGATTTGGAAAATAAAAAATAACTATTAAACGACAACATTATGAAGAAAATTTTAGTCAGCTTGATGCTGTTGGTAATGACTGCACTGAGTGCGCATGCTCAATTTGAGAAGGAGGTATGGTATGTGAATGCTTCATTGACAGGGCTTGACCTATCTCATAGCAAGAATGAGGGTACAAATTTTGGTTTCGCTTTGACCGGTGGTGCGTTTGTAGCCGATAATGTGGCTGTATTGCTGAATTTTAAGGGCAATTATGTAGAACATGGAATGGATGAAACCAGTATTGGTGCACAAGGACGTTATTATTTTTCCAGTTGCGGTATTTATGGAGGATTGGGAATGGCGTATAAGCACCTTTCTTGTGTAGGATTTAAAAAGAATCTGGTTTGTTTGACACCGGAAGTCGGATATGCTTTTTTCTTGGGCAGAAATGTGACTATTGAGCCATCTGTATATTATGACTTGAGTTTTAGTGATATTTCAGAATTTAGTAAATTAGGCTTCAAGATAGGGTTCGGAGTTTACTTCTGATTGATGTAATTCCACCACAGATTACGCAGATTATTGAATGGGAGAATTCATTGAAATTCAATCTATGTAAATCTGTATAATCTGTGGTGGAAAAACTTTTTATGTGAGATTAATGCGCATAGAGATGCGTGAACGGAATTTCTTTACCATCACTACCTGTTACTTTTAATTTCAGTTGTCCTCCGTTTTGGTCGAAATAACGTAATTCCATTGGATGATATCCTTTCGCCAATGCCTTTTGTCCCACTATTTCTTTAGGTCCGTGAGGTCCGTCATTGTCTACTATCTGTTCACTGTCTATGGTCAATGTACTACCATCGTCGGACAGGAGTGCAAAAGTGTAGATATCGTCTTGAGGAGCATTGAAATATCCTTTGATAATCAGTCCGATATTTCCTTTTACTTTTTTAGGAATCATAACGTCTTCCACTGGATAAGTACCATTGACCGGAGCTTTTTCTATTTCACTGCATTTATTTCCTTTAAATTCGTGCCATGTAGCTTTCAAACCCGGATTGGAAGGAGCGGCAGTTACAGAGGGGGTATATTCACTTTTGATGAAACGTGTCTTGGCTATGTCACCTTTCTTTCCATTAGGGCGGAAGGTGCAGAAAGTAAAGTCTGTGGTTTCAGTCACTTTGATGGGACCTTCATATACGGGAGATTGTAAAGTAGGAGTACTGCCATCAGTGGTATAGTGAATTTCCGCAGTGGGGTCAAGGCAAGTTACATTGATGGTTCCTTCACCGATAAAGGCGTTGACGGCATTAAAGCCTTCCAAATCGGGTATACGGTAATTGATACCCATGATATTGAGACGTTCAAACTGATCAGACAGGCGTTGTTTGAAGGCATTCCAGTCTTTTTGCTCCGGTTTGCTCCAACCTAATTCGGCAATAGCCAGCAAACGTGGAATGGCCATATATTGCATACGTGCGTTGGAAGGAATCCATTCGCACCAAATATTTCCCTGCACTCCTAAAATCAGCGACTGCTGCTCGGGAGTCAGGTTGTCTGTCGTATCCAGATTATAAATGCTTGCCATAGAATTCTTGTCTTCTGCATAATCCAAATAAAATTGTCCGTTAGGAGTGCAAATGACAGGGTTGCCTTGTGCCGTTGCCTTGGTCGCTGCATCTTTTACCCAGCTGCGCCACCACATTACGGTGGCTGTTTTAGACAATCCGCCTTCAATGATTTCATCCCAGCCTATCATTTCTTTGCCTTTCCCGTTAAAGAATCTCTCCATGTCATGAATGAACCATGATTGCAGTTCTTCTTCGGTTTTCAGATTATTGTCATGCATACGTTTCTGGCAGTCCGGACATTTTTTCCAATTGGTTTTTTCTACTTCGTCACCTCCTATATGTACATACTTATAGGGGAAAAGGGCTATCAGTTCTGCATAAACATTCTTGCAGAACTCCAATGCAGAGTCTTTCCCCGGACAAACAGGTGAGGAGAAGACGCTTCCCCAACCGGTTTCGTTAAAACAGGAAACACCTTCATAGTTACTCACAGCTGCCAGCATGTGTCCCGGCATATCAATTTCGGGAATAATATCTATGCCTCGTATTTTGGCGTATGCTATGACATCCTTGATATCTTCCTGAGTGTAGTAGCCTCCATATAGGGTGTCACCTTCTACGATGCGTATCTTGTCTTCGGGAATTGCCATATCCGGATTGTTATCAGTCTTTGACTGACGTATGCATTCGCGGTCATGGGAATTGAATTTGCGCCAGGCTCCTTTTTCCGTCAGTAAAGGATATTTCTTGATTTCGATACGCCATCCTTGGTCATCGGTAAGATGCCAGTGGAATTTATTCATCTTGTAAAGGGCCATGACATCCAGTAATTCTTTCACCTCATCTATTGTGTAGAAATGGCGGGATACGTCCAGCATGATGCCTCTCCATTCAAAGCGGGGGGCATCTTGAATGTTAACGGCCGGTATGGCCCAGTCTGTACCTTTAACAATTTCTTTAGATTCTATTTGCGGGGGAAACAGCTGTCTGAGGGATTCGATACCTGCAATGACACCTCCGTAAGAGTTACCTGTAATGTTGACCTTATCGCTCTCGGCTGTCAGGGTATAGGCACCTTCTTTTCCTTGAACATCCCCCAAGGCAAGGGTGATGGTTCCTTCGCCTTCTTTTACTTTAAGGTCGTAGCCTGTGGCACTGGAAAGCATATCGGCCAAATACTCGGCTGCGGGAATTAGTTCGGCGTCAATAACACCGATGGAGGTATTACTTTTCAATACAAAAGCACCGTTTGTTTCCTCCAGATGGTTGGTTATGGGTACAATGGATACCTCTTTTGTTACAGGGGGAGTACTGGTACATGCTCCCAACATCAATGTGCCTGCTAACATACAGGCGGTCATTAACTGCTTATGTGTACATTTGGTCATAGGATAATAAATTAGGTTATTGGACAAAGATAACAGAAATATTGGGAAAAACGATATTATTTGGCGGGATATTGGAAAGTAACCAGTACTCCTTTATGGTCTGTAGGCCATACGCCCAATGGTTCTATAAACTTGTCTTTAGATGTTTCCTGAACACGCTGTGCACGGACTATGGAATTTTTCGGACCGAAAATGGCGGCGTCTTTCACTTTCAACCCCTTTTCGGGATAATACCAAATGTAATCTATACGGTCGCGTTCATCTGCTTTGGGAGCCCAGGTTATTTTGTCGGCGGGCTTTGCCGGATTATCCGAAGGATAAGTGAAGCCGGGATAGTTTAATACATCTGGATAGAATTCTCGATAGGCGTCTTTCAATCCGGCTTCGTCTAACAGGACAGGAACTGTCCAGGGGATTACAAAGCCATGATGGTCATACAGGTCTTTGGTTTCTTCAGTCCAATCTTGATGTGAAGGTTCATTAAAATCTCCTCCTAAAATGATGGTGTAGCCGGCTGCACGATCTTTTTTTGCCTGTTCAATGAATAGTCTGATGGCGTCATCGCGTTGTGAGGCTACATTTCTCTTTAATACTTCTTCTACGGTAGTGGGGATAGGGATTTCTTCCCAAGTAGAACCATCATATCCGCGTACATTATAATAGGCGTCATCCAAATAATCAAGATGAGCGGTGTAGACTGCTATTTTCTGTCCGTTCATATCGGCTGTAAGGCGATAGATACTGCCGTGGTCATTCTTTTCGGGAAAAACGGTTAATGAATCAGTGATGGGGTATCGGCTTAACAGACCTGTATCATAGGTATAGAAGGAATAATAGGTTTCTCCTTTTTCCTTTAATGATTGTACTAGGCGGGCAGTGAAATTGGTGTTTTCGTAATTACGTACTTCGCTCAATGTGACGAAGTCCGGACGAAGACGGGCTATTTCATTCACAATAGCGTCGTAACCACCGGGAATTACAGTTCCTTCTTGCCAAATGTTCCATTGAAGAACGGTGAATTCTTTCTCTTTTTGTGAACATCCCAATAGGAAAGGGAACAGCAAGAGTAGTAAAAAAAGTTTTTTCATATTCTGTTGATTTATAAGGTTGTTAATTCAATTCTAAATTTACTCATATTTTCGTTTAGATTGACAATGCGGAAAACATTAAAACAGATTTTTAGTAAAATGATTCTGCAATCATACCACAAAATGCTAAATTTACAGAACAGAATAAATCACTTTTAAATTCCCATTTATCATCTAGTGGTATATTGCGTATAATCATATTTAATAATTTGTGTCAGTTTGGACAATCAGCGGTGAATAAAAAATCAATCAGGAGAATCCATCGCCAGTTTTTTCATTAAAAACTGTCCCGTATAAGATGCCGCACATGCTGCAACCTCTTCCGGAGTGCCCGCAACTACCAGATTTCCTCCCATATTTCCTCCTTCGGGTCCTAGGTCAATCACATGGTCGGCACATTTTATCACATCCATATTATGCTCGATAATGATAATGGTATGTCCGCGGCTGATTAAGGCTTCAAATGCTTCCAGCAGTTTCTTGATATCATGAAAATGCAGACCTGTGGTTGGTTCATCGAATACAAAAATAGTGGGTTGTGCTTTCTCTATGCTCAGAAAATAAGCTAGTTTTACGCGTTGGTTCTCGCCGCCGGAAAGAGTGGAGGAGGCTTGTCCTAACTTTATATATCCCAATCCCACTTCTTGTAATGGAATTAGTTTCTTCACTATCTTTTTTTGATTGTATTCGGCGAAGAATTCAATGGCTTGATTCACTGTCATTTCCAGAATGTCATAGATGCTCTTGTCTTGGAATTTTATTTCCAGCGTGTCGCTCTTGAAACGTTTTCCATGACAAGACTCACATTCTAGTACCAAATCTGCCATAAATTGCATTTCAACGGTTACCGTACCGTCACCTTTGCATTCCTCACAGCGCCCGCCTTCGGTATTGAATGAGAAATATCCGGCAGTATATCCCATTTGCTTGGCAAGAGGCTGTTCGGCAAAGAGTTTTCGTATTTCGTCGTATGCTTTTACATAGGTTACCGGATTGCTGCGTGATGATTTTCCGATAGGATTCTGGTCTACAAATTCAATATCTTTCACCAGCTGTACATCTCCTTCCAAAGAGATGAACTCACCCGGCCGTTCGCTAGCTTCACTATATTCGCGTTTCAATGCCTTGTAAAAGACATCACGTACCAACGTACTCTTCCCCGAACCGCTGACTCCCGTAACTACCGTCATTACATTCAGTGGAAATTTTACGTCAATGCCTTTAAGGTTGTTTTCACGCGCACCTTTTATTTCTATATAATTGTTCCACGGACGATGGCATCGGGGAATCTCTATGTTTTCTTCTCCCAACAAATAGCGCACCGTATAACTGTTACTGTTTCTTTGAAGATCGTTCATGTTGCCTTGATATACTATTTGTCCTCCTAAACGTCCTGCTTGAGGACCGATATCAATGATATAATCGGCAGCACGGATTATTTCTTCATCATGCTCTACCACTACTACGGTATTTCCCAGTTCCTGTAACTGACGAAGTACTTTTATCAGCCGGTCGGTGTCACGGCTGTGTAATCCGATACTGGGCTCATCCAGGATATAGAGTGAGCCTACCAAGCTGCTGCCTAATGAGGTGGCCAGATTGATGCGCTGGCTTTCACCGCCGGAGAGCGAGTTGCTGAGACGGTTCAGTGTAAGATATCCCAAACCCACATCCATGAGGAAGTTGATGCGGTTGGTAATTTCCGTTAAGATCCGTTTGGCGATGGCTGTGTCATGTGCATCTAGTTCTAGAGTGCGGAAGAATTCTTTTAAGTCGTGAATAGGTAAGTCAACCAGTTGAGAGATGGATTTTCCACCTACTTTTACATAACCGGCTTCTTTTTTCAAGCGTGTTCCGTGGCAGACAGGACAAATAGTTTTTCCCCTGTATCGTGCCAGCATCACACGATATTGTATTTTATATTGGTTTTCTTCCAGCATTTTGAAGAAAGAATCTATACAGGCCTTATTTCTAGGTCCATGCCATAAATAATCTTTTTGTTCCTGTGTCAGTTCATAATAAGGGGCGAAGATGGGGAAATCGTGGGCGGGAGCTTCATGAATGAATTCCTGTAGCCATTCCCCCATCTTTTCACCACGCCAGCAAAGGACAGCTCCGTCATATACACTCAGAGCACGGTTTGGAATCACCAGATGTTCATCTATACCTATCACTTTACCGAAGCCTTCGCATTCGGGACAAGCACCGAGAGGGGAATTGAATGAAAACATTTGGTCATTCGGTTCTTCGAATTTAATTCCGTCGGCCTCGAATTTAGTGCTGAAAGAGAACAGCTGCGTACTTCCGTCAGCAGAGTAGAAGCGGAGGAGGCAATTCCCGTCTCCCTCGTACATGGCCGTTTCGGCAGAATCGGTGAGGCGGCTGATACTGTCTTTGCTATCATCGGCTGTCATGCGATCTACCAGCAGATAGATGTTTTGTTTTTTATCTTCGGCAGCTGTTTGTTGCAGAAAATCTTCTATACGGACTATTTCACGGTTCACCTCTATACGGGTAAATCCTTGTTTCAAGTCCATTTCCAGTTGCTGGAGCAGTGTACGGCCTTCACGGGGCATCATAGGAGTGAGAACCGTGTATTTCGTTCCTTTAGGAAAGGAAAGCATACAGTTTACAATATCTTCAATACTATGTTTTTTCACCAGTTGCCCGCTAATGGGGGAATAAGTCTTCCCCACGCGTGCATAGAGCAGTCGCAGATACTCATATATTTCGGTGGAAGTACCCACGGTGGAACGAGGATTGCGGCTGTTCACTTTTTGCTCTATGGCGATAGCGGGTGGTATACCTTTGATGAAATCACACTCAGGCTTGCTCATGCGGCCCAGAAATTGGCGGGCGTATGATGACAGGCTTTCTACATAGCGTCGCTGACCTTCAGCGTATAATGTATCAAAAGCCAAGGATGATTTTCCGGAACCGGATAGTCCCGTGATGACGACCAGCTTGTTGCGTGGAATGTTTACATCGATGTTTTTGAGGTTGTTTACCTTTGCTCCTTTTATGGATATATAGTTACTTTCTGACATTCTTTATTGAATTTGGTTTAATATGCAAAGATAATTATAAGTTTTCTTATCTTTGCAAGCGTATTAAACAAGAATAACAAAATGAGAGCAAAAACTATTCTTCTTTTATTGATAGCACTACTTTTTACTTCTGTTGTCAGTGCTCAGACACGTTATCCTAAACGTGAGTTCCGCGGTGCATGGATTCAGTGTGTGAATGGACAGTTCCAGGGAATGCCGACAGAGAAGATACAGCGGCTGTTAATAAATCAACTAAACAGTCTGCAGGGCGCAGGCATTAATGCGATAATTTTTCAGGTACGTGCAGAAGCCGATGCCTTGTATAAATCTTCTTATGAGCCGTGGAGCCGCTTTCTTACAGGAGTGCAGGGCAGAGTGCCTTCACCTTACTGGGACCCGATGCAGTTCATGATTGATGAATGCCATAAGCGTGGAATGGAGTTCCATGCCTGGATTAACCCTTACCGTGCCAAGACAAAGGGAACTACTGCCTTATCACCCATTCATCCGTATAATAAGAATCCGGAACGTTTCGTGAATTATGCTGGGCAACTTTATTTTGATCCGGCTTTGCCCGAAAACCGTAAATACATTTGCAAGATTGTGCGCGATATTGTTACCCGTTATGATGTGGATGCCATTCATATGGATGATTATTTCTATCCTTATCCCAACCCGGGCGAAGATTTTCCTGATCATGTCAGTTTTGCGCAATATGGTCGCGGATACAGTAATAAAGCCGATTGGCGCCGTGACAACGTGAATGTGCTGATAAAGGAAATTCACGAAACTGTGCGCGAGTGTAAGCCGTGGGTGAAGTTCGGTGTTTCTCCTTTTGGTATCTACCGCAACAAGAAAAATGATCCGAATGGAAGTGATACACGCGGTCTTCAGAATTATGATGATTTGTATGCAGATGTGCTGATGTGGATTAATAATGGTTGGGTAGATTATAATATCCCTCAGATTTATTGGGAAATAGGTCACCCTGCTGCCGATTATGACAACTTGATACATTGGTGGGCAAAACATGCCGCTTCGCGTCCGTTATTTATCGGTCAGGATGTGATGCGTACGGTGAACAAGGCGGATGCCCGTAATCCGTTACAAAACCAGATGCCTGCCAAAATGAAGTTGCAACGGTCGCTTCCTACCGTGCAGGGAAGTTGTCAATGGTATGCTGCTGCAGTGGTGGATAATGCCGGCAATTACCGCACTATGCTGGAGAAGGAGTATCATCGTTATCCGGCTTTGATTCCTGAATCTCCTTTTATGGACGATAAGGCTCCAGGTAAAGTAAAGAAGGTGAAGATGGTATGGACGTATGAAGGTCCGGTACTCTTCTGGACAGCTCCGAAGGCAAAGGACGAGATGGACAAAGCTGTACAGTATGTGGTTTATCGCTTTGATAAAAAAGAAAAAGTCAATTTGGATGATGCTTCCCATATTGTAGCCATTACCCGTGACCATTTTTATCCATTACCTTATAACGATGGAAAAACGAAGTACCAGTATGTGGTGACAGCGTTGGACCGTTTGCACAATGAGTCGAAGGGTACTAAAAAGAAAGTAAAACTGTAAGAAGCGGGAGTGTTTCTTTAATTTTAGATTTTATTTTTACTGCCACTGCCTGGGTATTATATTCACGTCCTATCGATGAATAAAGAATTCCGGGGCAGTGGCAGTTGATTTGTATGTCGCCTGTTTTCCGGGTGCTATATTGTTTATGTTGAAATCAGGAAAAGGTTATAACATCTGTAATCCATCTATTGCGGCTTTATCTAATCAGTGATGACAAAGAGTTGATGATTATTTCCGGAGCCGATCATACGGATTTTTTTGATGATTTCCCATAATCGTCCTATTCTCAGTAAAGCAGGAACCCTGCCACTCCGCAAAGTATAATCATTAATATAGGATTGATTTTGTATTTCCGTGTACCTATAAAGGTTACTAGAAAAATAATTATACTGATGATGAATTGATACAAATCTATTTGATAACTGCCGAAGTTTTCAGCATTCATCAAGACGAGTGCAGCTGCTGCCAGCAGACCTACTACTGCCGGACGCAACCCTTTGAATACGGCTTCTACAACCGGATGCTTTTGGTATTTCAAGAAGAACCGGCTGATGATTACCATTAATATGAACGATGGAAAAACTACAGCAAAAGTAGCTATGCAAGAACCGAATATAGCCCAGCTTTCATTGTAGCCTGCATTCAATACCGCAGTATATCCCACATAAGTAGCAGAGTTGATGCCAATGGGACCCGGTGTCATTTGGCTGATAGCGATGATATCTGTAAATTCGCTGGCACTGATCCAATTATATCTTGTTACTACTTCTCCTTGTATCATGGACAACATGGCATAGCCTCCTCCGAAACCGAAGAGCCCTATTTTACAGAATGTGTAGAATAAATATAGAAAAATCATTTGGATGAATATTTATGTTTGTACTTGCCATATATAAAACCTCCCACGCCCGCTATTATGATAATGTAGACTGGAGACACGTCCAATACCCAGATAAGCAATGCGGATACTATTGGTATCCAGACAGTGTAACGGTTTATCTTGGCGGATTTTGCCATGGAGAAAGTGGGAGCTGCAATAAGGGCTACTACCGCCGGGCGAATTCCCTTGAATATATTCTCTACAATTGGGTATTGTTTGAACTGTTGAAAGAACAAGGCAATTGCCAATATGATAAAGAAAGAGGGGAGTATTGTGCCTAAAGCCATTGCCAATGCTCCACGGAATTTACGCAATTTATATCCGATAAATATGGCAATATTTACAGCAAATATTCCGGGTACAGACTGAGTGAGGGCTAATAAATCAATAAAATCCTCTTTGTCAATCCATTTTCGTTTGTCCACTATTTCATCTTGAATTAGGGGAACCATAGCATATCCTCCGCCAATAGTAAATAGTCCTATTTTTAGGAAGATAAGAAATGATTGTAAATAGAAATTCATTTTTTTAATTTTGTTTCATATAAGTGCTTGGTGGAACTCCGTAGTATTTCTTAAATGTATCCGTAAAATATTTGGGATCACTGAATCCCATCATATCCGAAACTTCGGATACGGTATAACGTTTGCTTTTCAATAAAATGCTAGCTTCGTTCATACGTACTTTACGTATAAAGTCACTGGGCGAATCATTGGTTAAGGCCTTTATTTTATTGTATAAACTACTCCGGCTCATATTCATTGCATCACATAGGTTTTCTACGTTCATTTCTTTGTTTATACTACTTTTTATGATGTCGGTAGCTTTTAAAAGAAATTCCTGTTCCAAACTGACCGTCGGATCATCTGATACCTCGTCTGCATTGAATTTGAATTGTGAGAAACGCTTTTTCATGATTTCCCTGTTCGCCAGAACGTTGGTTATGTTTGCTTTCAGTACTTCCATGTCAAATGGTTTGACTATGTATTTATCGGCTTTGGTCTGTAAGCCTTTGATAATACTTTCTTTATCGTTCAATGCGGTCAGCAATATGATAGGTATATGACTGGTTTCAATATTACTTTTCAATATATTGCACATTTTGTCTCCATTCATGATAGGCATCATTACATCCGACAGTATCAGATCAGGTTGTCGCTCTTTGATAAAATCCAGTGCTTCTTGCCCGTTTCCTACATCAGACACATGATAATCTTCCGATAGTGTATGCAATAGGAAAGTACGCAATTCCATATTATCTTCCACTATCAGAATGGAAGCGGCATGTGTTTTGACCGGCTTGTTTTTGATCTCTTTCACCAGTTCTTCCGGATTGCCTTCGATGACAGGCAGCGGGTCAATTACATCAGCTTTTTTGAATATACGGTAGTTGTATTTCCGACTTTTGATAGGGAATGCCAGTTTGAAGGTAGTTCCTACATTCTCTATACTGCTCATTGATATTTTGCCGGCATGGCTTTTTATCAGTTTGTAGGTAAGCAGCATGCCGATGCCGCTTCCTGTGATTTGCAGATTGATGGCATTATTCCCTCTGAATAGGCTTTTGAACATTTTCTTTTGTTCATTGGCGGGGATCCCGATTCCTGTATCTGTAATAGTGATGAACCAATGACTTTTATTTTTCTGAGTTTGCACAGTGACATTGCCCCCCTGACAGGTATATTTCAAGGCATTTGTCATCAGGTTACGGATAATGGAATCCATCTTGTTTCTGTCCAGCCATACTTCCTGGCTTTCGAAATTAGTTTCAAATATGATATTTATCTGTCTTTTGCGGGCATATAAATTGAACTGTTCCAAATAGTTTTTGATATAGTTGTTCAATTCGTATCGGGATACATATACAGTGGAGGTATACAGTTCCTCTTTTTCAAAATTAATCAGATTACTGGCTAACTCAGACAGATTGTCTGTATTTTGTATAGCTAGGTTGATATTGATTCTTCCCTGTTCGGACAGGTTTTCGTTTTTAAGAATCTCTCCCAAAGGAGCTTTTATCAAAGTCAGCGGTGTACGTATATCATGCGCCGTGTTGATAAAGAACCGGATTTTTTCTTTTGAATTGTTTCTGTCTTTCCTAAGCCACAAATAACGTAAGACAATTATTCCGACCAGTATAAAAATGATCAGATAAAGAATGCCTGCCCAAAAAGTAGCCCACCAAGGTGGGGTTACGGTTATGAAAAGTGAACGTTCTTCTAACAAATGGTGATCATCCATCAGGATGGCTCTCACTCTTAATTTATACTTACCGGGACCGATATTAGTGTAACGTATGCGGTTATCGTTCGTGAGTGAAGTCCATTCATCATAAAACCCTTCCAGTTTCCAGGAATAGACGATGTTGGAGGGATTATCATAATTGATGGAAGACACATCCAATGAAAAAATATTCTGGTCGTAATTCAGTATGATATGCCGGGTATCATCAATTTCTTCTTTTAAAGGGGAACCTTTTTCACCGGGCATTACTTTCTGATAGAGCAGTCGGAAATTATCAAATACCATTTTGGATTTGAATTGATGAGGCAGCGTGACGGTATCTGCCAGTTCAATGGCTCCGTCTCCACATCCGAAAATAAATTTTTTATCGCGTGTATGTACTCCGGCAGCTTGGTTAAAGCTGGTAGACATCAACCCTTGTTCTTTTGTCCAGTTAGAGAATATTTTTTCTTTTGTTTTGAAACGGGTCAACCCTTTTTCTGTACTAATGATCAAATCGTCTTCCAGAGCAGACAGTATGCAATGAATATTATTAGATATCAGAGCTGAATTATTGACATGGTAATTAGTTACTTTTTCTGTATAATTGTTGTAAATCCATATACCGGAACCATGTGTACCAATGAAAGTGATGTTCTTTTTACTTTGATAAATAGTATTTATGCAGCCTAGTTCGGAGTCTAGATTCACCGCTTTGAGCTCTTGATTGACCTTATTGAACTGATACAATCCATTGATAGTTCCTATCCATAAATTGTGGGCGTCCTTATTGGTGATATAGGTGATAGGGAAATCCATTTTATAACAATGCATTTCCTTTGTATCCATATCATAACTTTTTAAATTGTAATATCCTCCGGCCCAAATCAGATTATCCCAATCCTTATAAATACAACGAATATATTTATCCGGTTTTATGGTGTCATCATTTAATGTCTGGGGAATAAAATATTGTGTGGTCATGTTTTTCTTATCTATTTTGTACATTCCCGACATATATCCTCCTACTAAAATAATTCCTGGCCGGGATTCACATATAGAGATAAATACATGATTTTGATTAGGTGTGTCATGCTGATAAGTTGATAATAAATTCGTCCATTGTTTGGTGGAAGGACGGTAGCAACATACGCCATTATTGGTCGCATACCAAATATCTCCTTCAGAATCTTCCAATATATAGTTCACTTGGTTATCTATCAGTGAGTTGGGATTGTCGTAAGAGTGCTGTATCCATTTATATCCGGGATATTTCTCGGAATACACAGTAATTCCTATAGGATAGACTGCCATCCATAATTTTTGATCATCATCAATATAGATATCATTAATGATATTACCGTTCATTTTATTGGAATGGTTGTGGTCGGCATTTAGAAAATTTGTCAATTCGTAAGTGCCCAAGTTTAATTTATATACGCCTGCGCCATTAGTTGCTATTAGCACCTCGTTTTCATTTTCTTTACTTGCTATGATAGAGTTGACATTAATGTCTTGTAGTCCGTTGTGTACATCAATCAGTTGGCGGCTATGGATATTGTATAGATAAATACCATCCAGCAAGGTACCTATTACTAGCATTTGGGTTTCCGGATGAAAATAGATGTAGTTCACTATATGAAAATTATCCAGTTCCGGATGCTTGATTGTTTCTAATCGGCCATGATTCAGTTTTGCACAGTAAATCTTGTGGCTGGATGCCAGAAAATATTGGTTGTTCGTAGATTTTGCAATATATGTGATTTCTTCCTTGATAGGACTTTCCAGTTGAATAAGTTCATGGGTATCTATGTCGAAAAGATATTGTTTGTTTTTAGTGCAAAGCAATATATTGTTGTCTTTGGAGTCAAGAAATGAAGCGGTGAGCGGCAGTCCGCTGTTGCTTTTGTCCTTACTGGCAAAATCGCAAACTAGTTCAAATTTATCTTGTAAGGAATTGTATCTGAATAGATGACCGGTTTTTCCTATCTCCCAAACCACTCCTGCCGTATCTGTTTGCAAAGTGTTCAAGTTAGGAAAAAAGTTCAATAGTTTTCCGTTGGCTGTTAAGCTATAGTGTGTGTATTGTTTTCCGTTGTACCTGTCTATTCCTTCGTGAGTGAGAAACCACATATAGCCCTTTTTATCTTTTCGTATAGATAAAACTCTACGGCTGCTCAAACCTTTCTGAGTATCCAGATACTGGTATAGTTGAGCAACGGCAGGTGTTACCAAAATAACAAAAAGGCATATAAGTAAAAGAATTCTTCTCATATTATTAGGAGGCAAAATCCTTACAAAGTTCGTAATTTCCCTTAACATATCAAAATCTGTTATATACAAAAAAAGCGGTAATCAGTATGACTCACCGCTTTTTTAGTAAATATAACAAATCGTTTTTATTTTTTGTTCATCTCAATCCATTTTCTAGCATTGACAAATGCTTCCATCCATGGAGTAATCTGATCGTTCTTTATTCTATCAGCCGGATAATAAGCATTTTGCCATGGGAAACAAGAGCGTTCCAGATGAGGCATCATGGCCAAATGGCGACCGTCAGGACTGGCCAGACCGGCTACGCTGTAATCTGAACCGTTCGGATTGCCGGGATACTCATCGTATGAGTATTTCAATACAACATTGTATTTATCTTCATGATATGGCAATGAGAATTTACCTTCTCCATGGGCTACCCAGATGCCAAGCTTGCTTCCGCTTAACGAACCGAACATGACGCTTCTATTCATAGGAATAGTAACACCTACAAACTTGGATTCGAATTTATGTGAATCATTGTGCAGCATTTTCGCTTTCTTGGTGAAGTCTGGGTTAATCAGGTTTAATTCTATCATCAGCTGGCATCCGTTACATACGCCCAATGACAATGTATCTTTGCGTGCATAGAAGTTATCCAATGCAGCTTTGGCTTTGGGATTGAACAAGAAAGCTCCGGCCCATCCTTTGGCAGAGCCTAAAACGTCCGAATTAGAGAACCCACCGCAGAATACGATGAAATTGATGTCCTCTAATGTCTCACGTCCGCTGACCAGATCGGTCATTGTTACATCCTTCACATCAAATCCTGCCAAATAGAGCATGTAGGCCATTTCGCGTTCGCCATTGGTTCCTTTTTCACGGATAATAGCCGCTTTGATACCTGTCGGAGTACGACGGTCGGGGTTAAGGCCGAATTGTGAAAGTTTGCCGGTGAATGATTTGTCGAATACAAATTCCAAAGGTTGTTTCTTGTAGTTCTCGAAACGTTTTTTGGCGCAGCCGTTCATGCTCTGTTTGCGGTCTAGCAAGTAAGAGGTAGAATACCATACATCGCGCAGATAGTCTATGCCGAACTGGTAAGTCGCATCTCCCTTTTCTACCAGGATATGCCGTTCTTCAGTCGGTTTACCTAATTTTACGTAGCCTATGCCTGCGTCTTCCAAGATCTTTTTCACTTCTTCTTTGTGCTTATCTTTTACCTGGATAACAATACCCGGATTTTCGGCGAACAATATCTTGATAATGTCATCTTCCTTAATCTTGTTCAGGCTGATTTCCATACCACCTTCCATATTCGAGAAGCACATTTCAAGCAGTGTAGTAATAAGACCACCGGCAGAAATATCGTGACCGGCCATAATCAGACCTTTATTTACTAATTCTTGTACAGCCAGGAATGCGTCGCGGAAATATTCAGGATTTTGTACAGTCGGTACATCGTCACCTACTTTGTTCAATGAGTCGCGCTCGCGCGGTACCTCAGGCTCCAGCAGCGCCTGAAGCTCGTCAATTTTCGCCAGCACGTGCTCGTTTGACAAGGTTGTGCTTACAAGCTCCGAATAGCGCGACAGCAGCTGTTCGCGGAAGCGCTCGTTTGTCAGCAGGCGGTTGATAAGCTGCGACACCTGGACCTCGCGGTTAGAGTCGGTTATATTCGTAAAGCAGTTACTCGCATAATTAAATGTCCAGTCCAGATCGTAGAACGCGATCTGCCACTTTCCGCCGTCGTTGAGCTTGAAGTAGCGCATGTTGCCGTTGACGTCGGAGTTTGCGGTGTAGCCCTCTATGAGGAACCAGTCGACTACGTTGTCTATATCGAGCACGGAGCAGATGTGATCGTAATTCTCGTCCAGACTCATGTCGTTATCGCGGCAGAACTGGTATACTTCCTGATATACCGCAGAGCTGAGGGCGACAGGGGATTTCAGCATCGTAACGTCGCTCTTATTTACGCCTTTGTGGGAGGCGTAATACTGCTTCGAAAAGTCTTCTTTGAGGCAGTAGATGCCGTAATAGCTGCCGTTGAGGTACAGAATGCAGTATTTGCTGTTCTGGGTCGGCACATTGTCGCCCATCTCAAGGCACAGCTCCTGAAACAGCTCGTTTCGGATAATTGCCAGCGGGTAATCCTGTCCCGCGCGGATGGAGAGGGAGTGCCCACGGCATCAGGAGTAAGCCAAGACTCGAAGGTCAATGTTTTCTCATCCAG
>OGYL01001046.1_pt1 | contig 22108 bp, 19 predicted proteins | sample 1576541 | NCBI WGS metagenome assembly OGYL01 (sample SAMEA3541551, study PRJEB24748) | human gut metagenome | biome: human gut; feature: human-associated habitat; material: faeces | place: China | collected 2012 | reverse complement strand
CTGATTTTGAGTATCTCTAAAAGCCGGCGTCTTTTCATCAAAAGCCGGCGTAAATTGATAAATTCCCGGCGTGTTTTGATAAAAAGGTAGGCATGAATTTTGGAAAAGATTCCGACCTTTTTCTGCATCGTAAACAAGGCATCAACAACCTTCATTGGATTGATTTCCGAATCTCGTTTATATCCGGCAAGATTTTCTACCTTATTATATAATATACCCCCTATCCGATTTTCTTTTACACCCTTCACACACGCCCCTATTTAGCTCATATTCTGCTATTTCCTGTGAAGGGTGTGAAGACACCTCCTTTACACCTGCTGGAGGCGCTGTACACCGCACCTCTACTCATATTCCTTTTATAAATTCTCGATTTCTTCGTCAGATAAGCCCGTACATTGCTTAATGAATTCAACGGAAGCTCCGTTCTGTTTCATCTGACGGGCGGTTATTAATATACCTTCTACTCGGCCTTTTTCCAAACCTCGCTTTTCACCAATTTCGATTCCTTCTCTTCTTGCTGTCGTAACAGCATAGTCCATAACATTCTCATTGTCTCGGTATATTTTCAGGGCAGCCTCGTATTCTGCCCGTTCCTTCTTGTTCATATTGGCGATGCGTGCCAACTCTTCCAAGCGAGCGAACAAGGCTTTCTGACCTTTGAATGATAAATGTTCCAACTGTTCCATGTACTTCAAATTATATAACCAATAATCCAAGGGTGTCTCGCATTCAGCCTCTGTCTTGTTGAATAAGGGGAATTCGATAAAGATTTCTCGGAAATTCCGGCTCTTCTGTTCGCCGGTTTCACGGTCGGCTATCACCAGATCGGTTCGGACTTTATCCGTTTTTCCCGACCTGAAGTTTAACAGAAAAATTCCATAGACGGGAACAAGTTCAAACTCCCAATCACCTCTGTCGCCTTGCGAGACGATCGTACGACAAAGATAATACAATGCCCGTTCATAAAAATAAGTTTGCCGGGCATTTTGCAGCTCTACAATGAAAAATGTTCCATCCTGATCCTTACACAACAAATCAAAAACGGTGCCCCGACCGTCGGTTGTCTCACTCGGGTCTTCTTTATCCATATAAGAAAGGTCTTCTACATGGTGTTCACCTTCCAACAAATCATTGATTAACTCGATTAACAGCTCCTTACTTGATTCCTGTCCGAACAGAATCTTGAAACCGCGATCCACAAACGGATTGATAAATACGCTCTTTTTCATAGAAAAGGTTCTTAAAATGTTTTGTCCCAATAGCAGGATATGCAAATTTAGGAATAAATAAAAAATGAGCAAGTAAAAATAAAAATTCATTTTCTTAAAAACAACCTGATTTTGAGTATCTCTAAAAGCCGGCGTCTTTTCATCAAAAGCCGGCGTAAATGGATAAATTCCCGGCGTGTATTGATCAAAACATAGGCATGAATTTTGGAAAATATACCCATATCCGATTTTCTTTTATACCCTTCACACACGCCCCTATTTATCTCATATTCTGCAACTTCCTGTGAAGGATGTGAAGGCACATCCTTTACGCCTGCTGGAGGCGCAGCACGCTACGCCTCTACTTGCCGATTGGTCTTTGAATCACAGAAACTGACAGATATACAGGAAGATGTATCGTTTGTGAAAGATCGTTTTTATTGAATTTCTTTCTGTCTCTTGGATCTCCGATCATAAATGCACTTGCCTCCTAAACAAAGCGGATGTGCAATACAATCAGTTCAGAATGGGTACCGACACGATAAGCCGGTCCGGCACAACCAAAGCCGGATGACACATAATGTTGTGTTCCTCCTTTGCTATAATAGCCATAAGGGCATTCGTAAATAAGTTTCATCAATAACGGATAAGGCCATAATTGTCCGTTGTGTGTATGGCCGTGTAATCCCAAATCGATATGATTCATTCGCATTTCTGCGAAGCTCCAGGGCTGATGGTCTAAAACAATCAGTGGTTTGGTGGTATCCAATCCGGCCAGGAGTTGATGTAAAGGAAGACGCTGCTTATGGATAAAGTCGTCCCGTCCGATCAGGTAAAAGGATGAATCGGGCGAAGCTACCGAGTCTTTTAATAAGGTAGAGAACTTACGGATCCAGTGTTCTTTGGCAAAACGGTTGGCACGGTATTCATGGTTTCCGTAGATCGTATAGACACCCAACGGAGCAATCAGCTGTTGCATGTCTTCTTCAATATGGTCATTCTCGGCAAAACGGGATTCATAATCCAATATATCACCAACAAAAACGACCAGATCCGGTTGTTGTTCGTTGCTTAACCGAACTAGATTATGAGCTTGCTGCTTGCCGATTACTTCTCCGAAGTGTGTGTCTGAAACCATGACTATCTTCAGACTGTCGCGGCTGCTGCTGCCTTTGGGTAGATCAATATAAAGATGTTTCACAATGGGATGTGTAACATGAAGATGGGCTTTATATAGCAAGATGCCTGTTCCTACCAGGAAGAGAGCGAACAGAATCCGTTTGCTTTCCTCCCAATGCTTGGCAATAATGCCGGGTAACCATTTCCATTTCCGCTGGCTGATGCGGATAACTTCCAGACATAAAAGACCTAACGTAATATAGATACTTCCGATATACCAAGTATTGCAGATATTCATAATGGGAATGAATACCGAATCCGGTAAATCTTTTCGGAAAAAGAACCCGAATAAGTACAGGCAGATTTCGAACAGGAATAACAGAAAATAAGTAACCTGCCACTTCTTCTGCCGCGGTAAAGCCTGATGGCCTCGCCAGTAAATATAAGGATTCAGTAATAGCTGTGCTACGATCGACTGGATAAATACTTTCATGCGTAAAATCGTTTATTGGAAATTGATGTCAAAGATAACCATTTCACTGCGAGTCCCGATCCGGAAAGGAGGTCCCCAAAGAGAAAGTCCTGAAGAAACATAAATATGCGTATTTCCTTTTTGTTTATATCCGTGACTGACTTCAAACAGATGACCGGTGATCAGGTTCAATGGCCATACTTGTCCGTTGTGCGTGTGTCCGCTGAATTGTAAATCAATATTTGCTTGCGCCGATTCGTCCAATTGATACGGTTGATGATCGAGCAGGAATAAAGGGCGGTTGGATGATAAGGTATCCGTCAGTTGGGCAATTGACTTTCTTCTCGGATTATGCCGGTCGTCCCGTCCGATCAATTGAATTCCGTTCGCCAGGGTTACAACCGAATCTTGCAACCATTGGATGGATGTTTGCTGTTGAATGAAGGTACGACTTTTCCCGATACCACTGATGTATTCATGGTTTCCCGGAATCATAAATACACCTAAAGGTGCTTGTAACTGATTAAGCTCCTGTTCCAGGTGTTGTTCCCGTACGGGTTTTAAGTTACTGTCGATTAAATCTCCGGAAATAAGGATTAAATCCGGTTTTTCAGCCTGGATCATCCGGACATATTGCTGAAGCCGTTCTTTGGTAGTCCCGTATCCGATGTGAATATCGCTGATAACTGCTACTCGTATTTGCTTTTTTCCGGTTATTTCCTTGTTAATATCTATGTTGATAACTTCCTTCTTGGGATGTGAATAATGAATATATCCACCGGTTAATAATAAGATAGTCAGACCAAGACAGGTTATGAACCGGTAGTTGAAACAAATGTTGAAAACTCGAAGTAAATCGGTGGATAAAAGCAGTAGCACCATGTATAAGGTAAAGATCAGCCAACCTGTTCCGATGTAATACAATATATGCAGGAAAGGATTGAAGTCGGGTAATTCCCGATGTCCGAAAATATAAAAGAAAGAGAAGGTTCCTGCCCAATAACCTACAGAGAAAATCCATTTCCAGATAAGCGGGAACGTATGTAATATTTCCCAGCTCCTGAGATAAATATAGCCGTTTCCAATCAAGTATAAAACGGCCAGAATGAGAAAGAATAGAGGCATAAAATTCCTGTTATGAATCCAACATGTTTTAATTCAAGACAAAAGTAATGAAAAGTGGCTTATGTCCGTTTGGACAGACTTGCTAAAAACAGGCTAATACATTTTTTAGTCTTCTTTAAAAAGGATCGGATAATATTGTGTCCTTTATTCTACTACTTTTGTGCAACTATTGACTAACTTATAATTCTAATCATAAAATGTGTAAAACGGTATGAAATGTAGTTTTTTTGCTTTGTTGTGTTTGTTGTTGATATCTTTACCATTAAAAGTACAAGCCCAGACATCGGGTGAATTTGTGATCAAAGGCCAAGTAATCGATTCTTTAAGTAATGAAACAGTTCCTTATGCGACAATAAGTATAGCCTCTTCTGCGGCTCCTCAGAAATCGCTGAAGCTGTTGGCTTGTGATATCGATGGAAAATTTGAGACTGACCTGAAGAGTGCTGGTAAGTATATTCTTTCTTTGCAATCGATAGGAAAGGTTCCTGCCCAAAAGAACTTTACGCTTTCGGCTAAAAAGAAAGTTCTGGATTTGGGAATTCTCTATATGCACGATGACAGTAAGCAATTGGGCGAAGTAACGGTAACAGCCCAAAAGAAACTGGTGAAAGTGGAACTGGATAAATTGACCTATAGTTTGGATGAAGATCCGGAAGCACAGACCAGTAATACATTGGATATGTTGCGTAAGGTCCCGATGATTACGGTAGATGGAAATGATGAAATCCAGTTGCAAGGATCAACTAACTTCAAGATTTATGTCAATGGAAAGCCTTCCAACATGATGAATAACAATCCGGCTGATGTATTGAAAAGTATGCCGGCCAACTCGGTGAAGGATATAGAGGTGATTACTGATCCGGGCGCTAAATATGACGCAGAAGGTGTTGGTGGTATCATTAATATTATCACGACCCGGAATGTATTGGAAGGTTATACGGCTTCTATCAATGCGGATGCCAGTGTCTTGGGGCGTATGGGCGCCGGAGCGTATGTATCGGCTAAGTTCGGTAAATTCGGTCTTACCGGAAACTATAAGTACAATCACGAAAATTCTCCTTGGAGTGAATCTTATTCCATTCGTGAGACCTACGCATCCGGAACGAATCCGGCTACTTTATTAAACCAATATGGACGTGGCAAACGACAAGGACCTTTCCAGTTCGGTTATTTGGAAGGAAGCTATGAAATCGACTCTCTGAATTTGTTGAGTGTGGGTGTAAACTTGTTCCGTGGTGATGCTACCAATAAGACGGAATATGATGTGACGATGATGGATGGCAGTGATCTTTCCAATTTCGTGTATGGATTTGACCGAAACAGTAGTTCTACTTCCGTTTTCGGTTCAACAGATGTCAATGTCGATTACCAGCATTCTACGCATAAGAAGGATGAGTTACTGACGTTCTCTTATCGTTTTAGTCATACACCGAACAATAACGAAAGTTATACCGATCTGGAAAATATAGAAGGAAATTATCCGCAGGATGATTTGTATCCACGTTGGGATATCAACGATGCTGCCTCTGCTGAACATACAGCGCAGATCGATTATACAACTCCTTTGTGGAAAGATCATACCTTGGAAGTAGGAGCTAAATATATTTTCCGCCAGAGTGATAGTGAAACGTTGCGGCAGTATTATAACGATTCTACGAATGTTTGGGATCCGGAATATGATGCGAACAGTGATTTCCGTCATAACCAGCATATTTATTCTGCTTATTTGGGTTATACGTTGAAGGTCGATAAATTGGGTATCAAGGCAGGAGCCCGTGCCGAAGGAACTTCTTTGAATGCTCATTTTGCCTACGAGCCAGATATGGATTTTAGTACCAGTTATTTTAATGTAGTACCGAACTTGACCTTGTCTTATCAGATCGATATGGCGCAGCAAATCCGGGTGGGCTATAACATGCGTATACGTCGTCCGAGCATTTGGAACTTGAATCCATACGTGAATACAACCGACCCAGAAAATATCAGTTATGGTAATCCGAACTTGGACCCGGAAAAGAGTAATCGTTTGCACATGAATTATAGCTTCTTTAATTCCAAGTTCAATTTCAATGCCAATTTGAGTTATCGCTTTGAGAATAATGCCATCGAACAGATTGTCAAGATGAACAATGGAGTTTCAGAAACGACCTACGACAATATCGGTAAGAGTAAGCGGGTTGGCCTTTCTCTGTATGCCAGTTATACGCCGATACCTTTGTTGCGGATCATGTTTAACGGAGGTGCTGATTATTCTGACTTGTCCAGTTCGGAAATGGCCTTGGGAAATACTGGATTTAGCGGACGTATGTTCACCGGTGTTCAGTTTAATTTACCGAAAGATTTCCGGGTAGACTTGCGTGGTGGTTACTTCTCTCCGAGAATATCTTTGCAGGGAACACGTTCTCCGATGTACTTTACCGACTTTGCCATCAACAAGAGCTTCTTGAAGAAGAAACTGACGGTCTCATTGACATGCCGTAATCCGTTCTGGAAAACCATTAGGATGGAAAGTACTACCGAAGACCCGGCATTCAACATGACTTCTGTGAATTATATGCGGGCACGCGATTTCCGTATCAGCGTGACTTATCGCTTCGGTACGTTGAAAGAGGCGATCAAGAAAGTGAAACGCGGCATCAGCAATGACGATACGGATGGCAATAATGGCGGTGGCGGCGGTGAAGGCATGATGTAATGCTATGCCAATAGAAAAAAGAAAGAGGCGCGGACGTTTGGAGCAATTGATTCGCTCCTTGCATCCGTGCCTCTTTCTTTCTCTATTGTGGCGGCGACCCTTTAATCTTCTGTCTCGCTTGCCGTTTCGCCTTCCGCTCCGGCTCCTTCTTCTGTGCCTGTTTCCTCTTTAGTAGCCGGTTTGCCTACACCGCGGCGTGCCAGCGTCAGCGCGAATTGGTCGAGCTGCGCCTTCAAGGCATCTCCTATCTGTGTGACTTCCTCCAATACCGTTTCGTCGGGAGCAAGCACCAACGCCTTCACATAAATAGCATTCAAGATGTCGACCGCATCGTAATAAGCCAATTCCATCAGTTTGCGAGCCTCCTTGATGTCTATCGCCGAAACCGAGCGGGCGTAACGGTTGTCGGTACGTTGCGAGTAGGTCTGGTCGAAGTCCTCGTTCGCCTCCTTCAGTGCGCTGATGAGTCCTGCTACCTCGATTAGCGACACCGCGTCGGCATATTCAGGCGATTCCAGTTTCTCCACGATATCCCTTATGGCCGCCGTGTTCTCGGTATAAGGCAACGCCGACGGGTTGCCCGGACCGATGGCGATGAGGCACCGCTTGGCCGCTTCGGCCTTCTCGATGTCCGTATCCAGTTCGGTAGATTGCAGGTACAGTTTCAGGCGTCTGAAATGATTATCGCGTACCGTATCTTTGGTGACGACCGTTTCGGTTTCGACCTGTTTGGTTGACTTTTTGTAACTGGTATGTTCGTTGGCCAAGGCATCCGTCATCTTTTGGTGGTAAGGCAAGAAGTTTTGTGTCGTGGCAAATTCCTGCGGGATGGCGTTCACCAGCTTGTCGAACAAGTAAGCATGCTCGGCGTTGCGGGCCTGACCTACATAAGGAATGATTTTTGTCAGTAATTCCATTTTTTGTAGAATTTAAGGATGAATAAAAAATTGACTGCCTAAAATTAAGGCAATTTATCGAGAAAACAAATTTTCACCCCTTATTTTCTTCCAAGCGTTGGAAAGGCTCTTTTTCCGCTGTGGAAAGTTTCCAAGCGTTGGAAAGGTTGTTTTTTTGCTGTGGAAGGTTTCCAAGTGTTGGAAAGGTTGTTTTTTTGTTGTGGAAAGTTTCCAAGTGTTGGAAAGGCAGTTTTTTTGCTGTGGAGAGTTTCCAACAGTTGGAAGGGCTGTTTTTTTGCTGCGGAGAGTTTCCAAGTGTTGGAAGGAATCCCAAATTTGCATTGAAAAAAACATAGCTGTGGGAGTTTTGTTTTTAGATAATTAGTATATTTACCACGGTTATCGTCACCACGTCGGTTCGGAGTGGTACGAGGGCTAGACATATATTGAAAGGCGTTTACTTGACGTCTTGTCTTCTATGTTCCAAACTTCGCAACTTTAGAACTGTATAAGAAGATAAGGCAACGGTAGATGCCTACGGGTTTTGTATAGATATGCTTCCTATGCTGCTTGGGCATAGGAATGCATACTGCATACAAATCGGCGTGGGCTTTCTTCGTTGCTTATCCTTATACAGTAGGCAATGCGAAGGCCTGGAACGTGGGATAAGCAGCAGGTACAGTTCCCACGCTTTTTTGTATATGTACTATTATGAGATTAATTATGGAATGACCTGATTTTTGGGAGCTGGGAGGGAGTAAAAAATATTATTGTTGATTATGGATTATATGTTAAATGTAGTAGCTAAAGCTGTCCAGATTATTGAAACAGGAGAACGAGAAGAAATGTCTATCTTCGAAGAGATGGGAGTAGATATTTATAACTATTTTGCGTCTTTTCAGGACTTATTACTTACAACGGAAAAGCCGTATCTTTTAGGTACTTTTTATTCTTATTTTGAAAGTTGGTTGAGAGACGATGAAAATTTACATATCATACCTGTAGAAAATGCTTTTTATTGTTTCTTAAAAGCCATGTTAGATGAACATAATCCAGAAAGAGTTCCAGCCGCAATGAGAATGTTTGTTCTTATGTATGATAATGGTGGTGGAACAGGTGAAATTATTCATGAATTATTCAAAAGAAATTTTGCCACGTTTTCAGGTTATGATTGTACTTATGAGGAATTGATGGAACGTATTCAGCGTTTGAATTTTGAGGATAGAAAATTTGAGCAAGGAAAGATGATGCGTCGAAAAAATAATATTGAATATGCAATAAAATCATATTGTTATTCAATATTTTCAAATGATCAGCATCATTTTTTTATTGATAATGATACAATGAAAAGATTAAATGTCTATACTAAAAACTATTATGAGCCTATTGAAAAAAAGATAGAAAGATTAGAAAATGGACTTTTTTTAAATATTGGAGGTGGAAATGTTGATGTGAAGAAAGATATTGAAGAAGTTGAAAGTTGTAATCCTTTCTATTGTGCTAATGCTTTATATGACTATTTAAAATCAAGAATAAGAGCTACATCTCCAAGCTGTGGACGCGGACGTTTAGAAAAAATAGATATTAATAGATTTTAAATCAGTGTTATGTGTAATTTTATTATTTCAAAATGGGAGGAATTTAAATGACTAGTACAATGAAAGAATTATGGATGAAACCTTTTACTTTCAGAGCAAATCGTTTTGAAGAATGGGCAAATGGACAATGTTTGAGGCAAGGGAATGTTGATTTGAAGATAGCAGCTATTCCTTATTTTGGTATTATGCGGTTTCAAATAGAAGGAAATATAAGTTTGATATTTCCAAAGACTTTTGATTTGTCGTTGGCTGATCTTGATACAGCTTTGTTATCAGATAGAATTCAATATGGAGGACTACACTCTTCAAGAAGTAGATATCCTTTAGTATGTAACATCTTTAATAACAGACAATGTATTCGATTTGGTTTTTGGGATGTTCAATTACATATAATCGAATTTTATGGTGATATTATTAACAATACTTCGTTAAATGATTATTGAAGATAGAGTGTTAAAACAGTTATATTGTTCTAAGTCAGATGAAGAACCCTCGGATTTAGGAAGTGTAAATCCGAGGGCTTTTTTGTATCTGATAGAAAAACTTATTCCGCTTTCTTTCGTGTAACCCGTTTCTTTGTTGCCGGTTTCTGATCTGCTTCGCTGACCAGCTTCATACAATCGGCCAAGGTCATCTCGGCAGGTGTATAACCCGTTTTCGGTATTCGGTAGTTTTTGCCTTTGTAGGCAATATAAGGACCATAACGTCCGTTCAGGATTTCCAGTTCAGGATCTTCTTCAAACTTCTTGATGAAGCGGTTCTCGTCTTTCTCGCGCTTTTGCTGGATCAATTCTATGGCTTCTTCCAATGTGATGGAGATTGGGCTCTTGTCTTTCGGAATGGAAACGAACTTCCCGTCATGACGGATGAACGGACCAAACCGGCCGATAGCTGCTACTACAACTTTTCCTTCGTATTCTCCAACCGTACGAGGCAACTCAAACAACTTCAAGGCCTCTTCCAAGGTGATCGTCTCAATAGACTGACCTTTTAGCAAGGTAGCGAACTGAGGCTTTTCATTATCTTTTTCGGCATTCGATTCTCCAATTTGAGCCACTGGTCCGAATCGGCCGATCTTAACGAATACGGGTTTTCCGCTTTTCGGGTCAATACCTAATTGGCGTTCTCCCACTTTATGTTCTGTGCGGATAGCGGCTGTCTGTTCGACTACCGGATGGAAAACCTGGTAGAAATTGTCGATGACTTTTGTCCAGTTTTCTTCTCCTTCCGCAATGGCATCGAACTCCTTCTCTACTTTGGCAGTAAAGTTGTAGTCCATGACCAATTGGAAATATTCCATCAGGAAGTCATTTACCACGATACCGATATCGGTAGGCATTAACTTGTTCCGGTCAGCTCCTACCATTTCAGTCTTGGTGCTTTCCTGAATACCTTTTTTATTTAGAGTCAGGATAGAGTAAGCACGTTCGGTTCCTTCCTTGTCTCCTTTAATGACATATTCCCGGTTCTGAATGGTTTGGATAGTTGGCGCATACGTAGAAGGACGGCCAATACCCAATTCTTCCAAACGGCGGACCAGCGTAGCTTCTGTATAACGAGCCGGACGCTGGGTGAAACGCTCCGTAGCAGTAGCTTCTTTCAGTTGCAGAGCATCTTGCAGATGGACAACGGGCAGTAAGGTGTTTCCTTGTTCCTTTTCCTGGTCATCATCCGTGCTTTCGTGATATACTTGTAAGAATCCGTCGAATACAACGACTTCTCCCGTAGCGACGAATTTCTCTTTCAAGCCGTTTATATCTACAGAGATGGTTGTCCGTTCCAGTTCGGCATCAGCCATCTGGCAAGCGATGGTCCGTTTGCGGATCAAATCATATAACTTACGTTCCTGAGCTGTACCGTCGATTTCTGCCTTGGCAATATACGTCGGACGGATGGCTTCGTGAGCTTCCTGCGCTCCTTTACTCTTCGTATGATATTGACGGAACTTGTAATATTTTTCTCCGTATGATTCCAAAATAGCATCTTTGGCTGTACCCAATGCCAGGTCACTCAAGTTGAATGAGTCCGTACGCATGTAAGTAATGAATCCGGATTCATACAACCGCTGGGCGATCATCATGGTTTGAGAAACCGAATACCCCAATTTACGGGCTGCTTCCTGTTGCAAGGTTGATGTTGTAAACGGAGGAGCCGGAGACTTACGTACCGGTTTCTTACTGATATCATCGATCGTAAATGTTGCCTGTTGGCAAGCCTTCAGGAAGGCTTGCGCTTCTTCCTTGGTCTTCAAACGGCGGTTTAGCTCGGCTTTCAATATAGTCTTACCGTCGGGAAGGATGAAATTAGCCGTTACCCGATAAGCAGCTTCGGATACGAAGTCCTGAATCTCACGTTCACGCTCCACGATCAGCCGGACTGCTACCGATTGTACACGGCCGGCAGATAAAGCGGGCTTGACTTTTCTCCACAAGATCGGAGAAAGCTGGAAGCCGACGATACGATCCAATACACGGCGCGCCTGTTGGGCGTTGACCAGATTCATATCGATGCTGCGTGGCGTTTCAATAGCATGTAAGATAGCTGTCTTGGTAATCTCGTGGAAAACGATACGGCGTGTATTTTCAGGTTTTAATCCCAAAACTTCATATAAATGCCACGATATGGCTTCTCCTTCGCGGTCCTCATCGGATGCGAGCCATACCATTTCGGCGTTTTTGGATTCAGCTTTGAGTTCGGAAACCAGCTTTTTCTTGTCTGCCGGAATTTCGTATTGTGGAGCGTAATTATGCTCGATATCAATACTGAACTGTTTCGTTTTCAAGTCGCGGATGTGTCCGTAGCTCGACAATACCTTGTAGTCTTTACCCAAGAACTTTTCAATGGTTTTTGCCTTGGCCGGAGACTCCACTATTACCAGATTCTTTTGCATAATTGTTTTATTTCTGATTGGAATCGGCTGCAAATGTACAAGATAATCTTTAAATAAAACAAATTGCCTTCTTTTTTTATACATTTGTACGTAGTTATTTAAAAGCTGACACAGATATGGAAGAAATAAAGAATCTGATTTATGCAGGCAAGGTAGATGACGCCATTCAACAATTGAACGCTTATATACAAGAGCACCCGGATAGTGATGAGGCCTATTATTTATTGGGAAATGCCTGGCGGAAGAAAGGAGACAACCGCCAAGCCCTAAATAATTATCTGGAAGCCATTCACCGGAATCCGGACAGTCCGGCCAAGAATGCCTATGATATGCTGATGGATATTCTGGATTTCTATTATAAAGAAATGTATAACCAATGATGTAAAAGAGGATACTATGAAAAATATAGGTAGATGGATATTGACTGTAACGGGTATATGGCTGGTACAGCTACTTTCGGCTCAGCAACTGCCGGAAATCCGGATGGTGGATATTCCGGCGGGTTCTTTCTATATGGGGGGTGAAGGTACTGGAGAAGATTATGATGAACTGCCAATTCATAAAGTAAATATCACCCATCCGTTCAAGATGAGTATGACAGAGATCACTAATGCGCAGTTTGAAGCTTTCCGGCCGGAACATAAGACATTGAGAGGGAAGAACGGCCTTTCGCTAGAAGATGATGAGGCCGTGGTGTACGTCAGCTATGCGGATGCAGTGGCTTTCTGTGAGTGGCTCAGCCGGAAAGAAGGGAAACACTATCGTCTGCCTACCGAAGCGGAATGGGAATATGCCTGCCGGGCAGGTACGTATTACTTATATAATACGGGTGACGGTTTGCCGGAAGCATATCGGAAGAATCAACAGACGGCCCGCGACTTGAAACCGGTCTCGCTGAAGGTAGGACAAACACCACCGAATGCATTCGGACTTTGTGACATGCACGGGAATGTGGAAGAGTGGTGCTTGGATTGGTATGGTCCTTATTTGCCGGGCGAGCAAAACGATCCGGCAGGTAGAACTACGGGTGATTTCCGGGTAACACGTGGCGGTAGCCATAATACCCCCGATAAATACCTGCGTTCGGGCAATCGAATGGCGATGATTCCGGATGATAAGCATGCACAGACCGGTTTCCGGATCGTGGAATCGGAGTTTACACCGGTAGCAACGGTCGCACCGGCACTTCCTCCGGCTAATCAGCAAGAAGTCAATCAGACAAATTATACCTGGAAGGTCGTGAAAGATCCGGTATTCAAAGCGCCAGTTCCTTATGTATTGCAACCGGAACCGGGTAGTGGAAATCCTTTCTTCTCCCATAATCACCAACCGGCTATTACCTGGTGTGATAATGGCGATCTGCTGGCGATCTGGTTCTCAGCGGATGAAGAGAATGGTCGGGGTATGGTGGTACTGGCTTCCCGGTTACGGGCGGGAACGGAACAGTGGGATCGTTCGTCTCTCTTCTTTAAAGTGCCCGACCGGAATATGACGGGTTCGGCCTTGCTGAACGACCGCCAGGGCACGTTGTATCATCTGAACGGCGTGGAAGCGTCAGGCGATTGGCAGAATCTGATGATGGTGATGCGAACCAGTCGGGATAACGGACAGACTTGGTCGGCTCCACAAATTATTGCACCGGAACATGCCAAGCGTCATCAGGTCATTGCCGGGACAATCCGTACACGCGAAGGCTGGTTAATCCAACCCTGTGATGCAGGACCGGGCAGTCACGATGGGGCGGCCATTCATATCAGCAAAGACGGAGGCAAGACCTGGCAGGATCCGTGGGACGGGAAACCTTTGCCAGAGTTTAAGGAAGGAAATACGGGTTCGACGGTAGCCGGTATTCATGCCGGAGTGGTGCAATTGAAGGATGGTTCGCTTATGGCGTTGGCACGAGGTAACAGTATCTTGAATAAGGAAGGAAAATTACGGATGCCGATGAGTATCTCGAGAGATATGGGAAAGACGTGGACTTATTATGCTTCCGAGTTCCCGCCGATTGATGGTGGTCAGCGTCTGGTCTTTATGCGCCTGAATGAAGGTCCGCTGTTACTCATTTCATTTACAGATCATCCGTTGCGTACGCCCGAAGCCGAACGTGGCCTGATTTTCCCTAATCGGGAAGGGAATAATTACCGGGGGTATGGTCTGTATGCCGCTGTATCGTATGATGAAGGCAAGACTTGGCCGGTAAGACGGTTGTTGACCGATGACATAACCCGCTTTCTGGACGGTGGTGCATGGACCAAACATTTCCTGATGGATGCGACGCATGCTGAACCACGCGGTTATATGGCAGCCACACAAAGCCCGGACAATCTGATACATCTGGTGAGCAGCCGTCTGTATTACTGTTTTAATCTGGCTTGGATTACGGACGGACAGAATATTCCAGAAAGAAATTGATGATTTGAATAGGAAAGTTTTCCTCATTTTTAATGTGTGAAAAGAGAATGACATACCTTTTTTTGCCGATAAATATGTACATTTGTGACATTAAAAAAGGAAGGATATGCGTTACTACTCGATTATAATCCCGGTCTATAATCGTCCGGACGAAGTGGATGATTTGTTGTATAGTCTGACTTTGCAGACCTATACGAATTTTGAGGTCCTTATTATTGAGGATGGCTCGACGGTACCTTGTGAGACAGTAGTTCAGCGTTATGAGAAGAAACTGAAGATCCGTTATTTTGTGATACCGAATGGTGGACCCAGCGGGGCACGTAATTATGGAGCGCGTATCAGTGAAGGCGAATATCTGTTGATTTTGGATTCGGACTGTATCTTGCCGGAAACCTATCTGGAGGCAGTAGAGCGTTCGTTGAATGAAACTGAGGCTGATGCTTTCGGTGGACCGGATTGTGCGCATCCATCGTTTAATGCGATTCAGAAGGCTATCAGTTATGCCATGACTTCCTTCTTCACAACCGGAGGCATTCGGGGAGGCAAGAAGAAACTGGATCAGTTCTATCCCCGGAGTTTTAATATGGGTATTCGGCGGGATGTTTTTATAAAGCTGGATGGATTTGATACGTCCATGCGTTATGGAGAGGATATTGATTTTAGTACACGTATCATTCAGGGAGGATATACCACCCGGTTATTCCCCGAAGTATACGTTTATCATAAGCGGCGTACGCGTTTGATCCAGTTCTTCCGTCAGGTAGAACATTCGGGAGAAGCCCGTATTGCTTTAACGCAGAAATACCCTTCAACTTTAAAGATCGTTCATTGTCTGCCAGCCGTATTTGTTATAGGTGTGATAGGCCTGTGTCTCTTGGGTATTTTATGCCCTTGGCTGTACCTGTTACTACTGCTTTATGTTTTGTTGCTGTTTATAGATGCGACTTATCAATACAAAGGGAATATTTGGATTGGTATGCTATCTGTTGCAGCGGCCTTTACTCAATTGTTTGGTTATGGTACCGGCTTTATCCGGGCTTGGTGGAAATGGAAGTTGAAGAAATAAGCCTGTAAAGCAGAAAGCCGGAATCAACTAAAAAACATACAGACTCAAAAACTTACAAACTTAAGAAGTAAAAAATGACGAAAGATATTACAACTGATAAAGTAACAGATGATCTGCGCTATTTGCAATTATTGTCGCGTAGTTTTCCGACAATTGCAGATGCCAGTACAGAGATTATCAATTTGGAAGCTATCTTGAACTTGCCGAAGGGTACTGAGCATTTCTTGTCGGATGTTCATGGTGAGTATCAGGCATTCAATCATGTGTTGAAGAATGCTTCCGGCTCCATCAAAAGGAAAGTGGACGAGATCTTCAACAATACCATGCGGGAAGGAGAGAAGAAAGAGCTCTGTACGTTGATTTATTACCCGGAAGAAAAGCTGGTACGGGTAAAGTCTGCTGAAAAAGATCTGGACGATTGGTATATGATTACCTTAAACCAGCTGGTGAAGGTATGCCGTAATGTCTCTTCTAAATATACCCGTTCAAAAGTACGGAAGGCTTTACCTCGTGAGTTTTCCTATATCATACAGGAGTTATTGCATGAATCGTTGCTGGAACCGAATAAGTCGGCTTATGTAGATCAGATTATTCATACGATTATATCGACCGGTCGGGCTGACGACTTTATCATTGCTATGTGTAACCTGATTCAGCGACTGACGATTGACTCGTTACATATCATTGGGGATATTTATGACCGTGGTCCGGGTGCCCATATCATCATGGATACTCTTTGTGATTATCATAATTGTGACATCCAGTGGGGAAACCACGATATGCTTTGGATGGGGGCTGCTGCGGGAAATCTGGGGAGCATGACGAACGTAGTACGAATGTGTTTGCGATATGGTAATTTAGCTACTCTGGAAGACGGTTATGGGATTAATCTGTTGCCTTTGGCTACATTTGCCATGGAAACCTACGCCGATGATCCCTGTGAGCTGTTTGTTCCCAAAATAACAGCGGGAGATACGATGTATGATGCAAAGACCGTTCGCCTGATAGCCCAGATGAATAAAGCCATCTCTGTCGTTCAATATAAGGTTGAAGGAGAAATCATTCGCCGTCGTCCGGAATTTGGTATGGATGACCGGATGCTGCTTCATCGGATTAACCTGGAGAAAGGAACGATTCATTTGAATGGGAAGGATTATGAATTGAAAGATAAATATTGGCCGACTTTAGATCCTAAAGATCCGTATCGTCTGTCTATAGAAGAAGAAGATATGTTACGTCGTATCCAGCGTTCTTTTGAAGGAAGCGAGAAACTGCGTAAGCATATGCTTTGCCTGTTCCGTCATGGCAGTATGTATAAGGTTTGTAATTCCAACCTGCTGTTTCATGCTTCTGTTCCGATGAATAGTGATGGAACCTTGAAAGAAGTAAAAGTGGACGGTGAATATTTCAAGGGCAAAGCCTTATTGGATAAAGTTGATCAGTTGGTACGGACTGCTTATTTTGATCCAGAGGATTCACCTCAGAAACAGTTTGCCATGGATTATATCTGGTATTTGTGGTGTGGTAAGGATTCTCCTTTGTTTGATAAAAGCCGGATGGCCACATTCGAACGTTGTTTCTTGTCAGAAAAGGAACTTCAAAAGGAAGAAAAAGGAGCTTATTATACCTTGCGCGAAGAAGAATCGGTGTGCGATATGTTGTTGGATGAATTTGGAGTAACTGGTGAACACCGACACATCGTCAACGGTCATGTACCGGTTCGTTCCATCAAGGGTGAAAATCCGATTAAGGCCAATGGAAAATTGTTGGTTATTGACGGCGGATTCTCGAAAGCTTATCATTCGGAAACGGGAATTGCTGGTTATACGTTGGTTTATCATTCACGTGGATTTCAACTGGTACAACATGAACCTTTTCAGTCAACGACAAAAGCTATTGAAGAAGGCTTGGATATTCGCTCAACAACGATCGTTGTCGAGCTGAGTGCACACCGTCAGATGGTAAAAGATACTGATAAAGGGGCTGAACTGAAGCAACAGATACACGATTTGGAGAATCTTTTGTATGCTTATCGGAACGGTTTGCTTCAGGAACGCGAACGAGAACTCCGTTATTATTACAGATATTAGTCGGTTCTTGGGTATGAAGAATCGTATTGCCTTATTACCATTATTGTCGGTCTGTCTGGTTTTGCTGTTTGGCTTGAGCCTGGTTTATGGAGCCGTCTCTATTCCTTTACGGGAAGTTATCGATATTTTATGCGGCAAGGGCTCTTCTTCGCCGGCTTGGGAACATATTGTATGGCAGGCCAGGTTACCTCAGGCGGTGACAGCTCTTTTTGCAGGTGCCTCCTTGGCCGTAAGTGGATTGCTGTTACAGACGTTGTTTAGGAATCCGTTGGCTGGTCCTTCCATATTGGGTATCAGTGATGGTGCTAATCTGGGGGTAGCGGCTGTATTATTATATTGGGGAGGAAGTATCAGTCAGGTATCCGACTTCCCCATTACCGGATATGTAGCCGTGATCTTGGCTGCTTTATTGGGAGCATTTGCTATTTTAGGTATCATTATCTATTTCTCCTCGAAGGTGAAAAACAATGTCATGCTGCTGATTATCGGAATAATGATCGGTTATATGGCATCTTCTCTGATTTCAATCTTGAATTATTATGCGGCAGCCGATCGTGTACATGCTTTTGTGATGTGGGGATTAGGTAACTTCTCGGCTGTTTCTATGGAACAATTACCCTTCTTCTCGATAGTTTCGGTAACTGGACTTTTATTATCGGTACTGCTTATCAAACCATTGAATGCTTTGCTGCTGGGAGAAATGTATGCAGCCAATTTGGGAGTAAAAGTAAAGCAGGCACGTATGCAAATCTTATTCTGTACCGGATTACTGACAGCCATTGTGACTGCCTTTTGTGGTCCGATCTCTTTTATCGGATTGGCTGTACCTCATATAGCACGTCTGCTGTTAGGTACATCCAATCATAAGTTATTAGTTCCGGCAACGATATTGGCTGGTTCGTGTGTGGCTTTGTTATGTAATTTGCTGATGGTTGTTCCGGGCAGCAATACAATATTACCTTTGAATGCTGTTACACCGATGTTGGGTGCGCCGGTCATCATTTATGTTATTATCAATCGTAAAAACATTCAGTATTTTAATTGAGGATGAAACAGAATCCGGTTATCACGACAAATGCTTTGGCGATAGGCTATCTGTTGAAAGGTGGACGGAGGAAAGTTGTACACGAAGGTTTGGACTTGCAGTTACGAGCAGGAGAGGTAACTTGTCTTTTGGGATTGAATGGGGCCGGTAAGTCAACATTACTTCGTACATTATGTGGTTTTCAACCACCGTTGCAAGGAGAAATTTATTTGTCAGGGAAGGCTTTGGATAGCTACTCCAGGGCTTCGTTTGCCATGACACTGGGAGTTGTATTGACCGAGAAAACGAATGCCGGAGGATTGACTGTTTATGAACTGGTCTCTCTGGGCAGGCATCCTTATACAGGCTTTTGGGGTAGATTACGGGAAGCGGATAGACAAATCATAGAAGATTCGATGGAGGCTGTTGGTATTGCGCATAAAGCCTCTCAGTTTGTTTCGGAACTGAGCGATGGAGAACGCCAGAAGGCTATGATAGCTAAAGTATTGGCTCAACAATGCCCGGTTATTTTATTGGATGAACCGACCGCTTTTCTGGATGTGACCAGCCGGATTGAAACGATGGCTCTTTTGCATCGTCTGGCAGTAGAGCAGCAAAAGTCCATTTTGCTATCTACCCACGATTTGGATTTGGCAATCCAGATGGCAGATTGTTTGTGGCTGTTAGCAAAAGACAAGCCGATGGTTGCAGGTTCTCCTGAAGACCTGATTCTGCAAGGAGCATTTACTTCTTTCTTTGATCGGGGCATGATTCATTTTGATTCCCAGACGGGTAGATTGAATTTAGTACAAAAGAATCAGCCTGTATTGGTAAGAGGTGAATCGAATTTAGTCTATTGGTTGGGCAATGCCTTGAAACGTAATGGTTTTGATCCGATGGAAAATGGTCATGTGGATATCGAGATTACAGCTCATACTTCTTCTTGTATTCATTTGCATCAAGTGGGTCGGGAACCTCGGACTTTTACTTCTGTTGCTTCATTGGTGGAGCATTTGAAAGATATGTCTTTCTTTATCCATAATTAACAGAATAACATGCAACTTTTGAGGGCTTAAAACTGTCTATATAGTATAATATTAAATATTTAAACAGGAAGAGAAGTATGAAAAGATTAGTAATGATGTTGGTTGCATTCTTGTTGGTAGGAACAGGAGCAATGTTTGCTCAGGAGGATACGAGAGCTGCTAGAAAAGCGGCTAAGGAAGCTGAAAAAGCTGCTCAAGAAGCAGCCGAAATGCAGGCGTTTGAAACGGCTAAGAAAGCTATATTCGATAAAGATTTCGTTTTGGAAGCCGACCGGGTTGAATTCAAGCGAGGTAATTTTAAGTATGTAACACCGAGTACGAATTTTGTCTCTTTAATAGATGGAAAGGCAACGGTACAGTTATCGTTCGACGGAGCTTTTTCCGGACCGAACGGAATAGGCGGAATTACAGTGGAAGGAACTCCTTCGAATGTAGAGGTTGAAACCGATAAGAAAGGAAATGTAAACTTTAAGATGATGGTACAGGGAATAGGTATTTCCGCTTCTATTACCATACGGATGATAGAAGGATCGTCCAAATGTACGGCGACTGTTTCACCAAACTTCAATAGCAACCGGATTTCTTTCACCGGAACGGTTTATCCAAGTGCGGAATCATCTGTGTTTAAAGGACGAGCTTTGTAATATCGGTCAGGAGTTTATAAGTACAGGATTCGGAAACTAACGAATTCTAAAAAAGAAAGTCACGAGAATTAAAATCGATTCTCGTGACTTTTTTTGTAAACTTTCGTAGCTTTGTTGTCCAAACAAATGATTTTACGTTATGCAGTTATCTTTAGAACAAAAAGACATTCATAAATTCCTGATGATAGGAGATAAAGTACTGATTAAACCGAAGAATCCACAAAGCCAGACAAAGACTGGACTTTATTTGCCGCCTTCGGTACAGGAGAAGGAGAAAATACAGGTCGGTTATATTATAAAGGTAGGACCGGGATATCCGCTTCCGGCACAGAATGAAGAACGGGAAGTTTGGGAAAAGAAAGAAGAAGAAGTCCGTTACTTGCCGTTGCAGGCTCAGGAAGGTGATTTGGCTGTTTATTTGCAGAATGCCGCCTACGAGATCAATTTTAATGAAGAAAAGTATCTGATAGTACCTCATTCTGCTATTCTAATGTTGGTTCGGGATGAAGGATTGTTTGAATAATTAGATTTTTTCTTGACAAAAGTCGTTTTATCTAATTTAATAGCGTATATTTGCTTTCTGTTAATCAATACAAACTTTCGATAAAATGCGATTATATGAATAAGATAGTTGGTAAAGAGTTTTTCTCGGAAAAAGTCGTGAAGCTTGAAGTCGAAGCTCCGCTGATTGCCCGTTCTCGGAAAGCCGGGCATTTTGTGATTGTGCGCGTAGGTGAAAAAGGTGAACGTATGCCTTTAACCATTGCAGAAGCTGATGTGAAGAAGGGTACAATTACACTGGTTGTTCAAGAAGTTGGTCTCTCTTCTACCAAACTGTGTCAGTTGGAAGTAGGTGACTACATAACGGATGTGGTAGGTCCGTTGGGACAGGCAACGCATATCGAAAAGTTTGGTACAGTGGTTTGCGCCGGTGGAGGTGTGGGTGTTGCTCCGATGTTACCGATTGTGCAGGCACTGAAGGCTGCAGGAAACCGAGTGATTACGGTTTTGGCCGGTCGGACAAAAGAACTGATTATTTTGGAAAAGGAAATGCGAGCCAGTTCGGATGAGGTGATTATCATGACGGACGACGGTTCGTATGGACAGAAAGGTTTGGTAACAGAGGGAGTAGAAGCTGTCATTTTAAGGGAGAAAGTGGACAAGTGCTTTGCCATTGGTCCGGCTATCATGATGAAGTTTGTCTGCCTGCTGACCAAGAAATATGATATCCCGACAGATGTTTCTTTGAATACGATCATGGTGGATGGTACGGGTATGTGTGGTGCATGCCGTATTACGGTGGGTGGAAAGACTAAGTTCGTTTGTGTCGATGGACCGGAGTTTGATGGTCATCAGGTGGACTTCGACGAGATGCTCAAACGTATGGGGGCTTTCAAGGAGATTGAACGGGAAGAAATCCATAAGCTGGATCATCTGGAAGAGGCACATGCGGCTGCGTTGAACGACCGTACGGCTCCGTGGCGGGAAGAATTGCGGAAAGCGATGAAGCCTAAGGAACGTACAGCGATTCCGCGTGTCAAGATGAATGAACTGGATCCGGAATATCGCTCACATACGCGTCTGGAAGAAGTAAATCAAGGGTTAACGGCTGAACAGCGGTCCTCATGCTCTTTTTCCTTCAAGGCTGCCATTCCCGCTTCCGCCTCCTGTGCACATTCAAAAAATGCAGGAAAGGTCTCCATGACACACCGTTCAAAATCAGTTTTCTTTTTCTTCTGTTTGATATAATTCCGGGTTCGGGTCATTTCACGGTTATGGCGCTTCATTTCCTGTTCCAGGGATTCCCCATGAATAGAGCCTAA
>OGYL01001040.1_pt1 | contig 22199 bp, 16 predicted proteins | sample 1576541 | NCBI WGS metagenome assembly OGYL01 (sample SAMEA3541551, study PRJEB24748) | human gut metagenome | biome: human gut; feature: human-associated habitat; material: faeces | place: China | collected 2012 | reverse complement strand
TCCCTTATAATTCTTCGCCTTCGCGGACATAGCCCAGGCGCTGTAAAATGAATTCTTCTTCTTTGCGCATTTCTGCTTTATCGTCCGGTTCCATGTGGTCATAGCCGAGGATATGCAGCATGCCGTGGATGGTCAGATAGGCCAGTTCCCGTTCAAAGGAATGACCGTATTCGTCGGCCTGTTCCTGGACTTTTTCCAGAGAAATGATGATATCCCCCAAGAGGGCCGTATCGGGACCGTCATAGCCGTCTTCCTCCCCTTCGTTGAGGGCAAAGGACAGGACGTCCGTCGGCCGGTCGATGTTGCGGTACTGTTTGTTCAATGTATGGATATAGTCGTTATGGCACAGAAGGATGCTGATTTCAGCCTTCGGCCCCAGGTCGTAGACCAGGGCGGCTTCTTCACAGACGCGGTCGATGACTTTTTCATATTCATCGTGCTGGAACGACGGATCTTCGTAATTGATGTTGATATTCATGGCAATTCCCCCAATCTAGTGATCGTGATGATAATAAGTTTCGTAGGCCCTGATGATGCGGCCTACCATATCGTGACGGACGACGTCTTCATCGCTGAAGTAGACCATGCCGACGCCGCGGACGTCTTTGAGTATCTTTTCGGCTTCCGTCAGGCCCGACATGCGCCGGTCGACGAGGTCGATCTGGGTCGCATCGCCGTTGACGACGACCCGCGAGTGGTTGCCCATACGGGTGAGGAACATCTTCATCTGTTCCCGCGTCGTGTTCTGGGCTTCGTCGAGGATGATGAACGATTCTTCCAGGGTCCGGCCGCGCATGTAGGCCAGTGGCGCCACTTCGATGATGTTGCGGTCGATCATCTTCTGGAACTGGTCATAGCCGAACATGTCGGCCAGGGCGTCGTAGAGCGGGCGCAGGTACGGGTCGATCTTTTCCTGCAGGTCACCGGGCAGGAAGCCCAGTTTTTCCCCGGCTTCGACAGCCGGCCGGGTCAGGATGATCCGTTCGACTTCGCGGTTCTTGAGATAAAAAGCCGCCAGGGCTACGGCCAGGTAGGTCTTGCCCGTCCCGGCCGGACCGATGCCGAAGGTGACCAGGTTCTTGCGGATGGAATCGACGTAGCGTTTCTGGCCCAGCGTCTTGGGCTTGATGAGACGGCCCCGGGCAGAAATGCCGACCGTATCTTCATAGAGGTTGTGCAGGGCCTCCGATTGGCCTTCTTTGATGAGTCTGGCCGAATAGCGGACGTGCTGCGTCGTCAGATAGGTATTTTCCCGGAACAAGTAGCGCAGGACGCGGAAGACTTCGGTCACATAGGCCACATCCTCTTCGCTGCCGACGATCATGGCCGTATCGCCGCGGACGGCAATGCGGCAGTCCGGGAATTCGCGCTGCATCGTCTTGAGGAATTCGTCTTTCATGCCCAGGACGGCCCGGGCTTCACGCAAATCGGAAAATTGCAGTTTCTTTTCTACCAAAGTGAGATACTCCTTTATTTCATGAATTTACGGACGGCCTTGCCGTGCAGGTAGTCACAGCGGGCTCCCTGGCAGGTGCCGCGTTTTTCCAGTTCTTCATCGATCATATCGCGGATGCGCCACCATCCCATGCCCCAGTTGGCGAAGTCCGTCGCTTCTTTCGGCGCCCGGCCGATGAGACGCTGGAAGACCGTATCGGGCCGGCTGTATTCGAGGAAGGCCACGACGCGGCGGACGTACTCTTCGCAGGTCCAGAGCTTGATCTTTCCCTGGGCATACCATTCGGCCATGGCCGTGTTCTTAATGATGTACAGGGCGTGGAGCTTGACTTCGTCAGAGCCGAGGGCGGCAATGATCTTGGCTGTCTCGACGGTGTCTTCCATGGTGTCCCAGGGCAGGTCGAGGATGACATGCGTACAGGTCCGGAAAGGATACTCCCGGAGCATGACCATGGCGTCGATGTATTCGGCAACGGTATGGCCGCGGTTGATCTTGGCCAAGGTCTTATAGTTGACCGTCTGCAGGCCCAGTTCGACGAGGATATCGACGCCGTACCTTTCTTTGACGTCAGCCATGATATCGAGATAGGTCTCGTTGAGACAGTCCGGCCGGGTCGCTACGGCCAGGGCCACGATATCGGGCTGGCAGGCGGCGGCGAGGTAATCCCGGAAACGCTCTGGCGGCAGGTAGGTATTGGTGAAATTCTGGAAATAGGCGATGAATTTATTGGCCTTGTACTTGGGCTTGATGTGAGCCATGTTCTGCTCGATCTGCTGGCCAATGGTCACCGTCGCCGGCAGGTTCTCGTAGCCGGCGCCGATGGAACCGCAGAAGGCACAGCCCCGGACGCCCAGGGTCCCGTCGCGGTTGGGACAGGTATCGGGGATGCTGATAGGCAGTTTATAGACTTTTTCGCCATATGTTTCTTTTAAATACGTCGAGTAGACGCGGTAACGTTCGTTCACGATGGTTCTCCTTTGACCGGGATGGCGCACCATTCGGCCCGGTCTTTCTTTTTTTCAGCCAGCATATAGGCCGCGCCTTCCGGGACGGGCCCGTAGCGGCGCAGTTCCCCTTTCAGGGCCGGGCTGGCAGGCCAGATGCGATAGCGCATCTTGATGTCGCGCCAGTTGGTGAAATGATAGTCCCTGGCAAATTGGCGGAGCCAGGCTTCGTCGCGGAAGATGGCGTCGGTCTGGCTGCGCGGCGCTTCGCACCAGCCGAGGAAATCGGGATGGAGGCGGAAGCGGAAAAAGGTCAGCATATCCAGGGCCAGCAGGTCTTTGGCCAAGCGCTGCTGGTCTTCTGTCAGGGGCAGGATATCTTCGATGCAGTGGCAGAGGAAATGACACAAGGACTCATCGGACAGGGCCTTTTGGTCATTATGCAGGACGAGCCACTCGTCTGTCAAGGCCTCGTAGAGTTTCATATAATCCGGAGCATAGCGGCGGCCGAGCCAGTTGAAGAAATAAGTGAATTTCCCGGAATTATAAGTCCGCTCGAAGACGTCTTCCAGGACCTTCATATAGGCGACTTTTTCATAAGGCAGCCACGTCGTCGCCAGGACTTCATAGGGCCCCTGCGGGTCGTACCGGTAATCGTCAGGATAGTCGCGGCGGATGCCGGAGCCCTTGAGGAGCTTCAAGAAACCGATCTGCAATTTATGGGGGTGCAGGGCATAGATATCGTTGAAGGACTGGCGCAGATGGCCGTAGTCTTCATAAGGCAGGCCGACGATGAGGTCTAAATGGAGATGCATCGTCCCCAAGGCGACAAGGCGTTCCATGATATGCGTAATGCGCGGCCAGTCATTATGACGGTGGATGGCCTGGAGCGTCGGCTCATACGTCGTCTGGATGCCCATTTCCAGCTGGATCCGTCCTTTCGGTGCCTGGGCCAGGAGGTCGATGTCGTCATCGGTAAGGACGCCGGGCTCGATTTCCAGGTGGAAATTGATGGGCTTATCGACGGCAATCATGTACGCTATGAGCGGCAGGTGATGGGCCGGGCTGCAGTTGAAAGTGCGGTCGACGAATTTGACCTGATGGACGCCGGCATCGACGAAAGCCTGCAGTTCCTTCAGGACCAGCGGGACCGAGCGGAAGCGGACGCGGTCGTTCATGCCCGACAGACAGTACTGGCAGTGGAAAGGACAGCCCCGGGAGCTTTCATAATACATGATGCGGTGGTCCAGTTCGCGGAAGTCCTGATGCTCGTAAGGAAAAGGCAGGCTGTCCAGGTCTTCTACTTCCTGGAAGGTCTCGTCGCCCTGAATGACGCCGCTGACGCGGCCGAGGACGCCGGGGACTTCTGTCCCATCGCGGCCGGCTGCCAGGGATTTCAGGAAAGCCGGTACCATCTCTTCCCCTTCACCTTGGAGGACGTAATCAATATGCTCATAATCTTCCAGTATCTGCCGGGCCGTATAGGATACTTCCGGGCCGCCGACGAAGACCTTGGTCTGGGGAAAGACCTGTTTCACCAGGTCGATGAGATGACAGGTCATTTCGATATTCCAGATATAGCAGGAAAAGCCGATGACGTCGGCCTCGAACGAGGCGATGTGGCGCAGGATGTCATAGCTGTTCTGATTGATCGTATATTCGGCTACGGACACGGCGACGCCCTGGTGGTCACACGCCGTCGACAGGCAGCGCAGGGCCAGGGACGATTGGATGAATTTGGAATTCAAGATGGTAAGCAGTGTTTTCATGAAAGCCTCTCTTTAAATTTTTATATGTATTAAGTATACCGCAAGGACGGCGTTCTGTCATGTCTTTTCCGCCCCTGGCCGGGGACAGCCTTTTCGCCTGCCCCTTTTTATGATAAGATGAGATAGTACATAGTTTTTCCCCTACGAAAAGGAGGCTTTTCCTTGTTTAAAATAGCACTTGCCCAGACAAATGTCCACCCTGGCAATCCACGGCAGAACACGGCCGTCATGAAAGAATGTATCGCCAAGGCCAAAGCAGCCGGCTGCGACCTCATCGTCTTCCCGGAGCTCGCTATTCCGGGCTATCTCATCGGTGATATTTGGGACCAGCCCGACTACATCGACGACTGCGTCCGCTTCGGTGAAGAAATCAAGGCCCTGTCCGACGGCATGGCCATCATCTTCGGCAACGTCGCCAAAGAGACGGACCGGGTCAACCTCGACGGCCGGACGCGGAAGTATAACACCATGTTCATCGCTTACAACGGCCGCTGGATTTCGCCGGCCCGCTCGCCCTACCCCTTCTACATCAAGACGCTCCTGCCCAACTACCGCGAATTCAGCGACATCCGCTACTTCACGTCGCTCATCGAAGTCGCCCAGGAACGCCATGCCTTCCCGGAAGACTTCCTGTCGCCCGTCCAGATTCCCTTCGACGACGGCCGCAAGTTCCGCATGGGGCCGCTCATCTGCGAAGACAGCTGGGATGAAAACTATCCTTTCAAGCCCATGAGCTATTTAGGGAAAATGTACGACATCGACATGTTCATCAACATTTCCAACTCGCCCTTCACCCTGGGCAAGACCCAGCGGCGTCACCGCCTCTTCGGCCAGGCCATCGACAAGGTCCACTGCCCGGCCATCTACGTCAACTGCACGGGTATCCAGAACAACGGCAAGAACATCTACACCTTCGACGGCGCCAGCAGCACGTACCAGAAAGACGGTTCGCAGCACGTCGAATGTACGCCTTTTACGGAAGAAATGGTCATCGTCGACTTCGATGAAAAGGCCCAGCGTTTCGTCTCGCCTTCGCACTTGCAGCCGGAAAAGTCTCCCATCGAAGACATCTACGCCAGCCTGCACTACGGCCTGAAATCCTTCATGGATGCCATCGGCGTCCATAAAGTCGTCCTCGGCGTCTCCGGCGGCATCGACTCGGCCGTCAACGCCGCCCTCTATGCGACGGTACTGCCGCCGGAAAACATTCTGCTGGTCAACATGCCCAGCTGCTACAACTCGGACATGACCAAGAGCCTGGCCAAAGAACTGGCCGACAACATCGGCTGCCTGTACACGGTCGTCCCCGTCCAGGACAGCCTGGAACTGACGCGGCACCAGTTCGAAGGAGCCGGGCTCAGCCAGAAAGGCCAGGACAAGGGTCATCTGGAACTGACCAGTTTCATTGAAGAAAACATCCAGGCCCGCGACCGGTCGAGCCGTATCCTGGCCGCAGCGGCGGCAGCCTTTGGCGGCGTCTTCACGTGCAATGCCAACAAGGCCGAACTGTCCGTCGGCTACGCCACCCTCTACGGCGACAGCGCCGGCTACCTGGCGGCTACGGCGGACCTGTGGAAGCATCAGGTCTACGACCTGGCCCGCTACCTCAATGACCAGGTCTTCCAGCGCGAAGTCGTGCCCCAGGGCAGCATCGACATCGTCCCCAGCGCCGAACTGTCGGACAAGCAGGATATCACCAAGGGCCAGGGCGACCCGATCATCTACCCCTATCACGACTACCTCTTCGCCGCCTTCGTCGAACGCTGGCAGCGGGCCACGCCGGAAACCATCCTCGAATGGTACATCGACGGCACCCTGGAAAAGAACATCGGCTGCAGCGTCGATGTCCATCAGCTCTTCCCGACGGCAAAAGCCTTCATCGACGACCTGGAACGGTGGTGGCGCCTCATCGCCGGCTTCGCCGTCGCCAAGCGCATCCAGAGCCCGCCTATCCTCTCCATCAGCCGCCGCCCCTTCGGCAGCGACCTGCGCGAAGCCCAGCTGGCACCGTACTACACGACACGCTACCTGGAAATGAAAGAACGGCTGCTGGCGAGAGATTAGGGGTTAGTGGCTCGTGGCTAGTGGCTCGTGGCTAGTGGCTCGTGGCCCGGCTCCCCTGCTAGGGGAGCTGTCAGCGCAGCTGACTGAGAGGTTGTTCTTTCAACATAGTTTGTAGTACAGAGTTTGTAGAAGATGGTTTCAAATTTTTAACCATCCGCTAACCACTAAAAAAAGGGACTATCGCACGAAGGCTTCTGCCATCATGTGAGGTCCCTTTGGCTTTATAGTTTGTAGTACGGAGTTCGTAGTTTGTAGAAGATGGCTTTAAATTTAAAAACCTTCACTAAAAACTACAAACTGAATACTCAAAAAGGCTTGTCGCACATGCGACAAGCCTTTTTTCATACTACATATCTTTCAGTCTTCCGACTGTTTGTTTAGGACGGACTCGTTTGTGTCCGAATGTTTCTACGATGATGAACATCATGGGGATGAGGAAGACGCCGAAGATGGTCGCAATGGACGTACCAAAGACGACGGTGATGCCCATCGCGACTCGCGATGCGGCGCCGGCGCCGCTGGCCATGGCCAGTGGGATGGAACCGACGACGAAGGCCAGGGACGTCATGATGATCGGGCGGAGACGGATCTTGGCGGCTTCGATAGCAGCCGATACGGGATCCATACCGCGTTCATCGACACGGACTTTAGCGTATTCGATAATCAAGATGGCGTTCTTGGCGGCCAGACCGATGACGGCCAACAGGCCAATCTGGAAGTACAGGTTATTCTGCTGGTTCAGGAGGTAGGCAAAGGCCGAAGCCCCGAAGACGCCTGCCGGCAGACTGAACATAACAGCAAAGGGTACTTTCCAGCTTTCATACAAGGCGGCCAGGACGAGGAAGACGAAGAGGATAGCCAGGGCAAAGACGTAGACCGTCTTGTTGCCGGCTTCGACTTCTTCACGGCTCATGCCGCTCCATTCATAGGCATAGCCTTCACTGAGCGTGTCTTTAGCGACTTCTTCCAGCGCTTTAAGGGCATCACCGGAGCTGTAGCCATTAGCCGGGGCCCCTTGAATCTTGATGGCCGGATAGTCGTTGAAACGGTTGAGGATCGACGCTGAACCGATGGCTTTCGGTCGGACAAAGTTGGCCACCGAAACGAGCTGGTTGGCACTGTTGCGGACGTAGATGTGGTTATTGGCATCGATGGTTTCACGGAATTCCGGAGCGGCCTGAACGACGACCTTGAAATTACGACCGAACATGGTGAAATCGTTGACCTGATAGGAACCATAGAAGGACTGGAGCGTCGAATAGAGGTCGCTCAGGGAAACGCCTTCTTTGGCAACTTTATCGCGGTCGATGTCGAGCTCATAGCCCGGCGTATCGGCAGCAAAGGCCGTGTAGACCGACCCGATTTCCGGCCGCTTCCGGGCAGCGGCGATGAATTTCTGTGCCATCGCTGACAATTCGGCCGTCGTATGGCTGCCGCGGTTTTCCAGCTGCATCGTAAAGCCCGACGACGTGCCCATGCCGTCGATCGGCGGCGGGTTCATGGCGATGACCGTAGCCTGAGGAATCTGATTGCCCATGCCCATGATCTTGCCGACCAGGGCGTCGACGGACAGGGATTTATCTTTACGTTCATCCCAGTCACTCATGCCGATGAAGGACGTAGCCCCGTTCGATTTCGGCCCATTGGCCAGGATACTGAAGCCGACGACGTTCATGACATTGGTTACACCGGGCTGCTGTTCCAGCCACTTGCTGATTTGTGCACTGATTTGTTTCGTTTCCGTCTGGGAAATGCCTTCGGGCAAGGTGACGTTCATCATGACGAAGGCATTATCTTCCGACGGGACAAAGCCTGTCGGCATGATTTTAAAGACGCCTGCCGTGAGGGCGCTGATGATGACCAGGAAGGCCACGCACCATTTGAGGTGGAGCTGCAAGTGAGCCAGGCGCAGGCCATACCAGGCGATGAGCCTATCGAAGGCATCATTGAATTTCTGGAAGAACTTGTAAATGCCCTTGGGGTTGTCATTGGGTTTGTGGACATTCAAAATCGACGCACACATGGCCGGTGTCAGGGTCAAAGCGACGAAGGCCGAAATGAGGACCGACACGGCAATGGTCAGGGCGAACTGGCGGTAGAGGATACCGCTCATGCCGCTGATGAAGCCGACGGGGATGAAGACGGCGGCCAGGACGCAGGCAACACCGATAACCGGGTTCTGTACGTTCTGCATGGCGATGATCGTCGCCTCCCGCGGACTTCGGGCGTTGTACTTGATTTCGTATTCGACGGCTTCGATGACGACGATGGCGTCGTCGACGAGGAGGCCGATGGCCAGGACCATGGCGAACAGCGTCAGGGTGTTGATGGAGAAATCGAGGACCTTGAAGCAGGCAAAGGTACCCAGAAGGGATACAGGGACGGCGATGAGCGGGATCAGCGTCGACCGGCCGCTCTGAAGGAAGATGTAAACGATGAGGGCGACCAGCAGCAGGGCTTCGATGAAGGTTTCAATAACTTCGTGGATCGATGCCGTAACGAAGGTCGTGCTATCGTAGACAATCTTATAATCCAAGTCAGATGGGAACGACTGTTTCGCCTTTTCCAAGACTTTGCGGGCGCCGCTGACGGACTGCATGGCATTGGCGTCTGCTGTCAGGCTGATCATGAAACCGGCAGCCTTGCCGCCGTTGAGGTTACTGGCAACGGAATAATCCTTGGATCCCAGGCTGACATCGGCAATGTCGCCGACGCGGACCATGGTACCGTCGGGATTGGTGCGGACGATGACGTTCTTGAACTGTTCCGCCGTCTGCAAGCGGCCGTCGGTACGCAGGGTATACTGGTAGGTCTGGTTGTTCGGCGACGGCTGGGAGCCGATGGTGCCGACAGCGGCCTGTTTATTCTGAGTGCTGATAGCCGAGATGACATCGGTCGGTGTAATCTTCAAGATATTCATCTTCATCGGGTTGAGCCAGATGCGCATGGCATAGTCAGACCCGAATTCCTGGACGTCGCCGATGCCCGGGACGGATTTCAGTTCATCCATGAAGTATTGGGTAGCATAGTTCTTCATGAACGTCGCATCATAAGAGCCATTGGGCGAAACCAGGGCGAAGACCATAGCCATGGAACTCGTCGACTTCTGGACTGTAACACCGGTCTGGGTAACTTCTGACGGCAAGGTCGACTGGACCTGGCTGACGCGGTTCTGAGTGTTGACCGTGTCCATATCACCATCGCTGCCGGACTTGAACTGGACGGTCATGGAGTAAGACCCGTTATCGTTCGTCGAGCTTTCCATATTGACCAGGTTATCGACACCGACAAGCTGGCGTTCGATGACGCTGGCCACGGTCGTGCCGACGACTTCGGCATTCGCGCCGATATAAGCAGCCGAGACGCGGACCTGCGGCGGCGTGACCTGCGGATACTTGGCAACCGGCAGAGTCGCCATCGACAACAGGCCGAAGATGGAAATGATCAGCGAAATGACGATAGCGAAGATAGGCCGGTCGATAAAGAACTTAGATATCACGATCCCGCCTCCTAACTATTTGACGATGATGTGTCCGACGACGTATCGGAGCTGTCGTTGTCGATATCGGCCTTGGTCAGCAGGTGCTGGTCCAAGGCAGCGCCTTTGGCCTTCTGATAGCCGTCGACGATAATCGTATCGCCATCCTGAAGACCATCGTTGATGATCCAGAATTTGCCGACTTTCTGGCCCGGCGTGACTTCCCGGTTCTGGGCTTCGCCATTGCCGTCGATGACGGATACATAATATTTACCCAGCGTCTGCTGGACGGCGCGCTGCGGTACGGACAGCGCATTGCGCTGGATCTGGGTATCGGAAACGACCGTCGCATAGAGGCCTGGGATGAGGAGATTATCCGGATTGTCGAAGACGGCCTTGACGATGATCGAGCCAGAGTTGCCATCCATGCCGTGGTTGACCTGGGTGACATGGCCTTCATAAGGATACATGGTGCCGTCGCTCAAGCGGAGCAGGAGATGGTCGCCCCAGCTGCCGGCGTTGTCCGCAGCCTGCTTGGTCATCTGCAGGTATTCGGCTTCACTGATGGAGAATTCGACATAGACCGGATTGGTCGAAGAAATGGTGACCAGTGCCGTCGAACCGGCCGTCGCAAAGGTACCGATAGGTACGTCATCGACGTTCAATTTGCCGCTGAACGGAGCATAGACAATGGTATCGTCGACGTTATCCTGAGCAGCGTCGACCTGGGCTGCATTGGCTTCGACGACAGCCTGCTGCTGCTGCGTAGCCGCTTCCTGGTCGGTGACGGTCTGCTGCGGGATGGCGTCCTGGCTGGCCAGGGTCTGGTAACGGCGCAGGTTCAGCTGCTGATTGGCCAGATTGGCTTCGGACTGGGCCTGGGTAGCCTTGGCCTGGGCCAGGGCGGCGTCATAGGTCCGGCTGTCGAGGCGGAACAACGGCTGCCCTTCCGTGACTTCCTGACCGCCTTGGACGTATTTTTCTACGACACGGCCGGAAATCTTGGGACGGACAGGCACCTTGTCTGTTGCCGTCACGGTACCGCTGTACTCGGCCTTGACCGGCGTGTCCGCGGCGACGACTTTGTACGTGTTGACTGCAACGGGAGCCTTAGTCGCACTTTGGTTGGCCCCACAGCCGGCTAAGAGCGCGGCGATGGTGAGTACGGTAACGCTCATCGTCGCAAGTTTGCGTTTTTGTATCATCTTCACTTTCCTCCTATTTCTTTCGATTCCTGATTTTTAATGCCATAAAGCAAGACGTTGATACAGCGCTTCATATAGTCACTAAAGGTGGAATCGTGTTTGACATCATTAAAATAATCGATAATGTCATCGGCTGCGCTATGCAGGATACGCAAGAACAGGAACTTATCAAAGGGCTTGAATTCTCCTGTCTCCTGAGCTTCATCGAGGAGCCGTTCCAAAAGGAGCCAGTCTTTTTTATAGCGGGACTGCAAGCGTTCACAAGTACCGGGCATCTTTGCCAGGAGATCCGATGTTTTCCGCACGGACAGGACCTGCCAGTTGTCACTGGGCACGTCGAAATAAGCGATGAGCTTGGCTTCGCAAGTCATGGCCGGATCGCTGACGATACGCTGATGATAGGCATAGATCTTATCGGTAAAATCGGCGATGGCCTGTTCGATGATTTCCTGTTTCGACGAAAAATTTTCGTATAAAGTCCGCTTGCTGATGCGCAGATTACGGGCTAAGTCGTCCATGTGGAAATTGGAACCATGGCGGTTGATTTCACGAAGGGCTTCGGCCAGAATCTTGGCGCGGATATTTTCTGTCATGTAAACACGTCCTACTCAAAAAAATACAAGGTGATACTTTTGAAACTCAAACTATAAAACTCAGTACCAATTTATAGTTTAATATACAGCACCTTATAAGTCAATAAACAAGTTGATATTATTATTTTCTCAATTCTTCGGCAAATTTCCGAATCGGCAGGACTTTGTATAAAACAGCACCACAGGCCGCACCAATACAGGTATTGGGCAAAAAGGCAACGATGAAGAACCATAAGGCGACGACTTTGGAATCGAGGACGAAAGCGGCGACAGGATAGGCGATGAGGCCGCCCAGAAGGCCGGTCCCGACGATTTCCCCGATGACGGCACCCCAGATGGAATTTGTTTTTTTATACAAAACGCCGGATAAAGCGGCGCCGATCATGCTGCCGGGATAGGCCAGGACGGTACCGACGCCCATGGCAATGCGGATGGATGAAATGCAGAAAGCACCGGCCGTCGAATAGCGCCAGCCCACGAGGACCGACAAGAGGACATTGATGAGGTGTTGCAGCGGGAAGACCCGGGCACCGCCGAAGGGAAAGGATACGAAAGGCGCCAGGAGGACGCCGATGGCGATGAAAATCGCCGTCACTGTCATTTTCTTGAGTTCAGTATTATTCACGATGTACTACAACCTTTCCATATTTTTGTAAGATAGCATCATTTAATTGATAAAAGGCATCGAAGAGACGGGCGTGAAAGGTCCCCGGCCCATTCTTCCCCTCCCCTGCCAGGGCCAGCTCGCCGCCGATGCCCATGGCCAGGATGCCGCCGGCTGCGGCTGTGAACGGGTCGGCCACGGCGGCAAAGGAGGCGATGAGGGACGTCGTCATGCAGCCCGTACCGGTCACATAGGTCAGCAGGGGACAGCCGTTGCGGATTTCGGCCGTCTGGCAGCCATCGGAAAGGACATCGACGGCGCCGGTGATGGCGACGGTCGTCCCGAGATGGCTGGCCAGGGACGAAGCCAGGGCCGGGTCGGCTGGGCCTAGACGGCTGTCGACGCCGAAATCCTGGCCGCTCTTATGGGCTGCCAGGCAGGTGATTTCCGACGCGTTGCCGCGGATGACGGCCATAGGCAGTTCATCCAGCAGGCGCAGGGCCGCCTGGGTGCGGAAGGTCGTACCGCCGGCGCCGACGGGGTCGAAGACGATGGGCACGCCGTGGGCAGCGGCCGATTTACCGGCTGCCAGCATGGCCTCCAGGGTCCACGCCTGGAGCGTCCCCAGGTTGAGGACCAGGGCCCTGGCGGCAGCCGCCATTTCGGCGACTTCCTCGACGGCATTGGTCATAGTCGGCGACGCGCCGATAGCCAGGGTCGCATTGGCGCAGTCAGTCATGGTGACGAAATTGGTGATATGGTGAATGAGGGGCCGCTGACGGCGCAGTTCCTCAAGGGCCCTGGCGACGGCCGGAATAAGTTCCATCTTCATCCCCCCTTCTAGACGTGGAGCTTGAGGATGGCCTTCTTGATGGCCTTCCCCTGCCCGTCAGGCGCGCAGAGGCAGCGATGGCCGTCAGCCGGCGTGAAAATGGCATACGTTCCCGGCGTCATGGCAATGACCGTATCGTCGGCGACATCGGGATTGTAGAACCAGGCATCGCTGTCGGCCCGGCTGTCATCGACGACAGGGCCGGCCTGGCATAAGGGCTGCCAGCCGATGTTCTCTTCGCCTTCGAGGACGTACTGGACGTCGATGTAGTCGCGGTGGGCTTCCATCAGACGCTGGCTGGCCGGCGCCGTTTCCGTGACATCGACATTCATGTAATTGACTGTATCGAAGGTATGGCGTCCGGGATTCAAGTCCGACTTGACCAGGGAAGACAATTTCTCGATCCACGGCCGGATATATTCCGGCAGGAAACGGCTTTCCTTTTCATACTGGGAAATATTACCTACGAACATGGGATTCCCTCCTAATCTTCGTCGCTGGCTTCGCGGGCTGCGACGTTTTTATCGAACAGGGCATCGGCGAACTGGGCGGCATCGAAGGGACGCAGGTCGTCGACGCCTTCGCCGACGCCGACCCAGCGGACAGGGACGCCCAATTCCCGCTTGACCGACAAGATGACGCCACCTTTGGCCGTCCCGTCGAGCTTGGTCAGGACGACGCCCGTCAAGGGGACGACGTCGCCGAAGAGTTTGGCCTGGCTGACGGCATTCTGGCCCGTCGTGGCATCGAGGACGAGGAGCGTTTCCTGCGGAGCTCCTTCGATGTTGCGGCTGGCGACACGGGCCATTTTCCGCAATTCTTCCATGAGGTTGGACTTGGTCTGCAAGCGGCCGGCCGTGTCGACGAGGAGGATATCCATGCCCTTGGCTTTGGCCGACGCCGTGGCATCGAAGACGACGGCGGCTGCATCGGCGCCTTCCTGATGCTTGACGATGGGTACGCCGACGCGGTCCGCCCAGATGGTCAGCTGTTCCGACGCTGCCGCACGGAAGGTATCGCCGGCGGCGAGCATGACCGATTTCCCCTGCTGCTTGTAATACTTGGCCAGTTTGCCGATAGTCGTCGTCTTGCCGACGCCGTTGACGCCGACGATGAAGATGACCCGCGGCCCGTCTGTTTCCGGCAGGGGTTCATCGTTTTCATTGAGCAGGGCGACGATGCATTTTTCCAAATACGGGACGACGTCGTTGCCGTCTTTGATTTCCTTCGATTTGACACCGGTCCGGATCTGGTCCAGGAGGTATTCCGTCGTTTCGACGCCAATATCGCCGGTGAGCATGACCGCTTCCAGGTCATCGTACATGTCGTCGTCGATCTTGGCATAGCCGCGGACGACGGTTTCGATATTCTGGATGAGCGAGTGTTTCGTCTTTTCTAAGCCTTTGCGCAGTTTTGAAAAAAATCCCATAGTTATGTTCCTTCCTTTAACAATTCATCTACTTTGACAGTCAGCAGGCGCGATACGCCTTTTTCTTCCATGGTCACGCCCAACAGGGTATTGGCCGCTTCCATGGTCTTGCGGCGGTGTGTGATGACGATGAACTGCGTCGCACCGCTGTAATTCTTGAGGTATCGGGCCATGCGTTCGACATTGGCTTCGTCCAGGGCGGCGTCGACTTCGTCGACCAGGCAGAACGGTGCCGGATGATAGGCCAGAAAAGCCAGGAGCAGGGCAATGACCGTCAGGGCCCGTTCGCCGCCGGAGAGAAGCGTCAGGGACTGCTGCTTCTTTCCTGGCGGGCGGATATAGATTTCCACACCGGCTTCCAGGATATGTTCCTTGTCGGTCAGGGCCAGGTGGGCCGTACCGCCGCCGAAGAGACGGCTGAAGATATCCTGGAAGTGGACACCGATTTCCTTGAAGGCCTTGGCGAATTGTTCGGCCATGGCCGCGTCGATTTCAGCGACGACAGTCCGCAGTTTTTCCCGCGATTCTTTCAGGTCATCGCACTGGCGGTTGTAGAAGTCCCGCTTTTCCAGAGCCGTCTTGTATTCGTCTTCAGCTGCCGGGTTGATGGTCCCCAGGGCTGTGATCTGCCCTTTCAGGGAGGCGACCTTGTCGTGGAGCTCTTTCAGCGAGCCTTCGCGGCGGCGCTCCATGGCTTCCTGGCGGCTCAGGCCCTGCATGGCCAGCCGTTCTTCATGATGGCTGATATCGCTCTTGTATTTTTCCCGCTGGATGTCGGCAGCGTTGCAGCGCTGCTGCCAATCCTGATGGCGCCGGCGCAGGTCGTCGACGACACCATCCAGGTCCTGGCTCTGTTTCAAAGACTCATTGCGGGTCTGATAAAAAGCCTCTTTGGCCTGGTCGCAGCGGACCGTATCGGCTTCTTTCAAGGTAATATTTTTCGACAGTTCTGTCAACAGGCGGGCCGCTTCTTCCTGGCGGCGGCGCAAATCCTGGCGGCGCTGGGCCAGGGCCTGTTCCTGTACCGTCAGTTCCTGCTGCCATTTGTCATGCTGGCGCAGCTGGTCGTCGCCATGGCTGGCCTGTTCTGTCAGTTTGGCTACGGCAATCTGCCTTTCCGTCAAGGTCTGGCGGCACTGGGCGGCTTCGGCCTTGGCAGCATCACAGGCGTCCTGCCATTGCTGGACATCGGCGGCCGGCCCCGTTTCCATATCGGCCAGGGCGGCTTCCTTGGCGACCAGCCGGGCCTGCATGTCGGCCCGTTCCTTTTCCAAGGCTTCGACGCGCTGGTCAAAATCAGCCAGGGCCTGGCGGATATCGGCCAGGCCCTTCTCTTCCTGACCGCCCTGCCAGCGGGCCTGTTCCGCAGCCTGGCTGGCTTTGCGCCAATGGTCTTCGGCCTGGGCCAGTTCCCGGGCAGATTCTTCGGCCTGCCGGCGCAGTTCCCGGCCCTCAGCGGCCAGGGTTTCCAGACGCTGCTGGCCACGGCGGCAGGTCTCCTGCAATTCCTGCAGCAGCGCCCGCCGGCTGATGAGGGAACCTTCCTGATTGCGGGCGCTGCCGCCGGTCAGGGAGCCGCCGGCGTTGAACTGCGTCCCGTCGAGGCAGACGATGCGCAGGCGATGGCCGTATTTCCGGGCCACAGCCGAGCCCGTATCCATGGTATCGGCCAGGAGGGTCCGCCCTAAGAGGGATGAAAAGACCTTCTCATATTTAGCATCATAAGAAATAGCATCGGAGGCGAAGCCGAGCATGCCCGGTTCGCCGGCAGCCTGTTCTTCATCGGCTGTCCGCTGCCGGCTGCGCAGGGTATCCAGGGGCAGGAAGGTCGTCCGGCCGGCTTTTCTGTCTTTTAAATACGAAATAGCCTGTTTGGCCGCCCTTTCGTCTTCGGCGACGACGTAACGGACGGCACCGCCCAGGGCGACGTCGATGGCGACGGCAAAGCGCGATGGGATCTGGCAGAGTTCGCCGACGGCGCCGCACAGCCGGCTGCGCCAGGGCTGGCTGGCTGTCAGGACGACTTTGACCGCCCGTCCCAGGCCTTCATGTTCCTGTTCCATGCTCTGGAGGACGCGCATGCGCTGGGAGGCGGCGTCGACATCGCCGCGCAGGCGGCGGTATTCGTCTTCTCCTTTTTTCAGGCGCTGGCCCTTTTCCTGAGCCGTCTGTCGCAGCGAGGCGGCCTGCTTTTCAAAGGCGGCGGCTTTTTTCTGGCACGCTTCCTGTTGGGCCTGGGCTTCCTCATGGCGGGCTTCTGCCGCTGTCAGGGTCTGCTTCTTGTCTTCCCACTGCTTCAGGGCCTGCTGGCAGGCGGCTTCATTTTCTTCCAGGCGGCGGCGCAGGTCTTCACTGTCCCGGCGCAGCATGAAAGCGTCGCGGCTGCGCTTGGAGTTGGCGTCGACCCGCTCCTGCAGGGCTTTGGCTGCCGCTTCGGCCTTGGCTTCGGCCTGGCCGAACAGGGTCTGAGTCAGGGCTAAAGCCTTCTGAGCCGCAGCCAGTTCAGCTGCTTTCTGGTCCTTCTGGGCCTGCAGGGTTTCTTTTTGTTCCTGCCAGGCTGCCTGGCGCTGCTGCAGCTGAGCGGCGTCGTCAGCGGCCTGGGATTCGTTCTCGGCCAGTTCGGCCTGCCGCTGCCGGCAGGCTTCACGGCGGTGGACGAGGCTGTCCAGCTCGTTGTGGACGGCCATGGCTTCTTCATCGAGGCGGCGCAGTTTTTCGTCGTCTGCCGCCATGACCTCCAACAGGGCCTTGCGTTTTCCCTCGGCCGCTGCCAGTTCCTGGGCGGCCTTTTCTTCTTCTGTCGCCGCCGTCATGCGGCTGTTCTCGGCTTTGGCCAGGAGGCGTTCGCTGTTGCGCAGTTCCTGCAAGGTCACGGTCCCTTCATAGGCCAGGCGCTCGCTGTCGAGGCAGCGGAATTTCTGCAGAGTTTCTGCCTGTTCCTGCAATGGTTCCAGCCGCTCTTCGAGGACGCTCATGAGGTCGCGGATGCGCTCCAGGTTGCGCTCGGTCTCGGCGATCTTGCGCAGGCCGTCGGCCTTGCGGCCTTTGAAGCGGCTGATGCCAGCAACTTCTTCAAAGATGACCCGCCGCTCTTCGGGCTTGCTGTTGAGGATGCGGTCGACGCGGTTCTGGCCGATGACGGCCATAGAGTCCTGGCCGATACCCGTATCGGCGAAGAGGATATGGATATCTTTCAGGCGGCACGGCCGGCGGTTGATATAGTATTCACTGTCGCCGGAGCGGAAGAGGCGCCGCGTGACGACGACTTCCGTGAATTCCGTATCCAAGGCGTGGTCGCTGTTATCGAAGTACAGCGAGACTTCCGCTGCCCCCTGGGGCCGGCGGGTCTGGGTCCCGGCAAAGATGATGTCTTCCGACTTCTGCCCCCGCAGCTGGCGGACATTCTGTTCCCCCATGACCCAGCGGACGGCATCGGAAATATTGCTCTTGCCGCTGCCATTGGGACCGACGATGGCCGTAATGCCCTTGTCGAAGGTCAGGGTCGTCTTATCTGCAAAGGACTTGAATCCCCGCAGTTCCATTTTCAATAATTGCATAGTTTCTACTCTCTCTGTGGACTGCCCGGACGGACACGGTATGGCGCCGCATAGCAGTTCTGCTTATTTACTCGTACAGTTAATGATACCATAATTACCAGCCTGCCGCCACCACGGCGTCGCCAGCCAGGGCTGGGCAAAGTTTGTGTAAAATATCAGGGAAAGCCTTGACAAGTCCTGTCTTAATGGATTATATTAGAATTTAGGTTTGAAGGCCCTCATTCTGCAGAAAGGGAGAGTACCGTAATGATTCAAGTTTATAAGCACAGCAACGGCCATCTGGAAGACAACATTTCCCTGGCATCGGCTGAAAAAGGATCCTGGATCCACGTCGTAAATCCCGATTCCGAAGATTTACAGCTCGTATCCATGGTCACGGAAATCCCCACTGATGTTCTGAAAACCGCCTTGGACACGGAAGAACGTTCCCACGTCGAAATCGAAGATAACTACATCTTTGTCGTCATCAACATCCCGAATCTTTGTCGTCATCAACATCCCGATCATCTTGGAAACGGACAGTTATGACACCTTGCCCCTGGGCATTTTCATTACACCGGACTTCATCATCACCCTCTGTATTCAAGAAACAGAAGTCATGCGCGCCTTTACGGAGAATAAGTATCCTCTGTTCTATACATTCAAGAAGACGCGTTTCTTATTCCAGATCCTGTACCGTTCGGCGACGCTGTTCCTGCGCTACTTGATGCAGATCAACCGCCGGACCGATGACATCGAGGAAATCCTGCGCCATTCCATGCGCAACAAGGAATTCTTCCTGCTCCTGGAATTACAGAAATCCTTGACGTACTTCACGTCGGCCCTGCGCAGCAATGGCATCGTCATGGAACGGCTCATGCGCCTGCGCCGCAATACGTCGCTCCACCACCTCATCAAGATGTATGAAGAAGACGAAGACCTCCTGGAAGATGTCATCATCGAAAACAAGCAGGCTATCGAAATGGTCGAGATGTATTCCAACATCCTCATGAATATGTCCGATACCTTTGCATCCATCATTTCCAACAACCTGAACTTGGTCATGAAATTCCTGGCTTCCATTACAATCATGCTGGCCGTCCCGACGATCATCTTCAGCCTGTGGGGCATCAACGTCCCCGTCCCCTTCCAGGACACGACAGCCGGCTTCTATTACGTCGTAGGCATCGCCATGTTCTGCACCGTCGTCATGCTCTGGCGGAAGGATTTATTCTGAAAGGCCCTTCACCATGCTCTTTATCGGTTCAAAAGAGCGGCGGTGAATGGGACAGGGCCCGTATTTTTGCAACGCTTCCATATGCATTTTCGTCAAATATCCCTTGTGCACGGCAAAGCCGTACTGGGGATATTTTTTGTCGTATTCGACCATGAGGCGGTCACGCGTGACTTTGGCGATGATCGAAGCGGCGGCGATGGACGCGCTCAGGGCGTCGCCGTGGACCAGGGACTTATGGGGCACGGTCAGTTCCCGAAGAGGCATGGCATCGACCAGGACGGCTTCAGCCGGCACGGCCAGGCCGTTCACGGCGTCGTACATGCCCTGCATGGTGGCGTGGTAAATATCGAGTTCGTCGATTTCTTTTTCCGACTTGGCCACACAGGATACGGCAACGGCTTCGGCCATAATTTTATCATAGAGGACGTCCCGCTTGGCCGGCGGGACTTTTTTGCTGTCATTGAGGCCGGGACATTCCCAGTAGGGCGGCAGGATGACGGCGGCTACCATGACCGGACCGGCAGCCGGGCCGCGGCCGGCTTCGTCGATGCCGGCTACGTGGTACAGCCCTTGGTTGTAGTAAGCCGTTTCCTGGGCATACATGTGCAGGACCCGTTCCCGTTCGGCTTCTTCCCGGATTTTCTGGCGCATATAGGCGGCAGCCAGCTTGCGGACCGACACGCGGCCGTCTTCTTTCATGGCTGCCAGGAGGTCCTGGACGTCACCGCCAGCGGCCAGGCGGGCCTTGAGGTCGGCGACGCGGAGTTTCTCGATGTCCATGGTCAGTCCTCCCCTTCCCATTCGCCCAGCCGGTCCAGGGAGATGGCGCCGATTTTGCCTTCGCGGAATTCCTTGAGGATGAGCTTGTACGTCTTTTCCAGGTCGACGACGCCGCCGGAAACGATACAGCCCCGCTTGCGGCCGATGGCTTCGATCGTATCCAGCGGCTTGTCACAGAGGGTTTCCAGTTTATAACGGGCCTTCAATTCATCAGGGTACTGGGCCGATAACTGTTCGATGAGCTGCATGATGACCGTTTCCATGTCGAAGACCGTATCGGAAATGGCCCCTGTCGCTGCCAGGCGGTAGGCGCTGACCTGGTTTTCCAGTTTCGGCCACAAGACGCCCGGCGTATCCAGGAGGTCGAGCTGGTCGCCGATGTGGACCCACTGCTTGCCCTTCGTTTCGCCAGGCTTGTCGGCCGTCTTGGCCGCACTGCGGCGGGACAGCTTGTTGATGAGCGTCGATTTGCCGACATTAGGAATGCCCAGGATCATGGTGCGGACGGCGCGGTTCTTGAGGCCCCGGGCCTTCCAGCGGGCCAGCTTCGGCGCTGCCAGGGAGCGGACCAGGGAAATGAGCTGTTTCACCCCTTTGCCGCCTTTGCTGTTCAGGGCCAGGACTTTGCGGCCCTGCTGCTTGTAATAGGCCACCCATTCGTCGAGGACGGCCGGGTCGGCCAGGTCGGCCTTGTTGAGGACGACGACAGACGGCTTGTCGCCGATGAGGGACTTAATCATGGGATTGGTGCTGCTCATAGGGATACGGGCATCGACGAGTTCGATGACGACGTCGATGATCTTGAGATTTTCCTGAATAAGGCGCTTGGCCTTGGCCATGTGGCCGGGATACCAGTTGATTATCATAGTGAATCTCCTTTGGTGATGAGAAAAAAGGGCTTGTCGAACGACGACAAGCCCTTTTTAGTTGTTAGTGGCTAGTTGTTAGTTTTTAGTAGATGGCTTTATTTTAAAACTTCTAACTGCAAACTACAAACTCACGCTATTAGCCTTCTCTTGTTTCGGTGAGTTTCTGGATGTGGGCGACGACTTCGTCGATCGGTTTGGCGCCTAAATCGCCTTTGGAGCGGTCGCGCAGGCCGAGGGTGCCGTTTTCCATTTCTTTATCGCCGACGACAGCCATGTAAGGAACTTTTTCCATCTGAGCCTTGCGGATCTTGTAGCCGATCTTTTCGCTGCTTTCATCGACTTCGACGCGGATGCCCAATTTCTTGAACTTCTTAGCCAGGTCTTTGCAGTAAGCCAGGTGTTTGTCGGAGATGGGCAGGAACTTGATCTGGACCGGAGCCAGCCATACCGGGAAAGCACCGGCATAGTTTTCGGTGATGATGCCCAGGAAGCGTTCGATACTGCCGAAGCAGGCACGATGTACCATGACCGGGCGATGTTTCTGGCCATCTTCGCCGATATAGGTCATATCGAAGCGTTCCGGCATGAGCATGTCGAGCTGGATAGTACCGCACTGCCAGGTACGGCCGATGGAGTCTTTCAGGTGGAAGTCCAGTTTCGGGCCGTAGAATGCGCCGTCGCCTTCGTTGATGACGTACGGGATGTGGCGTTCTTCGATGACATCATGCAAGGTCTTGGTAGCCAGTTCCCAGATTTCGTCGGAGCCCATGGAGTCTTCCGGACGAGTGGACAATTCGACGTGATATTCCAGGCCGAACTGTTTGTAAGCCTTGTCGAAGAGGTCCATGACGCCGGAGATTTCTTCTTTCATCTGGCTCGGCAGCATGAAGATGTGAGCATCGTCCTGAGTGAAGCAGCGGACGCGGAACAGGCCGTGGAGGGCCCCATGGAGTTCATGGCGATGGACCAGGCCGAGTTCAGCCATGCGCATCGGGAAGTCGCGGTAGCTGTGGACGTTACTCTTATAGACCAGGATGCCGCCCGGGCAGTTCATCGGTTTGATGGCGTAAGGCTGTTCATCGATAGTCGTGAAATACATGTTGTCGCGGTAGTGATCCCAGTGGCCGGACTGTTCCCAGAGGTGACGGTTGAGGATCATCGGGGTCATGATTTCGTCGTAATCGGCTTCATCATGGAGTTCATGCCAGAATTTAAGCAAGTTGTTGCGCAGGATCATTCCCTTGGGATGGAAGAACGGGAAGCCCGGGCCTTCTTCGTGGAAGCTGAACAGGTCGAGCTGTTTGCCCAGTTTACGATGGTCGCGCTTTTCAGCTTCTTCCATCATCTTCAGGTATTCATCGAGTTCCGATTTCTTTTCAAAAGCGGTCCCGTAAATACGCTGG
>OGYL01001035.1_pt1 | contig 22230 bp, 15 predicted proteins | sample 1576541 | NCBI WGS metagenome assembly OGYL01 (sample SAMEA3541551, study PRJEB24748) | human gut metagenome | biome: human gut; feature: human-associated habitat; material: faeces | place: China | collected 2012 | reverse complement strand
CCAGTATGTCGGCCAGTCGGTGGACATTCGCCATTTGGGCAAATATTTAAGAAAGAGCCACGACAAATTTAAAAAGAGTATTGCAAAGGCCAGCGGTGGTGAGCTTTCTGAGGAGATGCTGGAAAAACTGGCTATGAACCGCACAAAGGACGAGCTTCGTTCGGGCGTTCAGACCATTCAGTATCAGATTAACACGCTCATGACCACAAACGGCCAGTCTCCGTTTGTGACGCTGTTCTTGAATTTAGATAAAGATGACGAATATTTAAAAGAAAATGCCATGATTGTGGAGGAAATTCTCCGCCAGAGGCTCGAGGGCATTAAAAACGAAGCTGGCGTTTATGTTACGCCTGCGTTCCCGAAACTGGTTTATGTTTTAGACGAGCACAATTGCTTAAAGGGCGGCGAGTATGACTACATAACCAGGCTGGCGGTGCAATGTTCGGTAAAAAGAATGTATCCCGATTACATTTCTGCAAAACAGATGCGCGAAAACTATGAGGGCAACGTGTTTGGCCCCATGGGCTGCAGAAGCTTTTTGGCGCCGTGGAAAGACGAAAACGGCAACTATAAATTTGAGGGCCGCTTTAACCAGGGCGTTGTGAGCATTAACCTGCCCCAGATGGGCTTAATTGCAAAGGGCGATGAGGATTTGTTCTGGAAACTGTTTGACGAAAGGCTTCAGCTTTGCTTTGAGGCACTTATGTGCCGTCACCGTGCGCTTTTGGGCACAAAGTCTGATGTGAGTCCGGTGCATTGGCAGTATGGCGCCATTGCCCGTCTGAAAAAGGGTGAAGTGATTGACAAATATCTAAAAGACGGCTACTCCTCCATTTCGTTGGGCTACATCGGCCTGTACGAGGTGACGAAGCTGATGAAAGGCGTGTCTCATACAACGCCGGAGGGACAGGAATTTGCTCTCAGGGTGATGAACCGATTAAGAAAGGCAACAGATACCTGGAAGAAAGAAACCGGCATTGGATTTGCCCTTTACGGCACACCGGCAGAGTCTTTGTGCTATCGGTTTGCAAGAATAGACAAGCTGAAATTCGGCAGCGTGACAGACGTTACCGACAAGGGCTATTACACCAACTCCTATCATGTGGACGTGCGCGAGGATATTGACGCATTCTCCAAGTTCAAGTTTGAAAGCCAGTTCCAAAAAATCTCCTCCGGCGGCGCAATTTCATATGTGGAAATTCCCAACATGCGCCATAACACCGAGGCCATTGAGGACGTAGTTCGGTTTATTTACGACAACATTCAATACGCTGAGTTCAACACCAAGAGCGACTATTGCCAGGTTTGCGGATTTGACGGGGAAATTATTATCAATGAAGACAACGAGTGGGAATGTCCTGCTTGCCACAACAAAGACCATGCAAAAATGAACGTAACCCGCAGAACCTGCGGTTACCTGGGCGAAAATTTCTGGAATGTAGGCAAAACAAAGGAAATTAAAGCAAGGGTGCTGCATCTGTAATAATAAAAAGGATTGAAATAAATGAATTATTCAGCCATTAAAACTCACGATGTGGCAAACGGCATTGGCGTTCGGGTTTCGCTGTTCGTCAGCGGTTGCACTCACCACTGTAAGGACTGTTTTAACGCCGAAACCTGGGATTTTGCCTTTGGCGACCCGTTTGGCGACGCACAGGTACAGCAAATTTTAGAGGCTCTAAAGCCTGACTATATCAAAGGGTTTTCACTCTTGGGCGGTGAGCCCTTTGAGCCGCAAAATCAGCACGTTTTGGCACCGCTGCTGAAAAAAATTAAGCAGGCCTATCCCAACAAGACAATCTGGTGCTACAGCGGATATTTGCTGGACACGGAGCTTTTAAGTAAAAGCCGCGCCAGGTGCGAGGTGACAGATGAAATGCTGTCTTGCATTGACATATTGGTAGACGGCGAGTTTGTAGCGGAGAAAAAGGATTTAAACCTGCGGTTTCGCGGAAGCTCAAATCAGCGGATTATAGACGTGCCTGCAACGCTTCAGGCCGGCAAGGTAGTTTTGTCGAAAGAATTTATGTAAAATAGAAAGGTAATTCGATATTTATGGATCACAGACAAGTGAAATTCACGAAGTTAGACAGCCGGGCCAGTGCTCCGGAATGCGGCACGCCCTATGCGGCAGGCGCTGACCTGCGCGCTGTAAGTGACGAGCCCATTACAATTCGGCCCAATGAAACGGTGCTGGTGCACACAGGGCTTGCAATGGAAATACCCGAAGGGCTGGTGGGCCTGGTATATGCACGGAGCGGGCTTGCCTCGAAGCGCGGACTTGCTCCGGCAAACTGTGTCGGCGTAATCGACAGCGACTACCGCGGTGAAATTATGGTGGCGCTTCACAACCATTCAGCAGAAACGCAGACCATTGAAAGCGCCCTGGATGTGCGAGCCTTCGAAGCTCCAGTTCACAAAATCTTTCGACTTCCACACTACCGGCGTTCCGGCACGACCGAGACCATAGTCCAGGTCAGTAGTAGCATAGAGGTAGTAGGTATCGCCAAACTTAGAAAGTGAAGGGTCAGCCAGATTATCGGGAATCAGAGGATTATAATTACGATTTGCTATCAAATTTTCCACAACGGAAGCATCCACAGCAAAAGCCGTCCCATGACGGATGCCACGGGGGAATGAAACCAGATCGGACACATCTTCCCAAGTCTCGCCATGATCCAGTGAACGGACTGCACCGTAACGGTGGTCACGGTATTTATCGAAATAAACATAGAGTGTATCACCCACAAACAAGGGGGCAGGTCCTTCTGCCCAATAGTTTCCGGTGATAGAAGGAGAAACTTTAGTGGGGAATCCTTTCGACAAATTTCTGGTACGGGTAATGCGGAGATTTTTCTCCGGCGGATTGGAGTTTTCATTCTTCACCACCATAATCAGGTCCTCATTCTTCGGGTCTTTCACGATGGCAGCATCAATGACACTGAAATCGGGATTGAAAAACATTTTGGTCTTCGAGAAGGTCTGGAAATCTTTCGTAGTTACGTAGTACATGCGATGATTCAACCCTTTCTCACTCTCACTGGTTGCTACTTCTTTATGACGGCCGGGAATGGTAGTTGCCCAGAATATATAATATGTCTGCGACGGTTCATTGTAGAAAAGTTCGGGCGCCCAGCAATTGTGGGCAGTCGGTTCGTGCATCATGACGGGGATGACTCGCTGCTCGCTCCAATGAATCAGATCGCGGGAAGAGGCATAACCGATAATCCGGTCGGTCCAACTGGAAGTCCAGACCATGTGAAAGGTGCCGTCGGGTGCCTGGCAAATACTCGGATCACGCATCAGTTTATCTTTCCCCACGACAGGGAGCAGGTATGACTTGCCACCATTCAGGGCGGTCCAGTTCAGGCCATCGTAACTATAAGCCAGATGCAGTCCGTCTCTGCTGTCATTGATGAAATAAGAAAAAAGGTAAGCCGTTCCATTGGCACAAGTGGTCATCAGGGTGCCGAAGCATAAAGCCAACCAGATAAGTACAGTTTTCATGGTTTATTCAAGATTAATAATTTCATTGCCTACAAAGATATAGCATCTCCGGAACATACCGAAACGAAAAAGACTGGAGAAATGAACCGAAACCTGTAATATTGTGTAAAATTCAGTTGTCCAATCAGAAGAATTCCTCTACCTTTACACCGGTACATCAAATATTATAGATTATGAAAGGAGAGCGTAACGCACAGGTATATCAAGTAGGGCCTCATCTATTCGGTACTTCCTCCACCATTCCACACTGGAAAACGGAAGAATTGATTCCCTCCCTGAAACCTTTCCTGTTATCTTTAGATACATACAAAGAGAAAGAACTCAAAATAGCATTTTCACTTGCCATCCAGCCGGAGAGTGAAACCCAAGAAGAAGACCATGCAAAATATCGCTCACTCATCGAGTTCGAATGGGAAAGTGCCACGTGCAGGATCAGCGTGATCCCGGATACGGACTCTTATCTCATTACTATCCTCGCTCCCAACGATCCAAAAGAGTACACAGCTTATTTCTTCTACGGATTTACCAAAGGTATCCTTTTCCTGCACGCAACAGAAGCGGATGCATTTGTGCTCAACAATATCCTAATGATGATTTATGCTTTCAATACAGCTTGTTCCGATACTGTATTAATGCACGCTTCCGTCATAAAGAAAGATGGAAAGGGATATCTCTTCCAAGGCAAAAGCGGAACGGGAAAGAGTACGCACAGCGGGTTGTGGCTAAAACATATCCCCGGCTGTGAACTGCTGAACGACGATAATCCCATCGTACACTTCAACCGGAAAACAGGGGAAGCCACAGTTTACGGTTCACCCTGGAGCGGAAAGACGCCTTGCTACAAGAATGATTCTGTTCCTGTAGGGGCATTTGTACGATTGGAACAGGCGCCGATGAATGAGATTCAGCGGGAGAGTCCGGCACGGGCATTCGCATCGCTATTGCCGTCGTGCTCTAATCTGAAGGAAGTGAGAGAATTGAATAATGGTGTCATCGAGACAGTGAAATATCTTGCGGCCCATACTCCGGTGTATTTTCTGAAATGCTTACCAGACAAGGAGGCGGCGGAGGTTTGTTTTAATACAATTAAGCAACAAGCTACAAGCTAAACCAACATTATGATAGATAACGGACGAAAAAGAATCATCCCCAACGAGGTACTGTTGCCCGAAGTAGCACGCCTCATCAGTGAAGGACATACCGTAACCCTGACAGTCAGAGGAAATAGTATGAACCCATTTCTTGTGGATCGTCGCGACCGCATTGTTTTAGGTCCTTTTACTGATAACGATCTGCAACTGAATACGGTCGTACTCGCCAGAGATACGAACGGACGTATCGTTTTCCACCGCATCACCCGCCGCAACGGCAAAGAGCTAACACTGCAAGGCGACGGTAATATACGGATAACCGAACAAACGAACGTAGACGATGTCATGGGAATAATGATTGCCGCCATCCGTAAAGAAAAAGAATATCCGTGCAATGGCCGTATCTGGCAGCGCTATTCTTTCTGGTGGCTGAAACTAACCCCTGTAAGGCGATGGTTACTGGCGATATTCAGAAGAATCAGAAGAGTAACAACCCAATAAGTACGAACTATGAAAATCAAGGACGGATTTACTTTACATCAGATTGGTGACGAATACATCATCATGTACAACGGCACTCAAAATGTGGATTTCAATAACATCATTAGTCTGAACTCTACAGCAGCCCATCTTTGGAAACATGTGGAAGGAATGGATTTCAATGCCGACACCCTTACCGACTTCCTTATGGAAAATTATGAAGTAGACTCTGAAACCGCAAAGCGGGATGCAGAACAACTGATAAAGAATTGGCTGGAAGCCGGAATCATAAAGTAAATGAGTTACAAGCTGATTCATTATGAAGACAAAGCAAATAAAGTACATCTGGGAAGTATCTCGTGGACAACGGGGACGTATTCTCCTCTCCTGCCTCACAGGCATCATTGGGGTAGCGGTCTCTCTTGTCTTTATTTATGCCTCCAAGGTCGTCATCGACATTGCCACAGGCACCGCCATCGGAAGCCTGACCAATGCCGCCATCCTTACCATTGCTTTGTTAATCGCTCAACTTCTGTGTGGAGCCGTCGATACCTGGCTCAGTACCCGTATGCAAGTGGAAACAGGAAATGCACTGCGCCATCGCCTCTTCTCCCGTCTATTACAAAGCCGTTGGAACGAATTGGAACGCTTTCACACCGGCGACATCGTAAACCGGGTGGAACAGGATACTGCTTCCATCGTGGAGTTACTGACCAGCACAATCCCTGCTTTCATAGTTACCATCGTTCAGTTGATAGCCGCATTTGTATTCTTCTGCTTTCTCGATCCGTCCCTGCCCTGGGTAGTGGTAGGTATTCTACCTATCTTCCTATTAGGTAGCCACTTCTATATGAAACGAATGCGTCGCTACACCCGTGAAATCCGGCAGAGCGACAGCCGCATCCAATCCGTTATACAAGAAAGCCTGCAACACCGCACCGTCATCAAAACCCTGGAACAAGGCGACCGGCATATCGGAAAGCTGGATGACCTGCAAGATGTACTCCGTAGTCAGATATTCGGTCGTACCCGCTTTTCACTCTCTGCACGTATGCTGGTGGCATTTGCGTTCTCCGGCGGCTATCTTACAGCATTTCTTTGGGGTGCTGTGCGCCTCAGCACAGGCAGTATCACCTTCGGAACAATGACTGCCTTCCTGCAACTGGTAGGAAAAGTACAACGGCCTGCACTCGATCTTTCACGCCTGCTACCTTCCTTTATCAATGCCCTCACCGCTGTAGAGCGATTGATAGAACTGGAAGAACTTCCCGCTGAAACAAGCGGAGCATCACAACTATTCCTCCAAACCCCGGATTTACAATTGAAAGATGTCACATTCAGTTATTCAACAGGTGACCGCCCTATACTAAATCACTTCTCCTGCAACTTCCCTGCCGGAAGCTGTACTGCCGTATTAGGTGAAACTGGCGCCGGAAAAACCACCCTGATCCGGTTGCTTCTCGCACTCGCTGACCCGCAAGAAGGAAGTATTACCCTTTCACCTGCAAACATAACACAATCTTCACTCTCAACTCTTGAAGTTTCCCCTCAAACCCGTTCCAACTTCGTCTATGTTCCCCAGGGAAACACTCTCTTCAGCGGTACCATTCGTGACAACCTGCTAATGGGTAATCCTCATGCCACTGAAGCCGAAATGCTCCAAGCTCTCCGCACCGCCTGTGCCGACTTCGTCCTCTCTCTACCAGATGGAATAGATGCCAATCTCAATGAACAAGGTGGCGGCCTCAGCGAAGGACAAGCCCAGCGTATCGCCATCGCCCGCACCCTCCTCCGTCCCGGACACATCCTGCTGCTGGATGAAACCACCTCTGCCCTTGATCCCGAAACGGAACGACAATTAATTAAAAACCTGCGCAGAGACTGCACAGGCAAGACATTCATCTTCATCACACATCATCCGGCAGTAGCCGAGGCTTGCGAAGCTACGATACAACTTTAAAAGATACATTGCCGTGAAATTAAAAAAGGGAATCATCTTACGATAACTCCCTTCTATTTCTAATTCTAAATTTGCTTTCGCAAAGTTCCCGGACTTAGAACAGCTTGGCAGGGTATTCACCTGCATCCACTAAAGCCTGGATTTTATCTACAACGCTTTGGCGATCTTCAGGATAAGTCACGCCAAACCATTTGCTTGTAGTATCGAGGACTTCGCATGTAGCAATACCGTCCTGAATCAATTTATCTACCATCAACGGGATGAAGAATTCACTTTTCAGGTTCTCCATATTCTTCGGATCGCTCAGGAAGCTCTTGAAGAAATCGAAGCTGTATGCAAAGTAATCAGGAGTAAAGCCCCAGAAGTTCATACTTACCGGAGTAGTTTCGGGGGTAGCTGCCCATTCGCCATTATCGTCAATGTATTTCACTTCGCCATCCATACGCTGGATCTTAGTGCGCTCTACAACAGAAGTCAGCAGGTTGTTGGCATCCGTACCGCAAAGACCGCGAGATACAGTACCGCTATCGCTTAGTGTATTGCCAATGCGGAAACCTACCATTGAATATACATTCTTTGAACCTTCGGGCAGTGCAGAAAGGAATTTACCCATTACCTGGAAAGAGTCACGACCATAGAAGTCGTCGCAATTGATAACAGCAAACGGTTCCTGAATTACATCAGCACCCATCATTACGGCATGGTTGGTTCCCCAGGGTTTCGTACGACCTTCGGGACAAGTGAAGCCTTCGGGCAGATCGTCGATAGACTGGAACACCAGTTCACACGGGATATGACCTTCATATTTTGAAATAATTTTATCACGGAAGTCTTTCTCAAAATCCTTACGGATTACGAAAACGAGCTTACCAAATCCGGCGTTAATGGCGTCATAAATTGAATAGTCCATAATAGTTTCGCCATTCGGACCCAGTCCGTCCAATTGCTTCAAGCCACCGTAACGGCTGCCCATTCCGGCTGCCAATAAGAATAAAGTTGGTTTCATACTTAGTTATTATTTAAAAAGGTTAGTGTATCCTTGTTTTGATTACGGGGGCAAAATTACAAAAAATAAAGTCAAGAGAGGTAGACAATTGATTCATATTTTAGCTCTATCGTACAAAACTCACCGTTAGAACGGATAGCCGATAGCAAAATGCCATGCCATACCATCTTTAAACTTCGGAATATTATAATATCCCTTTTTTCCTGTATCATACGGATCATGCAGTGCCACACCCCAGTCGAAACGGAATACAAGGAAATCCAGGTCGTAGCGCAGACCGGCACCTGTGCCCAAAGCAACTTGTTTCGGGAAATTCTTCAACGTCAGTTGCCCATTGGGACGGTTTTCATCCTTACGCATCAACCAGACATTACCTGCATCGAGGAAGACAGCTCCGTGCAGATCGCCGAGAATACGGAAACGATATTCCACGTTTGCTTCCATACGGATATCACCCACATGGTTGATATAGGAATACTTTTTCTCTTTATCGGGTGGATAGCCACCGGGGCCGATACTGCGTGCAGAATAGGCACGGATACTGTTGGCACCACCTATGTAGAACTGTTCGGTATATGGTGCAGTCGTCGCATTTCCATAGGACCAGATAAATCCTCCTGCAATACGGGAAGCAATCATCTGATTCTTATCTATCCTGTAATGATAACGGAACTCCGAATTCAGCTTCAGGAATTGTGCGAAAGGAACTCCCAGCAGTTTCTTATCTTCTTTGCTGAACGACTGTCCGAATGCCTTGTAAACCAAAGAGGTCAGGTTACCGGCAGAGCCGAATGTAGTCTGCCACCAAATGGGGTTACGGACTGTGCGGAGAGAAGCATTATCATAAGTGTATGTATATTCCATTTTAGGAATAAACTGATTACGGAGGCTGATGTAAAGGGCCGGATTCTGAGCTTGTATTTCCTCAAAAGCCGCAGTCGGATTACGCAACACGTTAAATGTCAGTTGGAAGGGCGTAATACTATGTTTCCGGGTAGGCACAGGCTGAAAGTCATACGTAACGTTTCCACCGAACGCAAGCAGTTTATAGTACTTGGCACGGTTCATCTGGTCTATATAGACACGGAAGGTAGTGGAAGCCGGGAAGTCATATTCCTTGGTACCCATCCGGGGAAAGACGATACGTGGAAAGGTAAGTGCAGAAGATAAGCCCAACTCGTAACTATTCATCAGCGAACTGCTGTTCTTACCCGTCTGCCATTCATAAGAGCCGTTTACTTTCACATTCCAAGTTTCACCACCGCCGAAGACGTTGTTCTTCGTTACGGTGAAGGCGGCACCGGGGCCGGTCTGGTTATTACTTTTCATCGTAACATTGAAGTCCAGTTCGGCATCATACGGTTTATCCAGCATAGCACGGATATTCACGTCCAACGTATCGGAAACGAGCGCTGTATCGCGGGGCGTGTACTGCATCTCCAGATAACGGAAAATACCTACACTTGCCAGACGCTCCTGGATACGTGTTTGCCGATACTGGCTATACAACTTTTCCGGACGACGGCGCATACCTCCCTTGTCCAGTTCCTGCCGTTTCCGTTGATAACCTTGGTAGTTCAGCCAACGGTGAAGCATATTGGGACGTATCTTCAGTTTATCGTAATAGTGTATCCAAAAAGTCTTGTAGTAGAGACTGTCATTGGGCATTTGTCCTTGTGGCCCTTGGAGGTAGAAATTGGTTTTACCTACGAAGAAAGGACGTTCGGCATCCTTCGGCATACCGGGAACGGGGATCATGCGCAGGCTGACGTGCCCACCGGGAACGAGGGTTGTATCAGCCTGGTAAGTCAGATAGTCAGGGCGAAAATAGTAATACCCCATATTACGCAGCAGGCCGCTGATGCGGGTACGCTCACCATCAAAATCGGTAACATTGAACTGTTCACCCGGGCTGATCAGGGAGCGACGGCGACCGAGGTTGATAATCTGCATGGTGGTACTGTTGAATCCCCTATAATAAACGGTATCAATAAAGTACGGGTTGCGCATATCGACCGTATATTGCAACTTGGCTTTCAGACTGTCCTTGGGATTAACGAAAGTTTGATAGCTTACTGTACCATTAAAGTACCCATAATCGTGCAGGATATTTGTCGCTACTTTCTGTCGGATGTCCGGATTAACGGAGGATATGAGCACGGGAGTAGCGGCAAAGCGGTTGAATATCCACTTTCCGAAACCTTTCTTGTACTTTCCAAAACCATTGTACACCCACAGTCCGAAAGGGAAAGGAATGCGGTATTCGGAACTACCGAGCAGAGAGTTATTGGGGGCTTTGGCAAGGGCGGCTTCCACTTCTTCCATAGCGGTCTCGCCTACCTTGGTATCGGAGCGGTTCTCTACAATCATCGGCTTCTGACCGGTGTAGAGCACTTCGCCTTCAGGCAGGTGCTTAGTAGTGGAGCAGGCTGCCAGAAGCAGGGTTGCAAGGAGTATATATACAAGTTTCTTCATTTTATTCTTCTATGTATTAAGAATTTATGTATGTGCCTACCACCTCCCCCTTCGGGTACTCCTCCTCCCGGGAGGAGGAGAACTGAGAATGATTCGAGAGGCATCATACTATTGCTATTTCTTTTACACTATTCGCTTACAGGTTCTACTTTCTTCTTTCTCTTGAATATGAACAGCTCACTCAGGCGGTCCATTTTCCGGCGAAGCACAAGGCCGACACCTGTCTCGGTTATCTCACCGTCGAGCACACTTTCATAGTTCTTGTTGTGGAATACGCGGACATAGCGTGTACCACTATTATCCAGACGATATTCCAAAGAAATATTATCGATGAACGATTCTACGTCATTCGTTGCATTGGCGCCACTGGACACTTTTCCACCGATAATGATCTGTACACGATCATTGAAGAAACGCTGCGAATAGCGGAAACTGTAGTCCGTCTGTTTATCGCCCGTTTCGGCGGCAGTACGGTCTTCAATACCCACACTGAGGGAAGCATTCTTCAGGTTCCCGGTCAGTGAATTAATCTGGCTTTGCAGCACACTGTTCAGTGCGGAACCCATGGTTAAACCACCACCTTTTCCGCTGTTATAAAGATACATACCGGTGGCAAGCATGGTGATGGCCTGCTTGCTTCGTTCATCGGCGCTCATTCCTGCCAGCTCACCCTGCACAGTGGCATCTTCAGGGGCACTCAGATTAAAACTCAAATCAGGGTTCTCCAAACGATTCTTGATGCTGATGGAAACGTCGAAGTTCACCATACGCGAACCACCGTCATCACCATCGGATACGGAAGCGCGGACACGCTCCGTAGCAGTCAGGTTGAGCGAAGGGTTCATCGGATTACCCGTCCAGTCCACATAGCTTCCGTTGACAAACTGGAACTCTTTCAGAGGAATAACGGGCAGGGCATATTTCATCATACCACCGATCAGCGTATAGCGACCGGACAATGTGAGATCGCCTTGCGGAGTATATTGCAGATTCAGGTCACCTCCACCTTCCAATTCCACACGGCTGCTGCGGTCAGGGCTGAGATCGGCACGTAAGCGTACGGCATCATCAATATGCACAGACATCAACATGTCCATACCGCCAAGCGACATAGTGGGAACTTCCGTTGCCTGTACCGAAGTAGTATCCGTAAAGGAAGTGAATGTAACGAGTTCACCCAAACGGTCTTCTACTGTCAAGGGCGAATCGGTCAGCACATAGGTTACATCCGTATTACCCAGCAGATTCATGTTTCCGCGCATGGTCAGTCCATCCAGCGGACCGCGTACGGTAGCGTTCAGGTCCACGAAGATTTTACCGTAAAGCATACTCTCGCGTGTGCGGGGTGCATCGAGCAGAGTATAATTCTGTGCACGCAAGGTCAGGTTTGCTGTCGGTCGGTCCATATTCCGGAAGTCCACGTTTCCGTCTATCGTGAAGGGGTTACGACTGGTGGTATATATAGCAAACTTATTAAATATAAGCTGGTTATTCTCTATCTTCAACGGACGATTGTCGAACCAGTAGCGAGCACCTGCCTGACGGGCGTAGACAGAGACACTGTCTAATGAAAGATCGCCGCTCATCTTTGGTTTCTCCATATCTCCATTGATATAAAGTCCACCGTCAATGTCACCTGTGAAAGTAACGACCTGATCGGGCATAAAGGCATTGGCAAGGGAAAGCGGGAAATGCTCGAAAGTGGTGTTGACTTCAAGCGAATCACGTCCGTTCTTCTGAGTTAATACGGCATCGGCAGTCAGCACCTCCTGATCTCCCGACCGGAAATAGGCATTCAGATAGTGCGTGCCTTTATCACCCGGAAGCCATGTGGCGCCCAGTCCGATGTTACCTACCGGCTGGCGTTCGTAAGTCAGCTTTTCCACACCGGCTTCAGCGGAAACTTGCAGGGAGGTTGCTGTTTGTATATAGTTTGCTTCCGCAGAAAAAAGTCCCGTGATACGGGGCATATAAGGCAGAATGCCACTTAGTTTATCCAAGCGGAAACGGATTAATTCCAGATTTATATTCTGTAAAGAGACAGTGTCAGACCGGTCGGACTGCATACGGAAGCAGAGTCCGTCCTCACTGTCCATGTCGACATTAGCGTAGACGCGCATATTCTTGTGCAGATAAATCCAATCGCTGTTATCTACAAAGTGGAACTTCTGGAAAGCAATAATAGGCTCGGCAGGTGTCAGGCGGAAGGCAATACCATTACCCCTACCCCGGCCCTCTATCAAAGGACGGGCATTGATACCCAGATCGAGTCCGGTATCTCCCTTCGCATCCACATAATTCAGGGTAAGTTCGGCATCTTCATTACGGATTTCACCCGTCAGTGTACTGCGGAAGACAAACTGAGGGTTCTTTGGTCCATTTATAACACCCCCCTGCAACTTCATGCGTGCAGTGTCCTGGCTGATAGCAAAGAAAATGGTATCCAGTTGTAAGGAGTCCATACGCAGACCATGTATAGCAGTTCGTCCGTTGATACCACGTCGGGGTGTGGTGCCAAAACGCAATATAAAGTCATCAAAAGAAATATCCTTGGTTGCCAGGAAATAACTGACAGGGTTTTGCTTACCGGCTTTCAGTTGCATACCAGCTGAGGGTAGTGCTTTCCGTAATTCAGCATGATCGAGTTGCTTCAATTCTATCTGCCGGGTAAGAAGTGTGGCAAAGGCAGTACCTTGATCCATCAGTTTCTGCAAGGTGCTACGGGCACGGAACTGAAAGTCGAGGTCGCCTGCATCCATGTTCATCTTGATAGAGTCATGGCGTGCTTCGGCACCGAGAGTGAAAGCGAAAGGATGCTTCAATGGTTTAGGAGAAATACCTAACTCATGCAGACCGACATTCTCCACATTCATAGCCACCTTGCCATCCAGGTATTTACGGTCAAGACGCATATCCGCATCCGCCTGCATCTTCAGCAGGGCATTGTCGCTCGTCATGTGTACAGTGGCAAGAGCGGATTTCAATCCGGCTGTCAGGTCGATGCCGGAGATATTCCAGTGTCCGTATTGTAATTCACCGAGAGAAGCTTGTACAGCAGCCACGGTACGGTGATTGGCGAGATCGAATCCTTTTCCTTTGGCGGCAATCTTAGCCGAAAGTGTATAGATAGAATCTTTAGGCAAGAAGTGGTGCACTTGCAAGGCATCCACATGAAGGTCTGCCTGATAGGCTTCGGTAGAAGTGTTGTAACGAGCCAGCAGATTCAACAGCCCTTCGCGTTCTTTCAATTTCAGGCTGGCATCATAATTGGGGCCATCCAAACCAAGTCGCGCAGCAAGGTGCATACTGTCCGGCACAACAATAGAACCGTCGGGGGTGACACCTGTCAATCCGGTAAGGAAATTCAGATTCTGTGTCCGGATATCAAAGTCAATGCTTCCGTTGCGCGTCAAACTGTCGGTGAGGTTCCAAATCTCACCACCACCATTCAAGGTGAAAGCACCCGGCAGGTCGATATTGAAGCGGGAAATCTGCATCTGCTTGAAGTTACCTTCCGTACCGGCACGGATGGTAAGAGGGCGGAAAGGATATGCATCCTTGAATGTATCAGGCAAGTCACCTGCAAAGAGCATTACATCCTGCTTACCGATGCGGGCATTGAAACGGGCGGAGAGTCGTCCGGAAGTGGGAATTTCTACCAATTCCCAATAAGTCTGGGCGGTGAAATCCATTTCACTGTGTGGGGTAAGCAATTTTAAAGAAGGCACCTGAATAACAGTGGAATCAGCAAATACCCGTCCCGTCAGTGAAGTGATGCTCAGGCCGGAACGCTCGTTCATAGAGAATTCCCGGATAACGGCATTTATGTTCCGTCCATGATAAAGCACGGAGTCCACTCCAATGCGAATATCCCGCAAGGCAATGTGCGAAGCATCAAAGCCCGGGGCAGGTTTCACACCGGTGCTATCGGTAGCCGCAAGACTACCGGTATCTATCAGGCTATTAATGGCACTGAGCAATTGGCTACCCGCATCATAGTTAACCGTAGTACTGCTCAATTCAAATTTCTTCAGACCGTACATCTGTCCGCCCAGGTCAGCAACCGCATCATCCACCTCTGCATCACCCAGACGGGCAGCAAGACGCATGGAATCCAGCGGCATTTGCAAATCAACGGAAACGTTCTTCAATGCCAACTTGTGTAAAGCCACTTTCCAGTTAAGGGCGGCAGTCGTGGTATCCGGTTCGGCAATGGTAGTGTCGTTCATTACAACGAGCATATGAGTATCACTCAGTTCCACGCGGTTGATAATAGCATCTTCTTTCTTCAGGTCTACACCGTGACTTTCGAGGAAGAAACGCCCCAACACACCACGTATGCGGATACCCTCTATCAGATCGGCAGAGTTTAGGAAAACTCCGTTCACAGTAACCTCGTCCAGTTCTACTTTTCCGCGTATCAGCGGCCATGCCTGCACGCGCACGTTCAGGCTTTCCAGTGTCAGCAGGGTATCGGAAACCTGTTTCACGGCAAGGGAGTCGCCGGGAACAGAGGAAATTTGTTTATCTGCCTGTATAGGCTGAATGACCTGCACACCGCGTACCAGCAGGTTCAGCGGAAAGCGGAGGTCGATGCGCTCAACAGATATATCCATACCCGTTGCCTCGGATGCGATGGCAGTGGCTTGCTTCCGTATCAGGTTCTGTACGGGAGGGATATAAAGCAATACCATCAGTATTACAAACAATATGATAGGGGTGAGCAGTATCCACACCACCCATTTCAACCATTTTCTTCTCATTAGGACGTCAATCGATAGTCAGTGTTTAAATCGTTACAAAGTAAACAAATTCTAACGACATTTGGTTGATGTAGAAGACAAAAAGGCTATTTATTCCTCTACCTGTACTACGATATCTTCAATCTGAGCGAGTGCTGAGAAAGATTTCTCTTTTATCTTTTCACTGAATACTTCCCCGCGTGAGGCTTCAAGCTCTTTCAATAAAGCAACAAGTTCGTTAGCTCCCAGTAAAGTAAACAAGGGAAGCATCTTATGCCCCATGGCGGCAATGCCGTCTGTATCTTCAACATCTAATGCCTGTCGCAAGCGATCAGCATTCAGGCGTGTTTCTGTGACAAAACTTTCCAGAATAGATTTTGCCGCATCAGGATCATCACCTGAGAAAGCAGTGAGAGCAGAGAAATTTAATGCAGAAGCAGGAACAGCTTCAGTTGCAATCTTATCGGTCTGTACAGCATTCGTTCCTATATGATTCTGTGGAGTAACAAGACCTGTTTCTCTCTTTTCAATATCCAATTCTGCCAACAGTTCATTCACCATAAATGGTTTGTGCAAGCTTCCGGCAAAACCATGTTTCAGAAACTCTTCACGTTGCATATCACTACGGGCAGTCACAGCAATCACGGGTATAGTCTTAGCTTGCGGAATATTCGAAGCACGCAACAGGTTCAGCAAGTCGAAACCATTCATGGCAGGCATTTGCACATCGGTAAGCAATGCATCGAAAGTATCGGTGCGGAGGGCTTCCAACAGTTCATCCAATTGCAGACAAGAAACAGAAGTGATGCCACTCTGTGCAAGCATAGCAGAAGTGAGAGTGAGCTGAATACGGTCGTCATCAATCAAAAGAAGGTTAATAAGTGGAGAATTGAGAGTGGAGAGTGGAGAGTTGGCTGCGCTATAGGGGGCTGCGCTATCATGCTGCACAGAACTCTCAACTCTCAACTCTCCACTCTCAACTTCCCCAACTCTCACCGGATACAAAGGTACCCGCAACGTAAACGTACTCCCCTTTCCGAGCACACTATCCACTTCGATACGCCCTTCCAGCAGTTGCACCAGCATACGGACAATAGATAATCCCAAGCCGAATCCTTCCTCTCCCTGTGCTCCCGGCAAACGGGTAAACTCCTGGAAGATGCGTTCACGGTCACCGGGTTCCATTCCCTTTCCCGTATCGATAACAGAAAGTTTCAAGTGATTTCCGGAGAAAACCGAATCACCCTTCGGCACAAAACTGGCAGTCAGTGTAATGCCACCTTCCGAAGTGAACTTCACTGCATTGGAAAGCAAGTTATTGACAATCTGGCGCAAGCGTAAAGGGTCACTGATGAAGGTTCCTTTCAGTTCGGGGTCTATCTCACATTTCAAAGACAATCCTTTGGCAGAAGTCAACGGTTCAAAGCTGACGTATATTTCTTCCAGCAGGCGTGCAGGATGGAAAGTAACACGGTTTATCTCAGCTTTGTGCAAGTCGAGGCGATGAAAATCGAGCAAATCGGTAACCAGTTTCAGCAGATGCTCTGAGGAGGTTTTCATATTGTCAAGATAGAAACGTTGCCGTCCGTCAACAGTGAGCCGGGAGAGCAAATCTGCATACCCCATGATAGAACCTAAGGGAGCTTTGAAATCGTGGGTAATGGCAAGCATCAGCTTTTCGCGAGAGGCAAGCAACTCTTCGGCGAAGCGGTTAGCTTCTTCCAACTGACGCCGATAACGGTTACTACGAGTAACATCCCGCCAGATCATAACAAGAAAGATAACGGACAACACAACAGCCCCCGCAGCAATACCAGAAATAATCGTAGCAGAACGATGACGCACTGCTTTCTGATACTCGGCCTCTTCACGGGCACGCAGCAGAGTTTCCTGTTCATATCCCTTCAAAAGACTATCAATACGGGCACTCAGCGCATGATCAAGGCGTTGCAGAGTTCGCTTACGGCGCTGTATCACACTATTAGTTGCTTTCTTTTGCTGGGCAACGGTACGCAATTTCGCGTGCAGTGAATCAACAGGATTATAAGCATCAAGCACAGTATCCGTAGCAACTTCAAGGGTAGTTTGTACCTGAATAGCAGAATCTTTGCGTGGTGGAACGAAAACTTCCCCCAGACGGCGGAAGAAACCCTTCTTCTTAGGTTGTGTCACAACGGTATCACGACGGGCAGTAACACGACGTTGCACACGCTGTTGGGTGATAATGGTATCCTGCTCAGCTATAATCTGCTCCACCTCCCGAGCGGAAATCATGCTGTCATTGGCTTCGCTCAGCGTACGCAGCAAGCGGACCGTATTAGCATCTTTTTCCCGCAAAAGCCCTATCAGACTATCCGTACGCAGGATATCGCTATTATCCGAGCTCATAAGGTTCTCCATTTCCCGGTGCACGAAGAACAGGGAATAAAGCAAGACTGCCAACAGAACCACATAACCGGCAGCTATCTTCTTCTTGGAGACATTATTCATAATTTATATTATAATAGTGATAGGGTGATAGTATCACTTTCCTTCATCTTGCTTTATAACGGAAACGCAGCCAAAGCATAATACCTGCGCTCGTCAGTCCGAATGGGAAAGCCATCCATACGCCGACCGTACCCCAACCCAGTACGAAACCACATAAGTATCCTACAGGCAAAGATATAACAAAATAGGAAATAAATGCAATGAACATCATCGGTTTTACGTCTGCGATACCACGCAGGGCATTGGCAAAACTGATTTGCAATCCGTCACCAAACTGGTAAACCAGGAATGGAAAGAACAAAGAAGATACCATGGCAGAAACCTCCACGCTATCCGTAAACCAGCCCCCGACCTGATTGCGCAACAGAAACACAATACTCAGAAGCACCACTGCCATTGCCATAATCAGGTGAAAGCCGGCATATGCCGAACGGCGGACATTCACCATATCACTCTGCCCCTTGAAGTTACTGACGCGAACGGCAATTGCCGCCCCCATCCCATAAAACATCATAAAGGTGAACTGAGAAATAGTAAGCATAATCTGATGCGACGCCAAAGCAATAGTTCCCAGCCAACCGACCATAATCGTACTGAGGCTGAATGACGCCGTCTCCATGCCCATCTGCAAACCGACAGGCCACCCAAGTCCATTCAATTTCCTGAACATTTGTTTTGACCATCCCAGGCGGAAGAACCCCGCCTTATATCTTAAGAATCTGCGACTACGGAAAATAACCAGTGCAAAAACAATGACCATAACAATACGCGAGAACAGGGTACTGATACCCGCGCCCAACAACCCCAATTCCGGAAAACCAAACTTTCCGTAAATCAGTATATAGTTACCAATGATATTCAATGTATTTCCACCAAGAAGCACCCACATGGCAGTCTGTGTTTGAGTAATGCCATCTGTAAACTGCTTAAAGCCATTGAACAGCATGACGAACACCAAGGATGCAAGTAGAACCAGAAAATAAGGCTTTATCAGCGGAATCAGTTCCTCGGGTTGCCCCATATATTCCACACAGAAATAGACGACAGTCATAATAAGTGTCAGCAACAGCGCTACCAACACATTGGCAAGCAGACTTGAGCGCAAAGCTTGTCCGGCCTCCATGAAACGACGGTTACCGTAGAACTCACCCACCACAGGCGTCAGCCCATAAGAGAAACCGGTACTGAAAATAATGCAAAGTGTGAAAAGATTGTTGGTGAAAGAAGCAGCAGCCAACTCGGCCGTACTGTGGTGTCCCACCATCAGAGTATCGGCAAATCCGAGAACAATGACACCCATCTGGCCGATAACGATGGGAAGTCCTAAGTAAAAGAGGGCTTTATAATGCCCCTTGTATGTAGCAATTAATCTATTCATTTATCCTTCTCATAATATAATACCACCGAGTTTTCCTCACGGAAAGTCTCTTGTGCAACTGCCTTCAGCTGCTCTGCCGTCACTGCGCGATACCGTTCTACCTCACGGTCTATATCCTCTGCCTGTCCGGTCAATTCGAACCATGCCAGATTTGTGGCTACATTCAGGTAATTGATATTCCCGAATATCTGGGTAGATTCAAACTTATTCTTTACTTTCTCCAGTTCCTCTCCTTCTATCGTCACTTGCTGTAACTCCTGCAACTCTTTGCGTACAGCGGCCTCAGCCCGTTCCAGTGATACTCCGGCTGATGGCTTCCCACTGATATGCAGCAATCCCGCATCACGTGTACCCGAAATATAAGCGTCTATGCCGGAGAACAATTTCTGTTCCTGCACCAACCGACGATTCAAGCGACTGGAACGTCCGTTACTAAGGATATCTGAAAGAATATCAAAAGCATAGTAATCAGGATGCTCTCGACTACACATATGATAAGCCATGAACAGTGCATCCAGGGGGACAGGCCGTTTCACCACCTGTCTACGTTCCGTTGTCTGTACGGGTTCCTGCGGCAATTGTCGCACAGGCACATCCCTGCGGGGAATCGGGCCAAACCACTTTTCTGTCAATCGGACAGTTTCTTCCCACGATATATTTCCGGTAACGGCAAGTACAGCATTATTAGGTGCATAAAAGCGGTAAAAGAATGACTTCACTTCCTCCAGTGTAGCTTGTTCGATATGCGATAAATCCTTTCCGATGGTAGGCCAGCGGTACGGATGCACCTCATAAGCCAACGGACGGATAAGATGTCCCACATCTCCGTAAGGCTGGTTCAGACAACGCTGTTTGAACTCCTCCATGACCACACCGCGCTGCACTTCAAGGCTTTGTTCACTGAATGCCAGTTCCATCATACGGTCGGACTCCAGCCAGAAGCCAATCTCTACATTCGATTTGGGAACAGTGAGGTAATAGTTTGTAATGTCATTGTTCGTCCAGGCATTGTTTTCGCCACCTGCCGACTGCAAAGGAGCATCATAGTCGGGTATATTCACAGAACCGCCAAACATCAGATGTTCGAACAAATGGGCAAAGCCGGTATGTTCAGGATGTTCGTCCCGGGCACCTACATCATAAACGATGTTCAGTGCTACCATCTGAGTACTGAGATCCTGGTAATGCACCAGTCGCAGACCGTTATTAAGACTATATTTATTTATCTTCATATTATTTTGAATGATAGGATGATAAGATGGTAAGATGATAGGATTATTAGCTAGGTATATGACTTTTCGCAGTTTTAATACTACGGGGAATTAAGCCCATTAACAATTTGGCATCTGCAATTATACTGAAATATTCGTCCGAAGTAAGATAATCAGTTTTATACAGAAGTTCTAACCAAAACAAGGTTTCATTACATTCTTTTTGCGCAATAGCAAACTTATGAATAAAATCCGCCTGACTTTCAGCATGCATAGCTTCGCGTTGTAAAGCACCTATTGCTGTACCTGAACGAACTAATTGTTTGGATATCTCATATTCCTGCTTTTCCTTTTTAAGATATTTACATAAATTCACGACACGTATAGCAAAATCCATACTCTTATCTTTTATAATATCCTCTTTCTCCATCCTCCTATCATCTTACCATCTTATCATCCTATCATTTTATCACCTTGACCTTAACAATTTTCACATCCTCTTCCGGGCGGTCGCTACGGTCCGTTTTTACCTGCTGTATCTTATCTACTATATCCATGCCTTCGATCACTTCGCCGAATACAGTATATTCCCCATCCAAGTGTGGGGTACCACCTACCGTAGTGTAAGCCTTCACCTGCTCCGGTGTAAAGTGGAACTCCGGTTGCTTGGCAACTTCCGCCTCAGCCTGTGCAAACAGTGTATCCTGCAAGTTCATCAGACCATCCTGGTCATTTTCCTTACGCATCTTATAGATTTCCTTCATGTGTTTCTGTGCCAAAGCATTGAACACTGTTGTCAGACGGTTCTGGTTCATCTGGTTCTCCATACCCAGCAACGTAGTGTCATTATACACTTTACCCGTCACAATGTAGAACTGGCAACCCGACGATTCCTTCTTAGGATTCACATTGTCACCCTGACGCGCAGCCGACAATGCACCTTTCTTATGAAAATACTTCGGATAAACGAACTCAGCCGGAATCGTATAACCTACATCACCTGCACCCAGCATCTTTCCTTTCGGAGCATTCTTTGACTCAGGGTCGCCTGCCTGTATCATAAAATCCTTGATGACACGGTGGAACAATGTACCTTCGTATGTACCCTCTTCCGCCAGTTTGATGAAGTTATCACGATGTTGCGGCGTCTCATTATACAGTTTCACGATAATGTCACCCGCAGTTGTCTCGATCTTCAATTTAGTTTCCTGATCCATGTTTCTATCTTTCTTTTGTCCCGATTGGCAGGCTGTAACGCTGCAAATCAGTATGGTTAATAATACGATGAAATTCCTCTTCATAACGCTTTTTATTTAAATTAAGTTTGCAAATATACGATTTTCAGACAAATCGGTTTACCTTTGTGTCTTAAAAGAGACAAAAGATAAGGCAATGAAATCTATACTCATCGTTGAAGACGACATTACTTACGGTATGATGCTGAAGACCTGGTTAGGCAAAAAAGGCTTTCAGGTAGCTTCCGTCAGCAGTATCGCCCGCGCCCAGAAACATTTGGAGACAGAGGGTGCCGACTTGATTTTGTCCGACCTGCGTCTGCCCGACAAGGACGGCATCGACCTGTTGAAGTGGTTGGGAGAGCAAGGTCTGTCCATTCCGCTCATCATGATGACGAGCTATGCCGATATACAATCGGCGGTGCAAGCTATGAAATTAGGTGCCAGCGACTACGTTGCCAAGCCTGTAAATCCGGACGAACTTCTAAAGAAAATTGGCGAAGCGATGAGCGCATCATCCACCGCCGAAAAACAGACCGTCTATTCACCCCAAACAGACCATCTATCTGACCCAAACAGACCATCTGTTTCACCCAAACAGACCATCTGTTCCGGAAAAGGGGACAATACCCGTTCACATCATTATTATTCGGCT
>OGYL01001032.1_pt1 | contig 22293 bp, 16 predicted proteins | sample 1576541 | NCBI WGS metagenome assembly OGYL01 (sample SAMEA3541551, study PRJEB24748) | human gut metagenome | biome: human gut; feature: human-associated habitat; material: faeces | place: China | collected 2012 | reverse complement strand
CTTCACGGAAAGGGAAATGGCATCCTGAGACAGCTCATTCGCCAATATCTGAGTATTGTTGCTTTGTTTATTGGAAGTTTTGTATATTATAAGCAAGGAATCAAGGCTACATCTTCTAAAAATAAGGAAGTGATCGTCACTATTCCTAAAGGTAGTAGTGGAAATGATATTATTAAAATATTAGATAAAAATAAACTTATAAAAAGTTCTACATGTGCCAAAATATATTTAAAAATGAATCAACATGATTTTAAAAGTAATGTTTATATTTTAAATAAAAAAATGGATTTAAAAACAATTTTTAAAGCAATTGAAGGAAAAGATAAAAAATATATTTCTAATACTAAAATAACAGTTTTAGATGGACAAACAATTCCTGAATACGCTTCTATTATTTCTAAACAAACAGGAATAGAATATAATGAGATCATTCAAAAATGGACAGATCAAACATATCTTCAAAAGTTAATTAAAAAATATTGGTTTTTAACAGATGATATTTTAAGTGATGGTATTTATTATCCATTGGAAGGATATTTAGCACCAGAAACTTATTTTCTAACACAAGAAGATACGATTGAAAGTATTACAAAAATGATGTTAGATCAAACACAAAAACATCTAGAAAAATATAAAACACAATATCGGCTATTTCTTTGTTGATAAGTCCTTTGGTTATCAGTACCAGTACTTCTATTTCGCGGGGAGAGAGATCATGTTCGCTGTCGGCATGAGGATTACCGCACGGATGCGCTGTTGCACCGTGGGGATGTCCGTGGGGGTGGCTATGAGGATGTCCGCCTTTGTGTCCGAACTGATGCAGTTGCAGGATGTTTCTGATCAGTGTTTTCTCGTCCTGATAAATATTCAAGGTCGGTATTCCTGCCAGCTGAGGCTGATTGTCACCGTTTGCCAATACAATGGTCTTGGGCTTGCGCGGTAGGAAAAAAGCGGTATGCTCAAAATATATCTGTGCTGAAACAAAATAATGCGCGTACATATCGGGAGTATCGTCCATCAGTTCCTCGAACGAACTGAATACACGGATGACGGCCATCGGGATAATTTCTTCTAGAAGGCTTTGCAATCCCATACATGATAAGGTGTTGGAGTCGACAATTGCTATTTCGGGAGCTACCATAGTATTTCTTGAATTTCTGCAAAAGTACAGATAAATTTTAGGATGTTGGCTATTGTGGCTGAAAAACAGTAACTTTCCTTAATAGGTTTCTATAGAACTTTGTGCTTTTCTCTTTTGTTGTTAAGTATATAATTTACTTAATACTACTGATTTATGAAATATGATATAGCTATCATCGGCGGTGGTCCTGCCGGATATACGGCAGCCGAAAGAGCGGCTGCAAACGGGCTGCAAACAGTTTTGTTTGAAAAGAAAGCTATTGGCGGTGTTTGTCTCAATGAGGGGTGTATTCCTACCAAAACTCTGCTCTATTCCGCCAAGTTGTGGGACAATATGAAAGGCGCGTCCAAATATGGCATCTCAGTGCCCGACGGTTCGGCGTTCGATATGAAAAAGATTATCGACCGTAAAGATAAGATTGTGAAAAAGCTGACCGGTGGTGTGAAGATGACGGTCAATTCGTATGGTGCTGTTATTGTACCACAAGAAGCCATTATTGTGGGTGAGGCGGACGGACGCTTTCAGCTTTCGGCTGCCGGTGAAGTATATGAAGTGACTTATCTGTTGGTATGTACAGGTTCCGATACATTGATCCCTCCCATTAAAGGGTTATCTGAAATTGATTATTGGACATCAAAGGAAGCATTGGAGATCACAACTTTGCCCCGTTCACTTGTCATTATCGGTGGTGGCGTTATCGGAATGGAATTCGCTTCTTTTTTCAATAGCATGGGTGTGCAGGTGCATGTTGTTGAAATGATGCCCGAAATATTGGGTGCCATGGATAAGGAAACCAGTGGTATGCTGCGTTCGGAATATCAGAAGCGTGGGGTTAATTTCCATTTGAATGCCAAAGTAATTGAAGTCGGCAAAGAGGGTGTCACTATTGAAAAGGAAGGTAAGACTGCACTTATCGAAGCCGAAAAGGTACTCGTCAGTGTGGGTAGGAAAGCTAACTTGTCCCAAGTCGGTTTGGATAAACTGAACATTGAACTGCAGCGCAACGGTGTGAAGGTGGATGAGCATATGCGGACTTCCCATCCTCGTGTTTATGCCTGTGGTGATATTACCGGACACTCTATGCTGGCACATACTGCCATTCGTGAAAGTGAAGTTGCTGTCAATCATATCTTGGGAGTGGAAGACCGTATGAATTACGATTGTGTACCCGGTGTGGTGTATACCAATCCCGAAGTAGCGGGAGTAGGTAAGACTGAGGAAGAACTGAAAGCATCCGGTATCAGTTATCATGTACAGAAGTTACCGATGGCCTATTCCGGTCGTTTTGTAGCCGAGAATGAATTGGTGAACGGGCTTTGTAAGTTGATATTGGACGATGATGATCGGGTGATAGGTTGCCATATGCTGGGAAACCCTGTTTCCGAATTGATTGTTCTTGCCGGGCTTGCCGTGCAGCACGGATATACGGTGGAAGAGTTTCAAAAGACTGTTTTTCCACATCCGACGGTCGGTGAAATCTTCCATGAAACTTTGTTTGCGTAATGTTTTGTATTGATAATCGCTGTACGGATATTTATTTTAATCTGGCAGCAGAAGAGTATTTGTTGAAACAGAAGCGAGGTAACTTCTTTATGCTTTGGCAGTCGGAGCCATCTGTAGTGATTGGGAAACATCAGAGTGTGGCGGCGGAAGCGGACGAGAGGTTTCTGGATGAAAAGGGAATAACCTTGGCACGCCGTTTCTCCGGTGGAGGTGCTGTATATCATGACCGGGGAAACATTAATCTGAGTTTTATTGAAACCGTAAAGCAGCCGGACTTTGTATATTACCTGCAACAGGTCGTTGATTTCCTTGAAAAGGTAGGCATCTCAGCTTATGCTGACCAGCGTCTGGGCATTTATGTGGATGAACGGAAAATATCAGGTAGTGCGCAATGCATACACAAAGATCGTGTGATGTATCATTGTACTTTGTTGTTTTCTACTGATCTGGATACGTTAAATGCGGCATTGAATGGCGATCCAGATGCGGAAAGCCGTATACCGGGCTCTCGTACTGTGCGTGCGGTACCTTCCGTACGGAGTGAAGTTGCTAATATAAAAGAGTTTTTGTCCGAACCCATGGCCATCAAGCGTTTCATACACTTGCTCTTTCACTCCTTTGTAGATGATGACGATAACCGGATTTACCGTTTTTCTGCCGGAGATATGGAAGCCATCGAACGGTTGAAAACGGAAAAGTATGCCTGCAAAGAGTGGATATATCATAAATCCGCATTAACTTTTACTTAAGTTAAAAACTTACTACTCAGTTGTTTGTTGTATAATAATAAACCGAGAACCTAAAACTTAACTATATGTCAAGATTTGAAATAAAGATGCCCAAATTGGGTGAAAGTATAACCGAAGGTACCATCATCTCATGGTCGGTACAAGTAGGAGACATCATTAAAGAAGATGATGTGTTGTTTGAAGTAAATACCGCTAAGGTTAGTGCCGAAATACCATCTCCGGTAGAAGGTAAAGTCGTGGAAATTTTATTTAAGGAAGGAGATACCGTAGCTGTGGGTACGGTGGTGGCTATTGTCGATATCGGAGGTGAGAACTCCGAGGATGAGGATAGCGTAGAGGCTCTCCAAAGTTCCGCTACTGATGAGAGTGTTGCGGTTGTTTCTAAGGCTGCCTCTGAGGAAACTCCTCAAGTCAAGGCTGTAAAATCGGAAGAAGAACGTTGGTATTCGCCTGTAGTTCTTCAGTTGGCTCGTGAGGCTGGCATTCAGCCTAAAGAACTGGATACTATTCCGGGTACCGGATATCAGGGGCGGGTGAGCAAGAAGGACATCAAGAGTTACATTGTCCGGAAACAAAGTGGTGGTATAATGACTGCTAAACCTGCTGCAACTCCTGAAATACAACGTACTGCACCTGCTTCCGGCACATTCTCAGCAGAAGGTGTTGAAGTAAAAGAGATGGATCGTGTACGCAAGGTGATAGCCGACCACATGGTAATGTCGAAACATACTTCCCCGCACGTAACCAATGTTGTGGAAGTGGATGTAACGAAACTTGTGAAGTGGCGTGATAAAAATAAAGATGCTTTCTTCCGTCGTGAGGGAGTGAAACTAACTTATATGCCTGCCATCACAGAAGCTGTGGCGAAGGCGCTGGCTGCTTACCCACAAGTGAATGTATCGGTAGAGGGATATAATATACTGTTCAAGAAGCATATCAATATCGGCATTGCCGTTTCTCTGAATGATGGCAATCTGATTGTTCCGGTGGTTCGTGATGCCGATCGTCTGAACCTGAACGGACTTGCCGTAGCCATTGATTCACTGGCACTCAAGGCTCGTGATAATAAGCTGATGCCCGATGATATTTCCGGTGGCACTTTTACGATTACGAACTTCGGTACATTCAAGTCTTTGTTCGGTACACCTATCATCAATCAGCCTCAGGTAGCTATCCTGGGAGTAGGATACATCGAGAAGAAGCCTGCTGTAATAGAGACCCCAGAAGGGGATGTGATAGCCATCCGTCATAAGATGTATCTGTCCCTTTCTTATGACCATAGAGTCGTGGATGGTTCATTAGGTGGCAACTTCCTCTATTTTATTAAAGAGTATCTGGAAAACTGGAAAGAATAACTTAATACCTTGATAAGTATGAAAAAGTACAATATAAAAACCACAGATGTGGAATTACTGAAGAAATGGTATTACCTGATGACGCTGGGGCGTGCGCTCGATGAAAAGGCGCCCGCTTACCTGTTGCAGTCCCTTGGCTGGTCCTTTCATGCTCCGTATGCCGGACATGACGGGATACAGTTGGCCATCGGACAGGTATTTACCAAGGGAGAAGACTTCCTTTTCCCTTACTACCGTGATATGCTGACTGCCCTTTCCGCCGGAATGACGGCAGAAGAACTTATACTGAACGGCATCTCCAAAGCTACTGATCCGGGAAGTGGCGGACGCCACATGTCCAATCACTTTGCCAAACCCGAATGGCATATCGAGAATATATCTTCGGCTACAGGTACGCATGATCTTCATGCAGCCGGTGTGGCACGTGCAATGGTATATTATGACCATAAAGGAGTTGTTATTACTTCACATGGTGAATCTGCTTCATCCGAAGGCTTTGTCTACGAAGCTGTCAACGGTGCCAGCCTTGAACGCCTACCCGTTATTTTTGTATGGCAGGATAATGGATATGGTATATCTGTTCCGAAGAAAGACCAGACGGCAGCCCGTAAAGTGGCGGATAACTTCTCCGGATTCAAGAATCTGAAGATTATCCATTGTAATGGAAAAGATGTGTTCGACTCCATGAATGCCATGACTGAGGCCCGTGAGTATGCATTGTTGAACCGGAATCCGGTAATCGTACATGCCAATTGTGTCCGTATCGGTTCCCATTCCAACTCTGACAAAGATACTCTATACAGGGATGAAAATGAACTGGCTTATGTGAAAGAAGCTGATCCGTTGCTGAAGTTCCGCCGGATGCTGTTGCGTTACAAGCGTCTCACGGAGGAAGAGCTGAAAGAAATAGAGGAGAAAGCAAAGAAAGACCTGGCTGCTGCTAATCGTAAGGCGCTGACAGCTCCCGATCCTGACCCTAAAACCATTTTCAACTATGTATTGCCGGAACCTTACGAACCGGAAAAATATAAAGATGGAACACATCGTGAGACAGAAGGAGAGAAGAAATTCTTTGTAACTGCCATCAATGAAACGCTGAAAGCAGAGTTCCGCTATAATCCTAATACCTTCATCTGGGGGCAGGATGTTGCCAATCGGGATAAAGGGGGCGTGTTCAATGTAACCAAAGGAATGCAACAGGAATTCGGCGAAGCTCGTGTATTCAGTGCACCTATCGCCGAAGATTATATTGTCGGCACAGCAAATGGCATGAGCCGTTTTGATCCTAAAATCCGGGTAGTGATAGAGGGTGCTGAGTTTGCCGATTACTTCTGGCCAGCCGTGGAACAATATGTGGAATGTACCCATGAGTATTGGCGCAGCAACGGAAAGTTTGTGCCTAATGTGACTTTGCGCCTGGCTTCCGGTGGTTATATCGGTGGCGGACTCTATCACTCGCAAAATCTGGAAGGTGCTTTGGCTACTTTGCCCGGAGCGCGGATTGTTTGTCCATCCTTTGCTGATGATGCTGCCGGACTGCTCCGTACAAGTATACGTTCCCGTGGTTTTACGCTGTTTATTGAACCGAAAGCATTGTATAATTCTGTAGAAGCAGCCACCATCGTTCCTGATGATTTTGAAGTTCCTTTTGGGAAAGCGCGTATTCGCCGTGAGGGCAGTGACCTGAGTATTATCACCTATGGTAATACAACGCATTTCTGCTTGAATGTTGCCGAACGTTTGGAAAAAGAAGGTGGTTGGAGTGTGGAAGTGATTGATATCCGTTCTTTGATACCGTTGGATAAAGAAACCATTTATGAGTCTGTGAAGAAGACCAGCAAAGCCCTGATTGTTCATGAAGATAAAGTCTTTGGTGGCTTCGGTGGTGAGATCGCAGCCAGTATTGGTACAGACTTGTTCCGTTACCTGGATGCACCGGTACAGCGTGTAGGCTCTACCTTTACCCCGGTTGGCTTTAATCCGATACTGGAACGTGCTATTCTGCCGGGTGCAGATAGAATTTTTGAAGCAGCCAAGAAGCTGTTGGAATATTAATTTAATAATAAGTTATTATGAAAGAGATAGGATTATTTTATGCAATGAATGCTGCCAAGACTTCTCATATCGCAGAGAAGATACGTGAGAAGCTCGGACACAAAGAAGTAGAAATGATCATGATAGAAAAAGCTTGGCAGAATGATTTCCAGGCTTATGATAAACTGATAGTAGGTGCTTCTACTTGGTTTGACGGTGAATTGCCCACCTATTGGGATGAGATGATACCGGAAATAGAAAGCCTCGATCTGAAAGACAAGAAAGTAGCCCTCTTCGGGCTTGGTGATCAAATCGGTTATCCCGATAATTTTGTGGATGGTCTGGGAATACTGGCTGATGCTTTTGAAAAGGCAGGGGCTATCCTTGTCGGATTTACGTCTGCCGAAGGTTATTCATTTAACCGGTCAAGAGCTTTGAGGGATGGTAAATGGTGTGGACTGGTGATTGATATAGAGAACCAGTCGAAGCTGACGGATAAACGTATAACGGACTGGTGTGAACAGTTGAAAGAGGAATTTTGATATAATATGAGGGGCTCGTTAGAGAGCCCCTTATTTTATATTACTTTGATTCCATCAGGAGCTTTGACCGTAGAAACTATTTTCCCATCAGCTCCTTTGACATGCTTGATGTAGACTATCCCCAATGGAGTAGGGAAGGTGCCTTCCGCCCATTCCAAATCACCAAGATGGGGAGTTATGCGAAGAGTTTTACAGCCTGCATCCACTATCTCAACACCTAAAATATGCTGTGTCATCCAAGGGGTAGGGCCGGAAGCCCAGCCGTGACAGAAGCTATGTCGGAAACTGGGATAACAATAATCGCCGAAATCTCCATGAATATCATCTTTGCCCTCGGGAACGAAATCATCCAGTCTGGCGGCATTATGGGTCCAGTCCAGATTGAAATCTTCCCAAAAAGTGGTTGCTCCTAAATCTAACATTCCTCCCCAGTACTGACGGATAATGTCAAGAGCTTGCTGGTATTCGCCTGCTTGTGCAAGGGCCTGCAACATGTAGTAGCCATAAAAAGTGGAAAAGTCCTTGGCACCATCTACTGAGATAACTTCGCTGCATGCTTGCTCGGGCTTCATTAATCCTGCGATGGACATTAGTGCGGCTGCTTGTTTCAAACCGTTAGGTTGTTTTATTTGTTTTTTCAGTCGCTTGGATATGGCACGGCATTTTTTTGCATGTTCTTGTTCTTCCAGTAGATTGCATAATACCTCTGCATCTTTCAAAGCCCAGCTAAGCAATGCTCTGCATCCTGCTTCAACCCCCGGCTGATTAGGACTTGACGGCCAATCCAGAAAACGTTGTTTTGCCAGATTTTCATTGCCTTCCTCGTCTACACATTCATCTATGCGGTCGATAACTCCGGTGATGTAGGCGCGATGGTGACGTAAAAAATCAATGTTTCCATTATGCATATACCATTCGTGCTGGATAATCAGGTACCACATTGAATAAGTACTGATGCCATTCAGCCATTGGGGCAGGGGGAACTGTTCACAAGCCAGGTCTATGCTCTTGTTTACTACTTCGTTATGCCCGAATACGCTCATAATGGTTGCTACTTCGGGGTGCATGTCGCCCAGCCATATCAGGCGGTCGCGCTTTATGCCATCCCATAAATATTCCTGCATATTCAGGTGGACGGTGTATGCTCCGGTCATCCATATATCATTCAGACGCTGATCGTTGCAACGGAATGAACCCAGATAAGGGATATTCCGGTAGCGGAAAATGGCGGGAGCTTCTTTCAGATAGATAGTCATATCGGGAGATAGACAGTCGATACGGATGAAGCGGAATCCGGTGCTTCCTATTTCAATTTGTCCGTCACTTGGAACCTGCATAACCATATCACGCATGGCATGGTCGTTTGTGGAATATCCCTTTCTCCGTTTGCCGCCATCATTCTGGCTACAGGCCTCACTTACGGATTCTCCGAAACGAATGCGTACAGAAGCTGTTCTCCAAGGTTTTGCCGAACCTAATACAAGTTTTAAGCCTCCGTGCAACTCCCGTCCATAATCCAGTAGGATGGAAGCTGTATCACTTTTTGTAGTATGCATGGAGCACATGCTCTTTCTGCCAAGTTCCGCTTGTCCCGTACCGGGAAGAAGCAGTACTTCCGCATTGCTGACTAAAGAGTCATTGCTAATCCACATGACCTTTTGAGGAGGTACATATAGGCGTGTCATTTCATCCGTATGGATGTTCAGACTGCCTGCGCCAAAAACGGGAGGAACGTAAGTCTGGGCTTTTGTTACTCCTGCTATGCATAAAGCTATTGCTGTTATTGCTACTCTTATCATACAAATTCTTTGTTACTGTCGTTTACTTAACTTAAAGCAATCAATATCCGGTGCCCATCCGAAGTTGTTTCCCATACGGATTACGTTGTTACCGGCTACTAAAGTTACAGGAATGGTTACGGATGTTACTTTTTCTTTGTTGCCGCTATTCAGGTCTTTTATTTCTGTCTTGGTTTCATTTACAGATACTTCCAGTTTCCTGTTTTTGCCGCAGCTATAATAAATAGTCATATCATATTCGCCCCCTTTCTCACTGTACACTTCTTTCCATTCCGCAATATTTTCTTCACTGCCTCCGATATTTGATACTTTCATCTTACCGGAACAAGCCGGAGATGCAGCATAGAATATTTGTTTAGGGTTCTTGCCCAAGTCATCATAACAAGGTAAATAGGCCCATTCTGCCTCATAGAAAGTCGGTTCCAGACGCTTCTCTGCTTCCAATCTCCATATTGCAACGCTATGTGGGGAAACTGATAACCGGATGGTGTCTGTCATATCTCCCAAATCCTTGCATTGTATCACATCGCGAACTTTTACCGTTCCACCCATTTCCAATTTTTCGAAAGGTACATTGAAGTTGCATACCGTATCCGATGGATTATATAAAGCAACAGCACGCACAAGTCCCCGTTTTTGTTCAAGGTCTTTCACCAGTACATACTCTTCAGCCTCATGCTGTACCACGTATGCTTGCAGTCCTAACGGATCCTGATTCAGTGCTATCAACTCCTTATTCTTCAGCAAAGCTAATGAAGCTTCGGGAATGGTTGTCATATCGCAACCGATAAGCAGGGGCGAGCTCATGATACACCACATTCCAAAATGTACTTCTTCCTCTTCCTGCTTCAATCCGCGACCGATTTCCAGCATATCCATGTCATTATAATGCCCTTCACCGGCATAAGCTGATAAATAGAGATTCTTTCGGATAATATTCTTCACGGATTCCCAGCGGGGACGTATATCCGGACTGATGCGCCAGGAACGCGCCATGCTTTTTGCCCAAGTACCAGGGAAAGCCCATCGGCAAATATTAATGGAAACATCGGTGCGTCCGGTATTCTTGATTGCTTCGCAAATGGTTGCGTAACGCTTTTCTTCATCAAGCCCTAATTCTCTGCCACCGCAATAATCTATCTTGATGAAGTCATAGTTCCATTCTTTCAGATAAAGGTCCATATCCTGTTGCTCGTGCCCGTAGAGACCGGATCCTATTCCGTTGGCATCATCATCATAGATGGAACCGCAGGTATTGTCGCCTGCATCCGAATAGATACCTGCTTTCAGACCTAATGAATGGATATAGTCGGATATAGGTCTCATGCTGTTAGGAAAACGTTCGGGATGTGCATGCATTTTTCCTGTTTCATCACGCCAGCCGAAAAATCCGTCATCCACGTTTATATATAGATAACCGGCGTCTTTCAACCCATGAGTAACTAACGCATCCGCTTGTTTCTTTATCAGCTCTTCGTTGATATTCACATGATAGGTGTTCCAGGAACTCCAACCCATCAGGGGTGGTGGAAAGGATTCCGGCGCTTTTTTTTCATGGGTTGGTGTACAACTTGTAGCGAGTATAAGAGCCAGAAGGCTTCCTGTTATAACATGTTTTTTCATGGGTATTCTTGCTTTTTATGTCCGAAAGTTAATTATTTATTTTAAATTTGTATATGCCTTCCTTCCTTAATTCATTACTGTCTTCAATCGAAGAGTTCCTTTTAAATTGGTTGAAGTCACTCTCAGTTTCACTTCACCTGCTTCCCGATTACTGCGGAGGATAATTTGCATACGTCCTTGATGCATCCGTTTGGTAGTGATGCCATTGAAAAGATCGGATGTATAATGGTCGCTGTTATCCAATGCTACTAACCGGGCAGAACCTTCTATTTGCAAGGTAAGCGGTTCGTTGTATGTCCACACAGGGCGTCCTTTTTTATCAACTGCTGTGACATTGATGTATTGCAAGTCCATACCATCGGCTTTCCAGTCGGTTGGTGTTTCCGCTTCTATCTTGAGTGCTACAGCTTTTTCAGCACTTTCAATGCGATGACGAGCAACTTCATTTCCATTTTTATCGCGGGCAATAGCCTCCAGTGAGCCACCATTGCCATATGGGACATCTTTCCAATAGATCATATTACGCAGATTGATCTTTGTCGTATCGTTTAGTTGGGTGCCTATACTTTTACCATTTACCAATAGTTCTACTGAGTGGGCATTGGTGTAGGTGAAGAGTGATTGCTTGCTGCCCGGTTCATAATTCCAGCGTTCATTAAGTGCCATGCGCCCTACTATCACGTCATTCCAACTGACACTCTCGGCACCGGCTGCATCTACTACACCGATATGTACTTCCGGAACATCAGGCATGAAGGCAGATTTGATAAGATAAGCTTGGGGATAAGGGTGCATGGTATGGTTAAAGAATGAATAATTCCATCCTTTCTTGGGCCACTGATTGGACTCTCCCCAGTATTCGGCAGAACCCCAATAGGCTATACCTACTGTGCGCTTTTTATCCATGTTATAGAAGGGCTCCAGTAATTTGTAGGTCTCGGCTTCACTTTGAAACAGTATGAGGTCTGGTTTATGCTGAAGATAAGCAGTGTACTTATCCGATTGATAATTGAATGAAGCAACTTCTGTGGCGCAAGCCAGTTCGGGCGGAACAAGGTAACTGTCGAAGTCTTTGTCGTGGCGAGTGATGGCACCGGCACGTGCAGGGAACATTGCAACTGTTGTCAGGCGGCTGTCATCAAAACGTTTCACTAATTGATTGAAGATGCGATAGGTGGTGATGCCCCAATCATTAATCCCTCTAAAACCTGCCCATCCTTCACGAATTTGCAATTCGTTACCTAAACTCCAAAGAATGATTGACGGACGGTTACGGTCACGTTTTATCCACTCTATAATCAGGTCAGACCAAATCTGAGTGAATGGTCGGCGTCCACCCCAATAATCATTATCACTCCATTTGTCTGTCAATTCATCTACAATGAGCATACCTACGCGGTCTGCAATACGGGCGAAACTGTCACTGTAGGGATTGTGCGAACAACGAATTGTATTATAACCGAAAGCTTTCAACTGTAACATCATGCGTTCAATAGCTTTATCGTAAGAAGCAGCCCCTAATGCGCCGAGATCATGATGGTTGGCATTGCCTTGTAGAAATATCTTTTCTCCATTGAGTTTGAAACCAAATTCAGGTGAAAACTCTAACTTGCGGATACCGAATTGTTCTGTAATACTGTCTACTACCATACCATCTGCTACCACAACCACATCTGCACTATACAGTTGCGGTGTATTGCACGACCAGAGTTGTGGGTTCTTCAAAGTTATTGCAGGCAACTTTAACTCAGTACAAGTTTGGTGGGTATGTTTGGGCATGGTGTTATGGGCAGAACCCACAACTTTTCCTTCTGGGTTGCGAACTGTGGTGCGAACCAATACATCATGTTTTTGCCAACCGTCTACTTCCACTTGTACGGCAACTGTTGCCTTATCCGATACAACTTCGGGGGTAGTAATGTAAATCCCGTGCCGTGCTATATGGGTAGGATTTTGAACTTGCAGATAAACATCGCGGAACAATCCGCCACCTGTATACCAACGAGAACCTTTTTTAGGACCGGTAGATGCATATACTGCTACTATATTTTCCTTCTCAAAATGCAGATAAGGAGTAAGGTCTGCTTCAATGCCTACATATCCGTAGTCTGTTGAGGCTATCTTGTGTCCATTTAGGTAGACATCACCTAAGTAGATGATTCCCCCGAAATCCATCACTACACGTTTTCCTTTCCATAATGGATCTGCTTGGAAAGATTTACGATACCATCCTTCACACATCGGCTTGAAGCCGCGTGCACCGCCACCTGCCTTCGTCCAGGGTTGCTCGAACTGGAAATCATGTGGCAGGTCAAGAATACGCCAGGAGGAATCATCCAATGCAGGAGCAGCGAAATTAGTGCCCTTGTTTTCTTCTGTAACTAATTGGAATTTCCAATCGAAGTTGAAGAGTGTTTTTTGTTGCGACACAAATTTTTCTAAAGGTACATTTACCAAAGAGGCTTTTTCTTGCACATTTTGATATTGTGCCATAATTACACTGCTTGGAATAAGCATTGATAGTAAAGTAATAAGAATGTTTTTCATTGAGTACATTATTATATAAAAAGATTCAAGTCGAATAAATTCAACTGGTTGTTATTTTATTGTTTTGATTGATATTTATCGTTATACAAATGTCGGAACTTCAAGAAGGTTAGGGAATGTATTCCAGTTCAAAAAACTGTATTTTTGTGCGAAAAGTATTAGCAGACTATAAATTAGCATATATCTGTATAATTTTAGCTCATAATGGTAATGTGTACACCTTAAACAAAAAATGAGGGCATTCTAAGCCCTCATCTTTTTGTGATATTTCAATAAATGTCAGAATACTTCTCCCGGCTGAGGCCAGTTTGGTGTAGGTATGTGCATTTTTTGCATTTCTTGATCGAACTCTCTTACCATTTCAGGGTACTTGTCTGCAAGGTTGGTGGTTTCTTCCGGATCCTCTTTCAAGTTATACAATTCTAAAGGTTGGTTAGGTTTGATGGTTACACATTTCCAATCTCCTTTTCTGGCGGCACGTTGTTTGCCCGGGAATTCCCAATATAGTAAACGGTTATCCGTATCAATCTGTTTCCCATGAAAGAGAGGTAAGATGTTTATGCCGTTGATATACTCCGGCAAAAATTCCGTACCCTCAGCCAATGCAGCTAATGTAGGCATTACATCAGGAAAATAGATGATGTTGTCAAGTGTCTGTACAGGTACTTTCCCGGGTTGGTTCACGATGAAAGGCACTCTGATTCCTCCTTCGTAGAGCATTCCTTTCCGGCCTTTGAAACCTGCGTTGCAATTCAAAACTTTAATGGGGGCTTGAATGGCAGCTCCATTGTCCGAGGCAAAAATAATCAGAGTGTTCTTCCGCAGGTTGAGCTGCTCCAGCTTGTCCAGTAATCGTCCGATGGCAGCGTCCATGTGGGTGATTAGCGAGGCGTAACGTTTGGTGTCCGGTTCCCATGTTTCCTGTCCTTCGTACCAACCTGTTTGATCAATGTTATAAGGTTCATGGGGGGCATCGAATGCTAAGTATAGGAAGAATGGGTGGTCTTTGTTTCTTTGAATGAAGGCAATGGCATCATTGGTGCTCAAGTCATTGTTGTGGATGCCATGTTTCCCGTTTGCATTTTCAGGGATATTGATGAGCGAGTCGCCGTGAAAGCGGTAATAGGGATAATAATAAGGAGAATTGCTGTGCACGGTAGAGATAGTCCACCCATAAAACTCGTCGAATCCGCGATGATTGGGTGAGGCCTTTTTGTCATAGCCGTCCAAATGCCATTTGTTAACCAGGCAAGTACGGTAGCCTGCCGCACTCAGTACGGTGGCGATGGTCGTGTCTTGTTGCAACAGATTGGCTCTTCGGACGATGGTAGAATCACCATTCGGATTTATCTTGACTCCGGCAATTCCCCCGGCTGTACACATATTATCCCTTATACGGGTATTTCCTGTGTTTTTGCCTGTCATCAATGCGCATCTTGATGGCGAACTGATGCCGCTTCCTGCATAGCATTGGTTAAACCGTGTTCCTGTTTCGGCTAATCGATCAATATTCGGAGTTTTCACATATTGATTTCCATAACAGGACAAGTCGCCATATCCCATATCATCAGCTAAGATGAAAATGATGTTCGGTTTATCAGGGCTTACTTCTCCATTCTTGTCACTGGCAAAGATTATTTGCGGTAATATTATGCCAGTAGCACATAGGCTGCTGGCAAGAAGACTCTTTTTCATGTTTTATAGGTTGTTAATATAATTCGTTCTGTTTCCAGTCTCCCGATAGTTGAATTTGGTCATAAGGAATCCCAAACAGGATAGCGGCAGATGAACCCGTCCACTTCCATGTGCCGGGAGTGCCGGTGACATCGGATGCATTGCTTACGGTCATGCCATTATTACCGGACTGAAGAGTGGGATTGAGTCCTTGTGTACGGTGGGCAAAGTGTTTTTCCATCACTTCCGTAATTCTTCCTTTCCGAACCAAGTCATACCACCTGTGCCCCTCGAAACATAACTCTAACATTCTTTCATTTTCGATGGCTATATCCATCTCTTCCCGTGTAGTGGCTGTTGTATTGGCCAGTCCGGCACGCGTCCTCACTTGATTCAGGTAGTTGGAGGCAGATTCGGGAGTTCCTGTTTCATTCAGGCACTCAGCGTACATCAACAATACATCTGCAAAGCGGTATATAATGTTGTCGTTGCCGCATGCGCAGGTTGTCATACCTTCATTCCCGAAATCGAAGTATTTCAATGTGACAGGGAGATAAGTGTATCCTTCTTGAGTTACATCCACTTCTTCGCTGGCTACCGATACATATTCATTTGTGTAAATTCCGTTATAGACTAACTTTTGGAAACGTTGGTCATTGTTGTTAGCTTTAAATTCATTGTAAAGCTCCCATGTCATCAGCATACAACTGGTGCCCTGTGAAGTGGTAATGGTCGATTTCGTCCTGTCCGGATAAATATAGGCGGGCTGGGTAGATGGCGTAGCAGCCGGAATGGAGCGTCCCATCAGCGGATTGGCCACCATTGTTGCACCATTGTTGTATTGCGCCGCAAAAATGATCTCTTTTCCCATGGGATTATTCGAAGAATAGATTTGTAGGACATCACTTTCCAAACCAAGTCGTTCACTATTTTGATTGGCATAGGTTAGTATGTTTTCTATAGACTTCTGTGCGGAAGTGAAATCTTGCAATGTCATGTAGACATCCGCCTGCATGGTATAGGCTGCTATCCTTGTTGCCCGTCCCTTCATATTGTCGGCGGAATAGTTATCGGGAAGGCTGCTTATGGCCGTTTCCAAATCTTCTTTTATCAGATTGTAGACTTCGTCCATGCTACTGCGTCCATAACTGTAGAGTGTGGAGTAGTCCTCAATTGGCATTTTAGTAATAGGTACCGGCCCAAAAAGTCTTACGAGCGTAAAATAAGCATAGGCCCTGAGGAAGCTGGCCTCACCTTCGTATTGCGTCCTGTTTGCTGCAGTAGCATTGTCCAGTTTCAGGAGTACGTTGTTGCAGCGGTTTATCATATTGAAACAATGTTCCCATATCTCACTGGTGATTCCTAATGTTGCGTCCCATGTACTTTCGTTCAGGTTGATATGATCCACAGAATTGTTTTTCTTGTAGTCGTATCCTTCGTCCGTAGCCAGGCTATTGACGTAGTTAACATTTAAGGTAATGTCCTGCAAATGATAATAGCCATTGAAGAGTATATTTTGCAATTCGGTATCGTTTTTCAGATAAGTTTCCATCTGCATGGAATCGGTAGGATAGCGATTGAAAAAGCTGTCACTACAAGCAGTATAGACAAGGCTTGTCATGGAAATGATTGCAAGTGATATTAGTTTATTGAAAGTTTTCATACTACTACGTTATTTTTAAAAGTTAAAATTAAGGCCGAAAGTAAAGGTGCGTGAGATGGGATACCCACCGAAGTCCACACCATTGTTTGTGGCGGAGTTTCCCTCATAGTTTGCTTCCACGGAATACCCCGGATATTTATCAAAAGTCCACAGATTCTGTACATTGGCACTGATGCGCAACCCCTCTATACCTATTGTTTTGCAGAATTTCTTTGGCAATGTATATCCGAGGGATATATTGCGGATACGCAGGAAGTCCGCGTCATAAAGGTATCTTGTGGAAGGTCCGATGTTGCTGCCCAAGTTGTTAGTACCGGCCTTGTGGGATGTACCGTTTCCGGTATTAGTTGGTGATATCCAACGCCCCAGCCCGGACTCTGCCAGTACATTGTCATCGTAGCGGTTCAGTGAGAAGGCGCGTGCTGCCGCATAAATTACATTACCGCCACATTGCCCGTCGATAGTAATAGCCAAGTCAAGGTCTTTATACTTAAAAGTATTATTCCAGCCAAAGGTGAAGTCCGGTTGATAGTTTCCTACCAACTGATAGTCATTGACGTCAATAGTACCATCTTTCTTGTAGTCTTCAAAAATTAAGTCGCCAATGCCTTGTGTACCGTTTGTGGCATATTTGGCCAAGTCTTCCTCTGTGTTAAATGTTCCTATTACTTTGAGCATATACATGTCACCCATTGGTCGTCCTACGTAGTTCCTTATCACATTGCTCCATTTGGTACCTGCTTTTGCGTTGGCAAGTTGGTTTTGGTTATTGGCAAGCGACAGAATCTTATTGTTGTTCTTTGACCAACTGAGTGTTGTTTCCCAAGAAAATTCTCCTTTGAATGGGGTAGCGGAGACTTGAATTTCTATACCTTTATTCTCTATTTGTCCGGCATTCATGTAGACGCTGCCTGATATACCGTTGAAGTTGGGGATATTAGCCGGCATCACGATGTCACTGGTTCTCTTATAGAAATCCACAACAACATTAAGAGCATTAAATATGCCGATGTCGAATCCTAAATCTATCTGTTTATTCTTTTCCCATCCTAACTGCCTGTTTGAATAGCCGCTGGGGTAGTAGGTAGATATGGCTGTATTGCCGAATACCACATTTTGGTCGGAACTAATGCTGGATATCCATGCGTAGTCGTTGCCTATCTGATCATTGCCTGTCACCCCATAGCTGGCACGGAGTTTGGCAATGTTGAGCCAGCCTATGTTTTTCATAAACTCTTCTTCCGTTAGGTTCCATGCCAACGATCCGGAGTAGAACCATCCGGCACGTTTGTCCGGTCCGAACTTACTGGAACGGTCGCGCCGGACAGAACCCGAAAAAACGTATTTATAGTTATAGTCATAAACTACACGTGCAAACATGGCATCGAACACATAGTTTGAGTAATTGGAAGCCCCTGTCCACAGTGTCGCGCCGTTTACGTTGGTGATGGATGTATTGTTATAGGCGATAGGGTTATCGGAGTCTGTCCGATCATCCTGCTGCACATCAAAGTCGCTATTGTATTCGAAGTCATATCCAATCATGGCATTCAAGTGATGCTTTTCGTTGAACATGACATCGTAAGTTGCCGTAGTAGACCAATAGGTGTTATAGCCGAAACCGGACATACGATAGCCATCAATGCTGGTTAAATCAGGTGTAGATTTGTTGCCTGTGTACTTCTTGCCCAGCAGATAAGCGGATTGGTAGTAATCTTTCTTGGCAGAGTTGGTTGTGAAGTTTATCGATGAGCGCAATGTCAATCCCTTAATAGGCTTCACTTCAAGATAAGCATTGGACATTGTGCGGATGGACCATGCGTCATTCCGATTTTCCATCAAATTCGCAACGGGATTTCGGAGTTGGTTATTGAGGCCTAAGCCGGCATAATGCTGTGCTATTTGAGTATAATCCCCATTAGGCTGATAAACGGGAAGTATGGGTGGCATTGATAATGCTTGAGCGATTACGCCCGTTACGTCTTCGGTATTTCCACCTGTTGGTTGCTGAATGCGTTTCTTGCTATAAGTCGTGTTCAAGTTTACGCCAAGTTTTACCTTTTTGGATAGATTAGCTTCAAACCCTCCTTTTATTCCCGTTCTGCGATAGTAAGAGTTCAGTAAAATGCCATCTTCGTTTTGGTAGTTTGCAGAGAAGTTGTATTTTAAGGTTTCTGTTCCTCCTGTTATGGTGGTGTTACCTCTATAATTCAGTGCATTGCGGAAAATGGCATCCTGCCAGTTCGTATTCGTATAGTTTCCGCTCTCTCTCATCTGAACCAGTTGAGGAAAGTCTTGAATGGTTCCGTTGTTTGTACGGGCTTCAATAATCATATCCATATAGTCATTGGCTTCGAGTACATCTACATAATTTTGAGCTTCGCTCCATCCCACCTGTGTGGAGAAACTAACTTTGGCTTTTCCTGTTTGACCTTGTTTGGTAGTGACAATAATTACGCCGTTACCTGCCTTGGAGCCATAGATTGCAGATGAAGCCGCATCTTTCAATATTTGGATGTCGGCAATATCCGCAGGGTTGATATTGTTGAATAGTTCTGCGTCTGTTGTCGGGTATCCGTCAATGACAAATAGAGGGTCGTTTCCGCTATTGATAGAGCCGGAGCCACGAACGCGAATAGCCGGTGCGGCACCCGGTTCACCACTGATTTGTTGTAAAGTGATGCCTGATGACATACCTACAAGACTTTGCGATATATTCGATGTCGGCATATCAGAAATCTTTCCACCTTTTACAGTTGAGATTGCGGTGGATACCGAACGTTTCTGTATGGCACCATAGCCTACTACCACTACCTCGTCCAGCGTCTCAGTGTCTTCTTCTAATACTATAACAAGTTCTTGGTTTTTGTCTACGTTGATTTCTTGTGTGATATAGCCTATATAAGAAATGATTATCGTTCCTTGGCTGTTCAGTTGCAGACTAAAGTTTCCGTCAATATCCGAGACTGTACCGTTAGCAGTTCCTTTTTCTATGATTGTTGCACCAATAATAGGAATGCCGGCTTTGTCTTTCACAACTCCTGTCACTTTATTGGTCTGTTGGGCAGTGACTCCTGCCTTCGCCTTACTCATCAGCATGATATTCTTGCCTTCCATGGCGTAATAAATATCAGTTCCTTCGAACACTTTATTTAGTACTTCGGCTACCGATTTGTTCTCTGCATTTACCTGAACTGTGCGTTTCAGATTGACTTCGTTCACCTTGTATACGAACAAATAATCTGTCTGCTTTTCTATTTCATGGATAACTTTATCTGTCGATATCTTATCAGCTACAACAGTCACTTTCATCGTTTGAGAATAAGTTTCTGTAGCAAAGGTAGTTCCGACAAATATGAACAGGATTAAGGCTGTGATTTTCATAATATGGAATAAATGTTTATTTTCTACAATAGATTCCTGATACAATATATTTTTCATATATTTGCATTACTAATTTTAGGTTTATACTTAAGATTATTAGGGAAAAAGCAGTCAATGCATAATTGACTATCCATGGGATGGTGTTGGCGCACTGTCCCATTTCTTTTTATTCGAGGTGTGTTATTTCATAGGCAAAATTATGTTAGAAGGTTAATTAATGGTGATTACATTCTTCTCGTCATCTTTCTTATAGGTGAATTTATTATTCAGCTTTAATACCTTTAATACATGTTCTACCCCATCTCCGGTTCTAAACTTACCGGTATAGCGATTGTTCAGTATTTTGGTATTGTTTACAACGATGTCAACTCCATAATATAGTTTCAGCTTTTCCAGCATATCCTTTACGGATACGTTATTGAAGCAAATAAGGCCTTCACGCCACAAGAAGTGGTCCGGGTCTTTAATCCGTCCTTTAATCAGCCGGTCTTCTTTCAAACTGGCCATTGTATTCGGTTCCAACTTCATCCCATTCATGGTGGCACCAGGGCTTAAGATTTCTATTGCTCCTTTCAGCAGTGCTGTTTCCCAGATACTGTCTGTTGCATACGCCATTACATTGAATTCTGTACCCAATACCTTGACGCTGCATTTGTTTGTTTCTACAATGAAAGGTTGTTCTGCATTCTTAGTCACTGCAAAGTAGCCTTCACCGTCCAGCTTCACATTTCGGATATCGCCGGTAAAGTTTCCCGGAAAAGTCAATGTACTCAGCGAGTTCAGCCATACTTTAGTGCCGTCTGCCAACATGAGTTCGGCTCGTTGTCCGGCAGGTACGTGTATGGATTGAAGTGATTCACTTTGCTCTATAGAATGTTTTTCGAACCAAAAGTGTGTACCCAGTAGAATGACTGCAAATATTGCTGCGATTTTTGCTGCTTCTATCCATAGTGTGCGCAATGAGAATATCTTCTTGGGTTGCCTTTTCTCTTCTGCAATCGGTGCTGTGCGCCATAATGCAATGTCATACAACTTGCGTTGTGCCATGTATTCACGCATATTCTCCGGGCTTTCTTGCATCCACTTGGTGACGTGCTGCTTTTCGGCTTCAGTGGCATTGCCGGATATATATTTTTGGAGTAATTCAGTATTCATGCTTTATGCTATTTTATATATTAACGACTAAGTAGAAGACAACCCTAAATGGAGATTGGAAAAAATGAAAGAAATCTCATTTTTGCACTCTGGAATGACGCAGAAACACGGGGATTCTAATAATAGAAGAAAAAATAAAACAGGGGAAGATAGTCTTTTAAGGTGATCCGTAATGCCTTTAATGCTTTTGATATATGATATTCCACTCCCTTTACGGAAATCCCCATCAGTTCGGCTATTTCCTTATTGGACTTGTTCTCGAACCGGCTTAGTAGAAATATCTGTCGGGTTTGTTCAGGGATTAATTTCAATGTTTCCCGGATGATACTTTCCACTTCATCCGAGAATATTTCATTGGGATCGCATGACTCTAAAGTTGAAATACGAATAGAAAGTTCCTGTTGATGCCAATCGACCATAGATTCAAAAGCCGTGCGTTTGACTTCTTCGTGCTTCAGATAGTCTAAAGCTTTATTCTTTAATATGGTAAGTAGGAGTGGCTCTATATAATCTATTTTCTCTGTTTTTAATTTTTCCCATAATTTAATCAATGACTCGGAAGCAATATCTTCCGCTGCCAAATCATCATGAACATATGATTTGGCAAAGAAGAATGACTTCTTGTAGTAAGAAGTGTATATCTCATTAAAAGAATTTACGATAGCATTGCTCATTGGTATGTCAGTTGTGCTTCTCATTATGTACATTAAAAAGGTATAGCAAAGTTAGCAATAAACATCCATATAACTTTATGCACTGTTGGAAAATCATTTGCTTTGCTAATGATATTTTGTTAATGTGTTAGCTATCAGCGAACTGTATTTACCGACAAGTTACCTCTTTATGTAAAAGCATTTACCGCAGGATGTAACGACCTTTACCCCTTATTGTAACGCTCTTTACCTCGGCATGTAACGGCTTTTACTCCGGCATGTAAATGAAGTTACCATTTGGGGTAAACAGTGTTACCGTGAAAGGAAAACAATTGTTATAGCTTGAAGTAGTTAGCTACTGCTTCTGCACATCGTTCCCCATCAATGCCGGCAGAAACAATGCCACCTGCATATCCTGCTCCTTCTCCGCATGGAAACAATCCTTTAATTCTTACATGCTGCAAAGTTTCC
>OGYL01001029.1_pt1 | contig 22308 bp, 18 predicted proteins | sample 1576541 | NCBI WGS metagenome assembly OGYL01 (sample SAMEA3541551, study PRJEB24748) | human gut metagenome | biome: human gut; feature: human-associated habitat; material: faeces | place: China | collected 2012 | reverse complement strand
CAATGCGAAACGGGGCGCAACGGTTTCTCTTTTCCCGCCTGCCGGGTTTGTGCCTGGGTGGCGCGGTGGTTCGGGCGAGCTATTGTCTGCCGTATGCAGCGCCAGGCTATGGCTGTCATCTTTTTGGCAAGTTGTGTTCGAAAGATTTGTGCTCCATGTCTCTCTCGTTCATCTTGAAGTCAACCATCCCTGTGCCGAAGAAGTGCATCCCGGCCGCCATCATTCCGTTGTGTACTGCCATTAAGGTGTATTTATTGCGCGACTCGATGGCCTTGGTGCGGTCCATGTCGTAGTCGGCGCACAGGTTGAGGTCTTGTATCTGCAGTGGCAGTCCGTGGAACAGGTCGCCCATTATCATTACCCTCCCTGCAATGTAGACAGTGTGGCCCGGCGTGTGGCCCGGTGCTGCCATGGGCTTGACACCGAGCGGCAGCTTGTCGCCGTAGCCGAAGCGGTGGAGCCTGTTCCCGTAGGCCCCTACGGCCTTAATGGCCGTGCTGCCTTTGCCGCCGGCCCCGGCCCAGTAGGCATATTCGGCCTCGGGCACGTAGAGCTGCGCCCGGCTGAATGCAGCCTTGCCGTTGTCGGTAAGGCCCCCTGTGTGGTCGTTGTGGAAGTGGGTTATGAATATGTAGTCTATGCTTTCCGGCTTTATTCCCAGGCTTTTCAGCCTATCCATGAGCACCCCTCCGTTGGCCTTGCCCACGCCGGTGTCGAAGAGAGCCCTCTTGCCTTGCGTCTCTATGATGAAGCAGCTCACCGACGACGGCACGCTGCCCTCGGGCGACAGTTTTTCAACCTCGGCCGAGTCGCCCTTGCCGTAGAACAGCCTGTTGGGCATTTTCTTCTCCGTGGCATTGTCGCGTATTGACACCAGGGCCATGGTCGAGTCGATGTTGATGCGCACGAAAGGCGACATCACCGCAGTCTGCCGACTGCTGTCGCCACTGTTGCCTCCGTCGCCCTTTTGGTGGTTGCCGCAAGCGGCCATTATTGCGGCCACGGCCGCTGCAGCGATTAGTCTGATGGTTGTGGTTGTCTTGCTCATGAGTTGTTGTTGTTTTATGTTGTCGGTTGGTGTGCCATGCCCGTGGGGGCGGCGCTCACAGCAGTCTGCGGGCGAAGTAGTGCACCGGGTACCACACGGCGATGAAGCCCACGGCGAGCACGGTGACGAATATCAGCGCCACGTCTTCCGGGTGTACGCTCACGGGGTAGGCGTCGATGATGAACGAGCCGCTCGAGCGGCCCAGCCCCACCAGTCCGTAGGTTTGCTGCAGCCAGCACAGCAGCAGTCCGACGGCAATGCCGAGCACTGCCCCTATGGCCGAAATCATTCGGCCCTCGAATAGGAATATGCGCACAATCTGCTTGTCGGATGCCCCGAGGTTGCGCAGCGTGGCCACGTCGGCCTTCTTGTCGATGATGAGCATCGACAGGCTCCCGATGATGTTGAAGCACGCCACGGCCAGTATGAACGTGAGGAAGATGTAGGCAATGAGCTTCTCAATCTTCATTATCCTGAACGTGTCTTCCTGTTGCTCGAATCGGTCTTTCACCGTATACTTGCCTCCGGCCATCTGCCTTATCTTCTCCTTTGCGGCATCGAAGTTGGTGCCGGGCTTGAGCCTTAGCTCGAGGGCCGACACCATGCCCTGCTGCCCGAACAGGTTGCGGGCAAAGCCTATCGACGTCACAATGTAGCTCTTGTCATACTTGGCTTGCTTTACGCTGAAGAGCACCCCCGGCGAGTAAAGCTCGTCTTCCACAAACCCGTCGGTGGGGTTGGCCATGTTGAGCTGCCCCTCGCGCTTCGGGGCGTAAATCTTGAGCGGCCGGTCGTAGCGGTATCCCGTGCCCAGCGCCTCGGCCAGGCGTATGCCCGGTATGCCGTAGTTCAGGCCGGCGGCGTGCAGCTCATACTCGCCCTCGCCCACAAGTATCTCGCGTATGTGTGTCAGGCTGTCGAAGTTGTCGTCAACCCCCTTTATTGTCACCATGGCCTGGCGGTCGCCGTAGATGGCCAGTGCCATGTCTTCAACGGTCTCCGTGGCCACCTCCACCTCGGGCAGGTGCCTTATCCGGGTTAGCACGGGGTCGTCGGCAGGAGCCGTCTTGCCCACTGCGGGCGTCACCTTAAGCTGCGGGTCGAAGGCCGTGAACAGCGATGCCACCAGGTCGTGGAAGCCGTTGAACACGCTCAGCGTCACCACCAGGGCCATCGTGGCCACGGCCACGCCCACCACGCTCACCCCGCTTATCACGTTGATGGCGTGGGTGCTTTTCTTCGAGAACAGGTATCGGCGCGCTATGTAGAATGGGAAATTCATTGTTGCTTTGTTCCAGAATTAAACTTGATTATGTCGCTCCATCTTATTGTACCGTCTACAGTGTTTTCGTGAGATTGTATGTTCGTTGTCCAAACATAATTGCAAAATCCCTGTATGTTGTGTTCTTGTACCTTGAATAAGGTATTTTGTTGCGGGCTTCTTCGTTTGCGCAGGTCTGTCCGTTGATGAATCTCATTATCTGTTGCCCTACTGCCTGGCCCAATCCCACGGGCACGGCGTTGCCTATCTGTTTGTATATGGTTTCCAGGCGCCCGTTGAAAGTCCATGAGTCGGGAAATTGCTGTATCCTTGCATATTCTTCTATCGACAGCGGCCTTAGCTGTGTGGGGTGGCACAGCAGTGTGGCGGGCATGGTCGGACTGGTGACAAGCGTTGGCGATGGCTCGTCGAATTTGAGCCGCCTTAGAAATCCTGTCTTGCCCCCGGACAGGAAGTATGCCTTGCCCATGGCCTGCATGGCCATGTCTTCAGGCTGGTTGCGCCAGTTTTGGCCTTCTTTCAGTATTTTCATGTACGGCAGGCTCCGTTTGCGCAGCTCGGTGTAGTGCAGGTCTGTGCGGTGTTCCATGTCGCCGATGCAGCTGCGCAGCGTGTTCCACTTCTTTGTGCCGAACTCACCGTTTTCCGAGTGCGTGGGGCTCGGTATGGGCACCCTTTCGCCCCGGTGCCCTATCACCACTATTCGCTCGCGCTTTTCCGGCACACCGTAGTTTGCGGCGTTGAGCAGCGCGTGGCTTATGCTGTAGCCCAGTTTTCTGAATTCGGCTACCATAAAGTGGAACGCACTGCCTTTGACATCCTTTATCGGTTCGTATTCGGCATATTCTGCAGGCACGCTGTTGAGTTTGGCCGACTGCAGCCCCCTGACGTTTTCCATTATGAAAAACTCTGGCATGATGTCTCTAACCACACGCAGGTATTGCAGCATCACGTTGCCCCTGAAGTCGGCAAATCCCTTTTGCTTGCCCGCTGTCGAGAATGCCTGGCATGGCGGGCCGCCGATTACGAGCGTCACGTCTTGCCTGCCAATGCCGGCAGCAGCCAGAATCTCGTCGGTGGGCACGTCGTTGATGTCTCTTTCTATTACGGGTATGCTTGTGTTGGCCCTTATTGTCTGGGCGGCCCATTTGTCTTTCTCCACGCACACCCGTATTTTGAATCCTGCCTTTTCAATGCCGAGGTCGAGCCCCATGGCCCCCGAAAACAGCGATATGGTGTTGTAGGCCGTCATTTCTTGAGCAGCTCGTCGATGTGTTCGATGTAGTCGAGCGAGTCGTCGAGGAAGAAGCGCAGCTCGGGCACTATGCGCAGCTGGTGGCGCACGCGTGTGCCGAGCTCATAGCGTATGGTTTTCTCGTTTGAGCGTATGTTGGCCAGGATTTCCTCGCCGCGCTCGCTCGGGAATATGCTTACGTAAGCCGTGCATACGCTGAGGTCGGGCGAAATCCTTGCCCGTGTCACCGATACCATCACGCCGTGGGTGGCCCGTGTCTGTTGCTGGAATATGAGGCTGAGCTCTTTTTGCAGTAGCCGGGCCACTTTGTTTTGTCTTGTCTCTTGCATATTATGTTATGTCTTGTTGCGTAGTTTAGACTACAAAGTTACAGCAAATAGGGCGAAACACAAAAATAAACTCCCTTTTTTTTGTTATTTCGGCATATTTGCTGTATCTTTGCAAGCTGAAAAACAGATTGCCCTGATAGTTCAATGGATAGAACAACTCTCTCCTAAAGAGTAGATCCGAGTTCGATTCTCGGTCGGGGTACTCTTGTTTTCGTCTCCCAACAGTTTTTTCGACGCCGTGCCCCGGGTGCCCCCGCATTCGGGTAGTTAAGGTTGTTGCCTTGCAGCAGGGCTTGGCCTGTAGTGCCGATGTATTCACAGCTTTTGCGGCAATCATCTTGTAGGCAAGCATTTTCTTTTGGTTTTTCTTGCCTGTTTAATATTTATGTATATATTTGCAAGACCTAAATCCTTTTGTTCCATCAATATAAGAGTGCTTATGATCAAAACATTTACCCATTCGTGGACGTCGTTCCACAGTCGGGCCATCTTGCTTTTTCTGGCATCGGTTCTATCCCTGTCGGCATCGGCGCAGAGCCAGCAGCAGAAAAAAGCCATCAAAGCCCAGTCGCGCTTAGTGCTCTTGCAGCGAACACAGCAGCTTGTCACGCCAACCGAGGAGCAGCGCAAGCTCATCCGCCGGCGTGCCCAACGCCTGAAACTCCCCCTCGACACGGTGGTCGCAGGGCGCAGCGTCAGGCTCGACGGCTTTTGGCCCGATGGGCGTCCGCGCTATCTTGCCACATTTTCCCGCGCTTCGGCGCAACTAATGCACACTGCAGACCTCTGGCAAGGCAACAGTATATACGACCTCGAAGGCGAGGGCATTACGCTTTTCCAATGGGACGGCGGCATGCCCTTGGCAAGCCACAGGGAGTTTGGCGGCCGCGTCATGGCGATGGAGCCAAACATAGAGGCAATCGACCATAGCACATCTGTTGCTTCAACGATGGTGGCATCGGGCGTAGACCCACGAGCCCACGGCATGGCTCCCCGCGCACTCCTCAAGGCCTACGACTGGGACAACGACCTGTACGAGATTGCCGGCGTGATGGCCGATGGCAACTTGCTTGCCAACGCCTCCTACGGGGCATTGTGCGGATGGGTATTTGGGGATTATGGCCCGGGCCCGGGATATTACTGGGTAGGCCTCGACAGCCAAACGGAAGACCCTGCCTTTGGCGCCTATACGGAACGCGACCAGCTCTTCGACCAGCTAACGCTCCTTTCGCCATATTACCTTCATGTGCTCGCCGCCGGCAATGCCAACGGCGACGGCCCGGGGCCGAGAGACGACCGCTACGTGTTCGACACGGTAAAGCAGCGGTGGGTGGCCTCAACCAAAGAGCGCAACCGCAATGGCGGGGAGCATGGATTCGATTGCATACCGACGGGGTCGCTCTCGAAGAACGCCCTTGTCGTCGGGGCGGTGTCGAAAGAGAATGCCCTCGGGGGCACGTGGGCCCCGGCCGACTTCTCGAGTACCGGCCCCACCAACGACGGTCGCATAAAGCCAGATATCTCCGCCATAGGCACAAGCGTATTCATGGCCACGTCTTATGGCGACAAGGCGTATGGCTTCAACGGCGGAACCTCGTTTGCTGCCCCCATAGTGACCGGTTCGCTGGGTCTTCTTCAAGAGTTCTACAGCCGCCGGAATCAAGGACAGTTCATGCGTGCCGCCACGCTTCGCGCCCTTGTCATAGGTACCGCCGAGGAGGCCGGTGATGCAGCGGGGCCCGACTATAAGATGGGGTGGGGCATACTCAACACCCTCGCCGCAGCCAACGCAATTGCCGACGACCTGAAGCGTAGCCTTATCCTCGAGGAAACACTCGCCGAGGGGCAAGGCTTTGAAAAGAAAGTGACCGCACGCGGCGGCGAACCTCTCCGGGTGACAATTGCCTGGGCCGATGCCGCTTCAGACAAGCTGACCAGTCTTGACGAGGTAAACGACCGTACGGCAATGCTCGTCAACGACCTCGACTTGCGCATCATTGCCCCCGACGGGGTGACGCTGCTTCCATGGCATCTCGATGTCAACAACCCGGCTGCACCAGCCACGCGCGCCGACAACAACGTCGACAATGTAGAGCAAGTCGTTGTCGACAATCCCATCGCCGGCGGGCAATACACTATAAGGATTACTCACAAGGGGCAGCTGCTAACCTCGCAGATAGAGGAGGAGGGCGGCGACGGAGATGCATATCACGTATCCCTTGTTCCTGTCGAATCACAAGACTTCTCGCTCGTGGCAACGGGCATAGATGCCGTAGGCTGCGATGTCGGCATTGTGGCGTTGAAGCCCGGCGTCGACCCCGACGGCTTTACCGCGTCGACCCCTGTGACGGTCGAGGTGGCCAATATGGGGCATGAGGCTGTGGGGCAGGTAGTGGTCAACCTGACCGTCGAGGCCGAGGATGCCGACATTGCCGCGCAGACTCTGCGCAGTGAGGCCTTCGGGCTGGCTGTCGGCGAGAAGAAAACGCTGACTTTCATGGCCGACCTCAGCATGGGTTTCGTAAGATTCAAGCTCAAGGCTACCGTTGAGGCAGAGGCCGACGAGGTCGTTTCCAATAATTTCGCTGCCCTTACGACCATGGGAACGGCCGTAGACATGTGCCCCCCTGCTGCTGAGTGCCTTTTCGACTTTGAGAAACCGCTCGACCAAAGCGGCTGGACCGTCGTGGATGTCAATGGTGACAAGTCGACCTGGACAACAGAAAGCAATACCCTCATGGCCTACAACGGTGAGGGATATGCGCTCAACTACCCCAACTTCACGCGGGGGCCAGTGACTGGCTCATCAGCTGCCCTGTACGTGTAAATCCCGGGCAGACCTACAGGCTGTCGTTCTGGTCACGCCGCTTCGACAAAGCTGCCGAGCAGCTCCTCGTTGCACTTGGCACAGAGGCCAAGCCTGCGTCTATGACCAAGCAACTGGCTAAGGTCAAAGTAGAAAGCGACAAGAAATATGGCCGTACGGTAGTGGCCTTCACACCCGAGAGCAACCTCGTCTACATCGGGTTCAACCATGCCGACGGCGGAAGGGGAAAGGCGTTTGCAGTCGGTCTCGATGACATTCGCCTCGAACACGCCGCCTCAAAGCCCGACCCGGCTTTTGAAACGAATGACAGGAAAGTCTCCCGATATGACGATGTGCACCTCGTCAACACCACTTACTCAGACCCGTCACACCCCGTGACGCGATGGGAGTGGAGCTTCTCGCCCTCAACTGTGACGTTTGTCGATGGGAATGCCGGGAGCATGTCGCCGACAGTGCGTTTTACAGCCGACGGGAAATACTCGATAACCCTCGTCGCAACCAACGACATGGGGTCGAGAACATTCACCCGGACAGACTATTGCGAGGCTTATACACAGCCGATAAAGGCCGATTTTGAGGCTGCAGCGCGCGTCATCACGGCCGGCGAAGCGGTTTCGCTTAAAAACACTACCACAGGATTCCCGGCCGCCGACACTTACGCTTGGACTGTCAAGCCAGCAGACGGTGTTGCTTTCGAGAACGGTGGCGCCACCGTGCGCGATCCTTTGATACGCTTCAGCCTGCCGGGCAAGTATACCGTCGCGATGACAGCAACCGGCCGCAGCGGGTCGAATACGGTGACAAAGCAAGACTTCATCACCGTCAACGATAACCACGCGATGGTGCGCAACCTCACCGGAAGCCTTGATGCCGAGACAGGGATGGTCACGCTCTCATGGGTGAAACCCCTACTTCAGCCTATCTACAAGGAAGATTTCGAGGGATATGGCGCAGCCGGCTTCCCGGCAGACATACGCGTCATAGATGCCAACAACGACGGGAACACCTTCAAGATAAATACTCAGCAAGCTTATGAGGGTAGGGCGTCACTGTGTTGTTACAACTATGATTTCAACGCCAGGGAAGCCGTCGACATGGATGATTGGGCGGTGTTGCCGAAGATGCCAGCCGGTGCTGAAGAGCTGAAGCTGGCGATGAAGAAAGGCTACGAACGCTTCGATGTCTATGTTGTAGAGGCAGACGGCGACAGGCAACCCACGGCAGGTGACTTGGAGAAAGGCCACAAGATTTTGTCGGGCGACGGCGACGATACATCATGGGACTGGTCAAGCCAGGCGATCGACCTCGCGCCATACACAAGCAAAGACTTCTATATCGCCTTCCATCATAGGTCGACAGCAAAAGACGCCTATGCGCTGGGCTTTATGGTTGACGACGTCACCATTGGCTATCGTGACGAATTGGCTGTCGCTTCTTCAGCAAAAGCGGGCAGACATGGAAACCATGCCGCCATTCCAACTACGCTGTCGGAGAAACTCATCTTCCACATGGAGAAGGCCAAAGGCCACGGCGCCACGGCGCAGCGCTTTGAAAAGGCCGCCGTGAAGGCGGTGCGGAGCATGGCGGATAACCCTGTGCTTATCGGCTATGACGTCAAGCATGGCGGTTCGACGATATTCACTACCAACGATATCCATGCAACCCGCTATCAGGTAACCCACAGCGGAGAAGACGGCCGCTATTATGTCGCTGCGCTTTATGCCGACGGCCACCGCTCCGAAGCGGCCATGGTCGATGTAGTGGCTACCGGTATGGCGGCCTTGCCCGAGAAGAGCGCCCTCAGATGGGAGCAGACAGGCAGCCGCAAGTATCGTGTGTCGGTGGAAGGCCGCGTCATCGAGAAGCTGGAAATATGGAATCCAGAAGGGCAAAAGGTATGTCAGCTATCTCCCGGGGCCGAAGAGGCGCAGGCAGACTTGACAGCCCTTGTGTCAGGGGTCTATGTCATACGTATTACTACAGATCAAGGGGCAGCCATTGTCTTCAAGCAGACTGTCCGTTAATATTCCTTTCCTAAAACCAATTTAGTTATGAAGCATTTTATCAAGAAAACAGTTCTTATGCTGCTTGGCACTATGATGGCCGTAGTGGCATCGGCGCAAGACTTCTCTAAGCGCGAAGCTTCGCTCTCGAGCTTGGTAAGCCTTTCAGTCACACGGAGTGACGGTGGTGACAACCAGACTGCCTTCCCCGTGGCGAGTGATGAAATCATCAGCGAAGAAAATCCTCCTGCCGGCACCGTCGTTGACAACCTCACGCGCTCTGGTTTTGGACTTTATTTGGATGGGTTGAGCATCAAGCCCAATTTCCAGGAAGCAAAGAAGGCCGAGATTATTCTCGGAGAAGACGGCAACATCTACATCAAGCGTTTCTTCTCTAAAATATTCACCTTCTCATATCTGAAGCTGACACACCTTGAAGGCGACCGCTACGTGGCCCATACGCCGCAGCTGATGTATGTCAAATACGATGGCACGAAGCTGTATGCATCGCGGCTTGTCCTCACGCCTGTCAATAATAATCTTACGTGGGCGCTCGAATACAGCGACGATGGTAAAACTGTCAATGGCGACGTGTTCTTTACATACAAGGACGGTGTGCTGACTATGGAGGGTGAAGGGGAATACCCTAACACTGTGTTGCCCAAGATGATCATTGGCGAGGTGGAACAGACGGGCGATTGGGACGGCTACGGTGATACCGATCTCGTATTTGAGCCATTCGACGAAGAAAAGACCGTTCTGCCAGAAGGCGTGGAGCCTCAGAAATTCATACTCACCTATCAAAACCAATTGATGGAGAACCGTGCGGTCAACATCAAGGCTTATCTGACGGACAAGGATTTCTATTTCATCAATCCCTTCTGGGAAAGCGTCAAAAAGGAAAGAGATGAATCTCAGTGGATTCACGGAACGATAGAAAACGGGCGTGTCATCCTTAAGTCACAGTATGTAGGCTACAACCGGGGCGATAATGCGTATACCTTTTTTGTTCCTTCCACGGTTACAGTTGAGACGGACGAGGATTCGGGAGAGAAATACTACAGGCATCGCGTAGCTCCACTCTTGGAAATGGAACTCGACCTCGCAAGTCAGAGGGTCTCGGCGACAACCAACGCCGGCTTTTCTATTAACGAGGGTAAAAGGCTTATCTACCCCTTCGAGCTCTACGCCGGGCCTGTTATCCAGGCCGTGCCCGATGTTGCGCTTACGCCAAAGGCCCCCGTTATCCATGAATCGGAATTTGACGAAGATTTTGGAATCGGCGTCATGTTTGATGTAGACATGAAGAGCGAAGAGGGTGAATTCATGGCACCCGAAAAGCTTTACTTCAATGTCTTGATGGGTGAGGGCAATACTCCTGTAGTCTTCACGGTAACAGATGACAATGGCGAAAACGAACAGCGCGTCATCGACGTTCCTTATGGAATGAACGACAGGGAGAATTTTTACTATAAAAACGAAATGCAAATCTTTTATGTAGAGGCCAGTGAGCCACAGCGAGTAGGCATCCAAATGGTCTACAAGGGTGGAAACACATCTACAAAGTCGGCAATCACGTGGCTTGAAGACGCGGCGGGAATAGAATCGCTGACCAGTGACGGAAAGGCTGAATTCTTCGATCTCAACGGCAATGCTGTCAAGAATCCCAAGAAGGGTGTCTACCTGATGCGCTCCAAGGGTAAGGATGGAAAGACCGTGGTGAAGAAGGTTGTCCGTTGAGGAAAGGCTTTGCAGCATCGTGATGGCGGGGATAAGCGTCGCCGCACGATAGACATGATGTAGCGCGATTGCCAGTAAGGTGTCATTACTTTACGGCAATCGCGCTTATTGTTGTTGCAGGCTCGTTTGCATAGGGCTCTTTCTCGGGGACGTTGTCCAGTGCAAGGGGGGTAAGGGGCCGTGGCGGGCAGCCCCTCAATTGTTTGCTCCGCTAATCTTGGAGCGTAGCTTTCTGTACTCAGTTGCATTCTTGCCTGTGTCGTCGGCCTGGTTGACGCATTGTTGCCCGGCCCTGGGGCAGACGCCGTTTGGCTTGCCGTTTTACGGCAACGATGCTTCCGGCGTGGCTTTGCAATTCGCAAGGGCGCCTTGCCGTAGCCCGAAGTGTCGTTGTCGGGCTTGTATGCCACATAGAGATACAGCCGAGTTACCTCATGGCGTATGCTGCCGTTTACGGCTCGGCAGGCAGATTCCAAGGCGTTGTCGGCAGCCCCTTCTTCATAAGCCGCACAGGCAGCCCAGCAAGCCGCTTGGGGTAGAGGGGCGTCGTTTTTAGCGTGACGTCGTCGCTTCCGGGTGTGGTGAGCTATACAGGGTTGGCGTACAGCAGCGCAGTATGATATGCGCACCATGAAAAATAGAGCCATTTAGTTTGTTGGTATGAGAAATAAAGGCTATCTTTGCAAAATGCAAGCACACCGCAACCATGCTGTCACCCGAAGCCGGTTTGGCAGCGTTGAACAGTTCCTGACACAGGGGCATGCGGCGGCGTTGCGCTTGCAGGGCTTATGTTTCAAAATGAAAGTGGTGTGGCGCGTATTTCGCTTCATCAATAACCTGCTGACTTAAAAATGTATCAAGATGTAGTATTTATGGCTGTTTTATTGTCGTTTTGCAATAATATGGGCATAAAAGGCCTCTTGTCCAACTTTTTTATTGGAAAACATTTTGCCGTTTCGCTAAAGTTTGCTTACTTTGCATTTTGATAACCGTGGCGCTTCGGCTTTCGTCGTGGCCCGATATGGTCACCGTCCGGCGATGCGCCTGCTTTGATATTGTTTATAACAAAAGATACGAAAGACTTATGGCAGAAAAATTGGAAGTAAAGGAACTCGACCAGGTGGTGGTGAGGTTCTCAGGTGATTCCGGCGACGGCATGCAGCTGGCCGGCAACATCTTCTCCACGGTGTCGGCCACTGTGGGCAACGGCATATCCACGTTTCCCGACTACCCGGCCGACATACGCGCCCCGCAAGGCTCGCTCACGGGCGTGTCGGGTTTTCAGGTGCACATCGGAGCGGGCCGTGTCTACACCCCGGGCGACAAGTGCGACGTGCTTGTGGCCATGAATGCCGCAGCCCTGAAGACACAGTATCGCTTTGCAAAGCCGCAGGCCACGATCATCATCGACACCGACAGCTTCGGCCCGAAAGACCTTGAGAAGGCCAAGTTTGCCACCGACGACTACCTCGGCGAGATGGGCATCGACCCCGACCGCGTGGTGGCCTGCCCGATGACGCAGATGGTTAAGACCTGCCTGGCCGACAGCGGCATGGACAACAAGAGCATGCTCAAGTGCCGCAACATGTTTGCCCTGGGCATAGTCTGCTGGCTGTTCAACCGCGACCTGAGCTTTGTCGAGGCTTTCCTGCGCGAGAAGTTCGACAAGAAGCCGCTCATTGCCGAGAGCAACGTCAAGGTGGTGAACGCCGGCTTCGACTACGCCGCCAACACCCACCAGAGCGTGCCGGCCACCTACCGCATCGATTCCAGGCACAAGGTGCCGGGCCGCTACATGGACATCACAGGCAACAAGGCCACTGCCTATGGCCTCATTGCCGCCGCCGAGCGCGCGGGGCTGAAGCTCTTCCTGGGCTCTTACCCCATCACGCCTGCCACCGACATTTTGCACGAACTGGCCAAGCACAAGTCGTGCGGGGTCATCACGGTGCAGTGCGAAGACGAGATATCGGGCTGCGCCAGTGCCATCGGGGCTTCGTTTGCCGGAGCGCTGGCCGCCACTTCCACCTCGGGCCCGGGTATATGCCTCAAGTCGGAGGCCATGAACCTGGCCGTCATCGACGAGCTGCCGCTCGTGATTGTCGACGTGCAGCGCGGTGGCCCATCCACCGGACTGCCCACCAAGAGCGAGCAGACCGACCTGTTGCAGGTGCTCTTCGGCCGCAACGGCGAGAGCCCCATGCCGGTGATAGCGGCCACAAGCCCCACCAACTGCTTCGACGCTGCCTACGCCGCCGCCAAGATTGCCCTCGAGCACCTCACGCCCGTGGTGCTGCTCACCGACGCCTTCGTGGCCAACGGCTCCGGCGCATGGCGACTGCCCGACATCGCACAGCTGCCCGAGATACACCCCCACTACGCACCGGCCGAGCAGAAAGGCCACTACACCCCATACAGGCGCGACCCCGAGTCGGGCGTGCGCTACTGGGCTGTGCCTGGGCAGGAGGGATTTGAGCACATCCTCGGCGGACTGGAGAAGGACGGCGATACCGGTGCCATATCCACCGACCCCGAAAACCACGACAAGATGTGCCGCCTCAGGGCCATGAAGGTGTTCAAGATACCCGTGCCCGACGTAGAGGTGCAGGGCGACGCCGACGACGCCGAACTGCTCATCGTGGGCTTCGGTGGCACCTTCGGCCATCTATATTCGGCCATGGAGGAGCTCAGGGCCATGGGCAACAAGGTGGCGCTGGCACACTTCAGCTACATCAACCCGCTGCCGCGCAACACCGACGAGGTGCTCATGCGCTACAAGAAGGTGGTGGTGGCCGAGCAAAACCTCGGTCAGTTTGCCGCCTACCTGCGCATGAAGGTCGACAACTTCGTGCCCTACCAGTTCAACCAGGTCAAGGGCCAGCCGTTTGTCGTGGCCGAGCTTGTGAAGGCGTTCAGTAAGATAATTAAGAATTAAGAGTTAAAAATTAAGAGAAAATGCCTTGCGAAAATCTCATTGAAGACCGTAGCTACGCCTTTGCCTTGCGTATAGTCGGGGCTTTAAGATGAAATATGACACGCATGGTTCTTAACGAAGCAGTATTCTTTGATATTCATCTCTGATTTTTTTAATTTTTAATCTTTAACTTTTAACAATATGGAATATTTACCAAACGATTATAAGAAGGGGCAACCGAGGTGGTGTCCCGGTTGCGGCGACCATTTCTTCCTGGCTTCGCTGCACAAGGCAATGGCCGAGCTTGGCGTGCCGCCTTACGAGACTGCAGTGATATCTGGCATCGGGTGCTCAAGCCGACTGCCGTATTATGTCAACACCTATGCGATGCAGACCGTCCACGGGCGTGCCGCTGCCATTGCCACGGGGGCCAAGGTGGCCAACCAGAAGCTGGCCGTGTGGCAGGTGAGCGGCGACGGCGACGGCCTCGCCATCGGCGGCAACCACTTCATCCACGCCATGCGCCGCAATGTCGACATCAACATCATATTGCTCAACAACCGCATCTACGGCCTAACCAAGGGCCAGTATTCGCCCACATCGCCGCGCGGGTTCGTGTCGAAGTCGAGCCCCTATGGCACGGTGGAAGACCCGTTCCGCCCCGCCGAGCTGTGCTTCGGAGCCCGCGGCCATTTCTTCGCACGCTCCGTGGCCACCGATGCGCCCGAGACGGTGGACATACTCAAGGCGGCCTACCGCCACAAGGGAGCCGCAGTGTGCGAGATACTGCAAAACTGCGTCATCTTCAACAACGGCACGTTCGAGAGTGTCTACACCAAGGATGGCCGCAAGAAAAACGCCATCTACGTGCGCCACGGCCAACCGCTGCTCTTCGGCGAGAACAATGAGTACGGCCTCATGCAGCAGGGCTTCGGCCTTAAGGTGGTGAAGCTCGGCGAGAACGGCGTGACAGAGAAAGACATCCTCGTGCACGACGCTCACTGCATGGACGACACGCTGCAGCTCAAGCTGGCCATGATGGACAACGAGCACGGCTTCCCCGTGGCCCTCGGCATCATACGCGACGTTGAGGCCCCGGCCTACGACGATGCCGTCAACCGGCAGATAGAGGAGGTGAGCGCCAAGAAGAAGTACCACAACTTCATGGAGCTGCTCGAGACCAACGACATCTGGGAGGTGAAGTGACGCTGAGCTTTCGCCCGGCGTGGGCCCTCAGCGTGGGGCGCCGTCGTGGCAGGAGGGGATTTGGCACCATTCAATACGGGCCGTTTCACATTGTGAGACGGCCCGTTTCGTGTTCCTGTCTCGTTGCCGTGGCAAATGGCGGCGCACGATGGCGGTTGCCCTCGGTGACTTAGGGCGGGCCCTGGCTTTGCGGCAGGTGGCCTGCCGGTGGCTTCGGCCCGTTGCCGCAGGGCAGGCCGGGCCAGAAGGCCGTTGCGGGTTTTCGGCGTGCTGCCGGCGTCATTCGATGCTCGATATGGTCACGTCGTCAAACTCGTCCATGTAGTCTATGAGGCGTTCGTTGTGATTGCCGCGCTTCACCTTTATTTCGATGCTCGCCTCAAATATCTCGCCTTGCGACGTCCGCCGGTCGCGCAGCTCATAAGAGTAAAGTTCTATGCAGTCGTCCTTTATCTGGTCTACAACCCTCTTGACGCTTTCTTTGGTGGTAGCGGTGAATGTCAGTTGCACTGTGGTGGTGCCGACGGTCGGTATGAATGAGTTTATCACTTCCAGCCCTACAAGCACCAAGGCCGTGGCTATGGCGGCCGCAACATACATGCCTGTGCCACAGGCCAGCCCTATGGCCGCCGTCACCCATATCCCGGCAGCTGTGGTAAGGCCGCGCACCACGTTTTTTTGGAATATTATGGTTCCTGCCCCGAGGAATCCAATGCCTGATACCACCTGTGCCGCCACCCTTGACGAGTCTTTTGTGTCAATTCCAAATCCGTATTGCGACACTATGCAGAAGAGCGCACTGCCCAGCGCCACCAGGAAGTGCGTGCGGAACCCCGCCTCCTTTGAGCGGTATTCGCGTTCAATCCCGATTATTCCTCCCAGCAAAAGGGCTATGAAAAGCCTTAGCGTTATTTCCAATGTCATATCCATATTGTGTGTATTTTGTTTAGTTTGTTGGGCTTTCTGTGCCCGGTTGCCGTTGTTTGGCAATCCCTTTTTGGTGCAACGCACAATCAGGCTGTGGCATAGGTGGTATGTTCCCGTGCCATTTGCCATCGCGCTGCCGCCATCCGTCGTCGTCGGTTCTTGTCGGCAGTGTTGCCCGTCGTGTCGTTTTAAAGTGCTTAATGGGGTTGGCCCGTCTTGCCGACAGGCCAACCCCTGTTTGTCAAATCCCGTTTTGTCTGTTGCGCCGGGGCCGTTGTCCGTGTGCACCGGCCGTCTTTCGGCCCACGTTTGCGGCTAAAAGTCTTTTTGCCGGTGACCCTTCCGGCTCATGGCTCCATGTTTGCGCCATGTCCCTCGGCTGGCGTCCTTGCCCCAGGCCGGTTGCGCCTCAGCCTTTGCCTTGGCGGGCAAGCTCGGCGGTCAGTTCCCTCATGCCCTCCGACGCTCCTTTCATTATGTGCATGAACCGTCGCCCGCCGCCCGCCATCACTGGCTTGGGGTCTATGAGGTAGATTGGCGCCGAGGGCCTGACATACTGCACCAGGCCAGCTGCGGGATATACGTTGAGCGACGTGCCGATGATGATGAATATGTCGGCCGCGGCCGCCTCCTTCGCCGCCGGTTCAATCATGGGCACCGCCTCGCCGAAGAACACTATGAACGGGCGCAGCAGCGAACCGTCGGAAGCCAGCGTGCCGGGCTTCACCTCGCAGTTGTCGGCCGTCAGCGTCTGTATGTATCGCGGGTCGTAGGGGTCGCGGCTGGAGCACACCTTCATCAGTTCGCCGTGCAGGTGGATTACCTTTGTCGAGCCCGCCTGCTCGTGCAGGTTGTCAACGTTCTGCGTCACCACCGTCACGTCGTAGTCGTTTTCCAGGGCGGCCACCAGCCTGTGGCCCTCGTTGGGCCTGGCGGCGGCGAGCTGCCTGCGCCGTTCGTTGTAGAATTTCGTCACCAGTGCCGGGTCGGCCTCCCAGCCCTCGTGCGACGCCACCTGCTGCACCGGATACTCCTCCCACAAGCCTCCGGCGTCGCGAAAAGTCTTCAGTCCGCTCTCGGCCGACATGCCGGCCCCTGTCAGCACCACAATCTTCTTCATGTCCATGTCGTTTTTGTCGTTTGTCGCAGCGCGGCCGCGCATCGCCACCGATGGTAGGCTGTTGCTGCCTGCACTCCTTAACAATGCACAAAAATAGTAATTTTTCGCGAAATATGTCCATCGAATCGGATAAAATAAGTATCTTTGCACGCTTTCAAAAACATTGCACACATATAATAAGTATAAAATGGACAAACTAAGCTACGCTTTGGGCTTGGGCATAGGGCGCCAGTTGGCGCAGATGGGCGCAAGCAACATGAACATAGACGACTTCGCTGCGGCAATCAAGGACGTGATAGCCGGCGGCGACCTGAAGATGACCAACCGCGAGGCACAGGCCATCGTGCAGGACTACTTCGCCAAGCAAGAGGAGAAGCTCAACGCCGAGCGCGCCGAGCAGGGCAAGGCCGCCAAGGCCGAAGGCGAGAAATACCTGGCCGACAACGCCAAGAAAGACGGCGTGGTGGTGCTGCCCAGCGGCCTTCAGTATATGGTCATAAAGGAGGGCACGGGCCGCAAGCCCAAGGCAACCGACAGCGTGAAGTGCCACTACGAGGGTTTCCTCACCGACGGCACCCTGTTCGACAGCAGCCTTCAGCGCGGCGAGCCGGCAGTGTTCGGCCTGCAGCAGGTGATAGCCGGATGGACCGAGGGCCTGCAGCTCATGCAGGAGGGCGCCAAGTACCGCTTCTTCATACCCTACAAGCTGGGCTACGGCGAGTCGGGGGCGGGCCAGTCCATACCGCCATTCTCGGCCCTGGTGTTCGACGTAGAGCTCATCAAGGTGATGTAACCCCAATGTGGAAAGAAGAAAACGAAACAAACATAAATCAATGAAAAAGCTAACAGTTGTAGCCTCTATGGCTATCGCAGCCGCAATGTTGTCTTCTTGCGGCAACTCCACTCCTAAGGCCAGCCTTAAGAGTGACGTCGACTCCATGAGCTATGCCATCGGCGTTGGGCAGGCCCAGGGCCTGAAGGAGTATCTCGTTTACCGCATGGGTGTTGACACCACCTACATGGACGAGTTTGTAAAGGGCCTCAATGAGGGCGCCAGTGCAGGCGACGACAAGAAGAAGGCCGCCTACTATGCAGGCATACAGATTGGCCAGCAGATATCAACCCAGCTGGTTAAGGGCATCAACCACGAAGTGTTCGGCGACGACTCCACCCAGACCGTCTCCATGAAGAACCTCATGGCCGGTTTCATCGGCAGCGTCACAGGCAAGAAAGGTCTCATGACCGTTGAGCAGGCCCAGCAGGTTGCCAACATGAAGATACGCCAGATAAAGGCCAAGAGCATGGAGAAGATATACGGCGACAACAAGAAGAAGGGCGAGCAGTTCCTTGCCGCCAACGCCAAGAAGCCCGGTGTGAAGGTGCTTCCCAGCGGTGTGCAGTACAAGGTGATAAAGGAAGGCACGGGAGCCATGCCGGCCGACACATCAATGGTGAAGGTAAACTATGAGGGCCGCACCATCGACGGCAAGGTGTTCGACAGCTCCTACAAGCGCAACAAGCCCATCGAGCTGCGCTGCAACCAGACCATCAAGGGATGGACCGACGCCCTCGTGCACATGCCCGTAGGCTCCGTGTGGGAGGTTTACATACCCCAGGAACTGGCCTACGGCGAGCGTGAGCAGGTAGACATCAAGCCTTTCTCTGTCCTCGTCTTCAAGATTGAGCTGATATCAATAGGCAAGTAACTTTAATTTAAAATACAGTCAGAGGCGGGTGGTGCATCCGCCTCTGACCTTATTCCTACAAACCGTATGAAGAAAACACTTATGTTGGCGCTTGTCGTGCTGGCAAGCGCATCGTTCAATGTGGCCTATGCCGCAAAGAAAAAGAAGAAAAAGGCAGAAGAGACGGTGCAGCCGGTGCAGCTGGCCAGTCCGTCCGACTCGCTGAGCTATGTGGTGGGCATGGTCATGACCAACGGCCTCATACCCTACCTGCAGCAGGCCGAGGGCGTTGACACGGCCTACATGGCCGACTTCATCCGCGGCTTCAACGAGATGATCAAGTCGGGCGACGACCCCAAGGTCAAGGCCTACTCGGCCGGCATGGGCATAGCCGCACGCCTGAAGGGCCAGATGCTCGAAGGCATGAAGAAAGAGTTTACCGACACGCCCGACACCATCGTGGCCCCGCTCGTTTACCGTGGCTTCACCGATGCGCTGCAGGGCGACACCACGGTGATGAAGGCCGATGAGGCCGAGGCCGCGTTCAAGGCCAAGCGCGAGTACAACAAGGCTGCCAAGGACGAGAAACTCTATGGCCCCAACCGCGAGGCCGGCAAGCAGTTCCTGGCCGAAAACGCCAAGAAAGACAGCGTGGTTACGCTGCCCAGCGGCCTGCAGTACAAGGTGCTGGTGAAGGGCACGGGCGATATTCCCGCCAAGAGCGACCGCGTGCAGGTAAACTATGAGGGCCGGCTCATCGACGGGACGGTGTTCGACAGCTCGTCGAAGCATGGCTCAAAGCCTGCCACCTTCCGTGCCGACCAGGTGATAAAGGGATGGACCGAGGCGCTGACCATGATGCCCGTCGGCAGCAAGTGGCAGCTGTTCATACCCCAGGAACTGGCCTACGGCGAGCGCCAGGCAGGCCAGATCAAGCCCTACAGCGCGCTCATCTTCACCGTCGAGCTGGTGGGCATCGACAAGCCCGAAGCCATGCTGTAGGTAAAAAATATGGTCATGAATTTGATTATACTGAAATCCTTATGGGTGGATGTTCGATAGATGCTTATGGTGTGCCTCTCACAGAAGAAGCAGTTAATACGGCAAAAGCGTCAGATGCTGTTTTACTTGGTGCTGTTGGCGGCAATGTCGGTAATTCAAAGTGGTATGATGTGGCACCGAATTTAAGACCGGAGGCAGGTCTTTTGAAGATAAGAAAAGATCTTGAACTTTTTGCAAACATACGTCCGGCTTATTTATATAGTGAATTAAAGGATGCATGTCCTTTAAAGGATGAGATAATCGGTGACGGATTTGATATGGTTATAATGAGAGAACTTACAGGAGGTCTCTATTTTGGAGAGCGTCACACAGAATCAGTAAACGGTGTGATGACAGCAGTGGATACACTTACATATAATGAAGAAGAAATCAGAAGACTTTATAAGGAGGTAACAGATAATGGCACAAAAAATTGTATTGGAACCCGGCAAAACAATCTGCTTCGAGGGAACCACTTATAGAATTCTTTCAATCAACGGTGGTTTGGTCGATTTGGTTGAAGTGGAAGGGAGTAAATTAAATGCTATTTCGGTAGCAATGGAGTTGTTTGCAGATATTGATCCTAAAAGAGTTTTCGAAATTGCAGATACCTTTGGCCCAAAGGAAGTATCTGTAACAGAAGAACAATGGGAAACAATGCAAAATAAAAGAAAATGTATTGAAGAAATGCTGGATAGTATCAATCATGACTATACTTTGATCCAGACAAAGAGGAGTGGATTGGATATTGGAAAGTACTGTTCTGAATTTAACTGTTCAAGACCAACGGCATTCAAAGCACTGCGCCAATATATCCAGTCTGGCCGTAACATTTACAGCTTAGTGGATGGAAGAAGACGCGAAAACCTCAGCAGAGGCAATAGAAGAGAAAACAGATACCTGTGCGAGGAAGAAGAGATGGATGATGATACACGTAATATGCTTTACGCATACAAGCAGCTTAAAAAAGGGTTGTTTACATCTGTAAGGGAAGCTTATGACGATATGCTTACATACCGCTATGGACGAGTTCAAAGAGATGAAGATGGTCGTGCAGAATTTGTTGAAGTTTCAAAAGAAGCACCCTCATTGAGGGTTTTCCGTGGGTTCATCGAAACTAAGATTGCACCAATGAGTGTAGAAGCTTTCTTTAAGGGGACAAGGGAGCTCAGAAACTCTGACCGTATCAGATTCGGTCGTGCCCAGGATGGATGTACACATCCAGGTAGCATTATTGAAATCGATGCATGTGAGCTGATCGTGGTTGTAAATTCAGAAAAAGACAGAAGAAAATCAGTAGGAAAGCCGGTGGTGTATTTCGCTATTGATGTGTATTCCTGTTGCATTGTTGGTTATTATGTTGGCTTCGAAAACAATAGCTTTTTAGGGGCAACGTCGTTGTTTGCAAACATTTTTTTCAAACAACATCAGTTAACAAATAAAAATGGTGATGTTTTAACGCCTGGAGGATTTATTCCAGACTCTATCAGAGTCGATCAGGGATCTGAATGGGTTTCAAAAGGAATCCGTCGTATGACAAATGAAACAGAGATTGATGAAACAATTGCTCCTCCAGCAATGGGATCAATGAAAGGTCTCGTAGAAAACAGTTTTCTGGTTTACCAGAAGAAATTGCAGAATCTGGGACGCGGATATGGTGTTATTTATCATGAATACCAGTCCAAGCATTACGAAGAAGCCTGCATGATGTTGGAAGATATCAAAAGAGACATCGAGGATTTTATCATTGAATTCAATCAAAAGGAAAGAGAAGCGCTGGTAACTACCAAAGAGATGGTGCGAGAGGAAATCATTGCTTTGCCGTATAAACTTTGGCAGTTTGGCATTGGTTTCGATGGAAATCCAATCTGGGTAACAGATGCACAAAAACAGAGGCTGTTGTGGTCCCTTCTTCAGACTTGTACAGATGGGATGCATGCATCGGTTAATCTTCGAGGCATCACGATTAAAGGGTTGCGCTATATTTCGAAAGAACGTGCGTTTACCAACATGTTAACTTACAACCACTTTCATAAACAAGATAAAATTCCATACGAGGTTCGTTATGACCCAAGAAGTGTAGATTGTGTGTGGATCAAGATTAATGGTGAAATCTATCAGATTCCTATGGCTGAAGACGAGGGCGTAAAGTCATTTCGTAATATGACCTGGTTCGAATATAATATGTGGTTCGAAGATAAGAAAGCACTAAGTGATAAAAATAAAGAAAATGCATTAGGTGAGCATCTTGCTTCACATGCCAGAAGAAAAGAACTCATGGGACAGGCTAAAAAGGAACAGGAACAACTTGGAAAAAACAAGACTAAAACGGCAGAAAAGATCCGCAAGAATCGATTGGCTGAGCAGCAGGAAAAACGTAAACAGGAAAGACTGTCGACGTTAAATATCACCGAAGAAGAGCAGCGCATGGAAAGAGAAGAATATATCGATATCGATTTGGATGAAAAGGATCTTATCGAAACGGTAGATGAAAACGATGATGAGATGGAAGATATCGATCTCGCAGCGCTTTTGTAAAGGAGAAGATGGAATGGACTACTTAAAAGAGTTCGGCATTGAATATACTGATCCAGAACTTCAATATATGAATGCTGATTTTGAAGCGCATGATATTGTCCCGGCAGAATACATCAAGGTAAGCGGTTGCCCTGATAATCCCAATATTGCGGCGCTCCCACTTCCTCTTACGGGAAGGAGTGCATATAACAGAGGGATTTTCATTCCTGCATCGCTTGAAGATCCGGATACTAATCCGGGATTAAAGGCATTTGGACTTAGGAATCTCCGCATTCCACTGTCTAAACAGAGTGTAATCAACGAAACAATTTATCAGGGCATTGTAACTTGTTACACAAATAGAAAATATGCAGTTTCCGAACATGGACGAGGACCGGCAAAAGCTAGCCCGAA
>OGYL01001021.1_pt1 | contig 22348 bp, 18 predicted proteins | sample 1576541 | NCBI WGS metagenome assembly OGYL01 (sample SAMEA3541551, study PRJEB24748) | human gut metagenome | biome: human gut; feature: human-associated habitat; material: faeces | place: China | collected 2012 | reverse complement strand
GATACAGACGGAAAGATAGTTGCCAGTACTTCCCAGGTAGGAGAACAGTTTGGACATGCTATAATGTCATTTGTAGCATCTCCGGCAGACAGCCAGTCAGTTCAGGAATATCAGTTCTTTAAGGTTTATGACGAAAACCAGTTAGAACTTATTCTTATAGCTCAGGGAACCAGCGATGATGTATTTATGGTTGGAAAGATGGCAGCATTCCAGATTCAGAATCTGTTAGTAGCATACAAAGAAAGATTTGACAAAGACAACTTTGTTAAGAATCTTCTTTTAGATAATCTTCTCCTTGTTGACATTTATAATAGAGCAAAGAAATTACATGTAGATGTGGATGCAAGAAGATGTGTCTGCATTATTGAAACAAAAAATGAAAAAGACAGTGTTGCACTTGAAACAGTTAGAACATTGTTTGCAGGTAGCAAAAAAGATTTTATTACAGCAGTAGATGAAAAGAGTATTATCCTTGTAAAAGAAGTTGATGACAATCAGGGATATGAAGAAGTTGAACATATTGCCAACACAATAGTTGATATGTTGAATACAGAAGCTATGGTTAAGGCAAACGTAGCTTACGGAACAATCGTTAAGGAAATCAAAGAAGTTTCACGTTCATACAAGGAAGCAAGAATGGCACTTGATGTTGGAAAGATTTTCTTTAGTACAAAGAATGTTGTTGCATATAACAATCTTGGAATTGGTCGTTTGATTTATCAGTTACCTATTCCACTATGTAAGATGTTTATTAATGAAATTTTTGATGGCAAGTCACCGGATGAATTCGATGATGAAACATTAACAACAATTAACAAGTTCTTTGAAAATAGTTTAAATGTCTCAGAAACATCAAGACAGTTATATATTCATAGAAACACATTGGTATATAGATTAGACAAGCTTCAGAAGACAACAGGTTTGGACATTAGAGTGTTCGAAGATGCCATTACATTTAAGATTGCATTAATGGTTGTTAAATATATGAAGTACATGGGTAATACTGAATTTTAGTAATATTGAATTTTAATCTATTTATTAAAGACTTAATATGATATTTAATAGAAGGACATTCATACATTGTTTAAGTGCTGCTTTAAGTACAGAAATTTAAATATTTCTAAATATTACATATAAAAAGGACACAGAATTTTAACAAATTGCTATTTAAATATATAAGTGGACAGGCTGGGTAAGCATTGGTGTTGATTCAGTGATGTCGGGACTTATATTAATGAACTAATATAATAATCATATTTTACTTTTATGGAAGAAATAGAACATAAAAGAAATTAAAAAATTATATTCGACAAATTTTTATTACATTTGCGTAATATAATTTTTTGGTGTGTAAAAAAATAAGATTGCGATAATGTATAACATTTAATGTGGAAGATTAGTTCATTACACATATGTTAAGGAGTAGACAAATGATTAGTATAAAAGGTGTAAGTAAATCTTATGGAAACGGCGCACCTGCTCTTAGCAATTTAAATTTAGAAATTGAAGATGGCGAGTTTGTATTCGTTGTTGGAGCCAGTGGTTCAGGAAAATCTACTTTTATTAAATTGCTTTTGAAGGAACTTAATCCAACAGAAGGAATGATAACAGTAGGTAACATTAAATTATCTAAATTAAAATCAAGAGGAGTGGCTAAGTATCGTAGAAAACTTGGTGTAGTTTTCCAGGACTTTAGATTACTACAGGACAGAGATGTATATTCAAACATTGCTTTCGCACAGCATGTTATTGGAGCGTCTCCAAGAGAAATAAAGAAGAATGTTGCAAGGGTACTTTCCTTGGTAGGTTTATCAGAAAAGTATCGTTCAAATCCTAATGAGTTATCAGGTGGTGAGCAGCAGAGAGTTGCTTTGGCAAGAGCGTTGGTAAACAAGCCTGACATATTACTTGCCGATGAACCTACAGGAAACCTTGATCCTGAAAACTCATGGGAGATTATGAAATTATTAGATAAAGTAAACAAACAGGGAACCACCGTTATTGTTGTTACTCACAACCTTGAAATTGTAGAGGCAATGAACAAGAGAGTAATTACAATGAAGAAAGGTGTAAAAGTCAGCGATAGCAAGGTGGTGGAATAAATGAATGGAAGAACAGTAGGATACTGCTTTAAACAGGGTGTCGTTAATATTAAGAGAAATAAGTTGTTCTCAATTGCATCAATTTGTACAATTGCTGCCTGTATTTTTCTTATTGGAATTATACTTTCTATTATTATTAACGTTAATTCTGTGGAGAAGCAGGTAGAGCAAAATGTTGGTGTTACTGTATTTTTTGATAAAGGTTTAAAACAGGAACAGATTGATGCTATTGGTGCAACAATAAAAGCTGATAAGCATGTTGAAAAATACAAATACACATCAGCAGAGGAAGCTTGGAAGGAATTCCAGGGAGATTACTTCGCAGAGGATCCTGAATTGGCAAAGGCATTTGCAAATGATAATCCATTAGCTGATTCAGCATCATATACAGTTTTTCTGAAAAACATTGATGAACAGGATGCTTTTGTAAATAGAATCTCAAAAGTTGAGGGTGTTAGAAAGGTTAAACATTCAGAGCAGGCAAAAGAAACATTAAGTAAGTTTTCAAAACTTTTAGGATATGTATCAATAGCTTTGATAGTAATTTTATTAGGCGTGGGAATTTTCTTAATCAGTAATACAGTTATGATTGGTATAACCGTTAGAAGACATGAAATTAAAATCATGAAATTGATTGGTTCAACAAACGGCTTTGTTAGAGCACCGTTTATTATAGAAGGTGTTATAATCGGTCTTGTTGGTTCAGCTATACCTCTTGTTATTTTAAGAGTGATTTATGAAAGATTAATAGCTTTTGTAATGTCAAAGGTAGGAGTTATGGCAAGTTCAATTTCTTTTGCAACAGTAGGTGAAATATTTGGAGTGCTTGTTCCATTAGGACTTGGAATTGGAGCCGGAATTGGTTTAGTTGGTTCATTCCTTTCAATTAGAAAGCACTTAAAAGTTTAATGGAGGAGATAAACAGATGAAAAAGAATTTTTCGAGAATATTAAGTTTATTACTTTCCGCAACATTAGTTTTATCAATGGCAGGAACATCATTTGCCAGCGTTTCAAGTGAGAAAAGCAAGCTGTCAGATTTAAATAGCCAGAAAATTAAGAAAAATGCAGAAAAGAAAAAACTTCAGGCTTCAAAAAGTGAAGTCGAAGCTTATATTGAAGAAGTTGATAAAAAATTAACTGATTTATCAACACAGATATATAAAACACAGCAGGAATTAGATAAGACAGAAGTTAATATTAAGAAAACAGAGAAGAAATTAAAAGCAGCAGAAGAAAGCATTAAGGCTCAGTATGCTGACATGAAGTTAAGAATTAAGTATATGTACGAAAATGGTGATACAGAATTACTTGACTTAATTTTAAATTCAAAGAGCATTACAGAATTCTTAAACAAAGCTGAATATATTACAGAATTATCTCAGTATGATAGAAAAATGCTTAACAAGTTAAAGCAGACAAGAAAGACAATTTCTGATTCAAAAACTTCTTTGGAGAAAGATAAGAAGAACCTTGTAACAATGCAGACAAAGCAGAAGACAGATAAGTCACAGCTTGAAAGTACAGTTGCATCAAAGCAGTCAGAATTATCTGAATATGAAGATTTGCTTGAGCAGAATGAGGCTTCTTCAGATGCACTTGATCAGGAAATTAAGGCACAGGAAGAAAAAGTAGCTCAGGCTAAGATCGCAGCACAGACAACACAGGCTCCAACTCAGGCAGCTGCAAAAGCACAGACAAATACAAACAATAATACAAATAACAACGCAAATAATAATAACAATACTGATACAAATACAAACCCAACACCAAGCAAATCCAGTGGTTGGATTTATCCGGTACCGGGACACACATCAGTTTCATCAGATTATGGATACAGAAAAGATCCATTCTCAGGTAGTAGCACATTCCACAACGGAATTGACTTCCCTGCACCAGGTGGAACTCCTGTAGTAGCAGTAGCAGACGGTACTGTAGTTTGGGCAAATTATAATGCCACAGCAGGAAACTGGACAGGTATTAAACACTCAAATGGTGTAACATCAGTTTACATGCATCAGTCATCAATTTTAGTAAGTGTTGGTCAGCATGTAAGTCAGGGACAGACAATTGGTTTAGTTGGTACAACAGGTTCATCAACAGGTAACCATTTACATCTTGGAGCAACAAGTGGAACAACACCAGGTAACTGGGTAAATCCATGGAGTTACTTCTAAACAGAATGAAACATAATATTTTATAAATAGTAAAGAATGAAAAATTAATTATTTAGTTTTTCATTCTTTATTGTTATAAAAGAAAAAATAGTTTAATATACATAAGTAGTATGATTCGCAAGGAGAAAGTCCTGTTAAAAAATTCATAAAAGTGATTATGTTATTATGCAAATTTGAATTATAATTTATTTGAACATACTTAAATGAAAAGGTTAAAGTGTAAAGCGAGGAAGAGATTGATATGGAAAAAATAAATGTAAAGAAAATTAATAAAAAAATCGAGAAAAAGAAAACTAAAACAAAATTTGTACCTGGCTTTCTTTTAGGTATGTTTGCAATGTTGGTTTTGGGAGTAGCAGTTGGCGTTGGACTGCATTTTTCTCAAGATAGCGTAAAAACGGATGCTACATATGCTGTGGACAAGGCAGAATCAAAGATCAAATCTTTAGAGGCATTAATCAACTTAAAATATTTGAAGAATGTGGATCAGGAAGATTTGGAAAACGGTTTATATAAGGGACTTTTAGAAGGATTGGGAGACCCTTATTCAGTTTATTACACGAAAGAAGAGTACACAAAGTTAATGGAAAGCACTTCCGGTGAATATTGCGGGATTGGAGCTTATGTTTCACAGAACACAGAAACAAAAGTAATAACAATAACAAAAGCTTTTAAGAATGGCCCGGCAGACAAAGCCGGAGTAAAAGATGGTGACGTTATTACAAAGGTTGATGGAAAAGATGTATCTTCAGAAGATGTTGATAAAGTGGTCAGCATGATGAAAGGGGATAAAGGAACAAAAGTTAAGTTAACAGTATATCGTCAATCAGTTAAGAAATATGTGGACGTTACAATTACAAGAGGAGAAGTAAAAGTACCTACTGTAGCACACAAAATGCTTGATAAGAAGAACAAAATCGGTTACATACAGATTTCTGAATTTGATACGGTAACCGCTAATCAGTTTTCATCAGCTTTAAGTTCTTTGAAAAAGCAGGGCATGAAAAAGGTAATTTTTGACTTAAGAAATAATCCAGGTGGTTCTTATGAAGGCGTTTGCAAAATATTAGATGAAATCTTACCGGAAGGAACGATTGTTTATACTAAAGACAAATACGGAAACGAGGAAAAGCAGACTTCTGACGCAAAATGTTTAGATATGCAGATTGTCGTTTTACAAAATAAAAACAGTGCCAGCGCATCTGAAATTTTTGCCGGAGCCATACAGGACTTTGGTGCAGGAACAATTGTAGGAACACAGTCTTTTGGCAAAGGAATCGTACAACAAATTATTCCATTAACAGACGGTTCAGCAGTTAAAATTACAATTGAAGACTACTATACACCAAGTGGCAAAAACATTCATGGAAAAGGTATTACACCAGATGTAAAGATTGAGGCAAACGGAAAAACAGATGTACAGCTAAATAAAGCATTAGAAGTTTTAAAGAAAAAATAGATCATAAAAATAAATTAGAAACAATGTGACGTTTAAAAAATTCAAAGTAATAATTTTTTTAAAACAGAAAATCCATTACGGAAATTGTAGTCTATTAAAAAATATATTAGGAAGGTTTATATTATCAATTTTGTGTTATCAATTTTTATGAGGAAAATAAAACTATGATAATAGGTTTGAATTAGATATGTAATAATAGGTAAAATATAAAGCAGGATGCTAAAGGATAAATGTAATCCAAAGGCACCTGCTTTTATGCTGAGAGAAACAGAAAATGTAAGTTAGAAATCGCATAGATGAGCTGGAAATAGTTTAATTTTAAAAATATATGATATATAAAGTAATAAAGAGTATAAATAAAAAAGTGTAGAGTAAAAAAGACATATATACAAATAAAAAAAGAACATAAGTTCGAAAATACTATATACTTTTTTCAGACTTTTTGTTATAATTTGTTTATGCAGTTGTCGAAAAGAAATGAGACATTTATATGTTGCTGAAAAGAAAACAAATATTATGTGTCATTGGAATTAGTTAAGTATTTATAGATGGTTAGAAATAGATTTATAGGAGATTTGTATGGATCATTTTGAATTACATTCAGAATATCAGCCAACCGGGGATCAACCTCAGGCTATTAAGCAGTTGGTTGAAGGTTTTAAGAAAGGAAATCAGTTTGAAACATTGCTTGGTGTAACAGGTTCTGGAAAGACTTTTACAATGGCAAATGTTATTGCACAAATGAATAAACCAACATTAATTATTGCTCATAATAAGACTTTGGCGGCACAGCTTTATGGGGAGTTTAAAGAATTTTTTCCTAATAACGCTGTGGAATACTTTGTTTCTTATTATGATTATTATCAGCCGGAAGCTTATGTGCCAAGTACAGACACATATATTGAGAAGGATTCTGCAATAAATGATGAAATAGATAAATTACGACATTCGGCTACTATGGCGTTAATAGAGCGAAAGGATGTTATTATTATATCTTCGGTTTCGTGTATTTACGGTTTAGGTGATCCAATAGATTACAAAAACATGGTAGTGTCCCTTAGACCGGGAACTATTAGAGATAGAGACGATATTATTCATAAGCTAATAGAGATTCAGTATGACAGAAATGATATGGATTTTAAACGAGGAACTTTTAGGGTAAGAGGGGAGAATCTGGAAGTATTTCCTGCATCATACACAGATAGTGCCATACGAGTTGAATATTTTGATGACGAAATAGAAAGAATAACAGAGATTGATTCTTTGACAGGCGAAGTGCGTCACGAATTAGAACATGTGGCTATTTTCCCAAATTCACATTATGTAGTTAATCCGGAGAAATTAGAGAGAGCTATTAGGGATATAGAAGCAGAGTTGGCAGAACAGGTGGCTTATTTTAAATCAGAGGATAAGCTGATTGAGGCACAGCGAATAGCAGAGAGAACTAATTTTGATATGGAAATGCTTAGGGAAACAGGGATATGTTCAGGAATCGAGAACTATTCCCGCCATATGGCAGGACTGGCTCCCGGAGCAACACCACATACGTTAATGGAGTATTTTGGTGATGAATTCCTTATAATGATTGATGAAAGCCATATTACAATACCGCAAATTCGTGGAATGTATAATGGGGACCAGGCAAGAAAAAGCACATTGGTGGATTATGGTTTTAGACTGCCATCGGCAAAGGATAACAGACCACTTAGGTTTGATGAATTTGAGGGGATGATTGACCAGATGCTTTTTGTTTCAGCTACACCTAATACTTATGAAGAGGAACATGAGCTACTTAGAGCTGAACAAATTATCAGACCCACAGGTTTGCTGGATCCTGAAATTAGTGTAAGACCAATTGAAGGTCAGATAGATGACCTTATTACTGAAATCAATAAAGAAGTTGAGAAGAAAAATAAAGTTCTGGTTACTACTTTAACAAAGAGAATGGCAGAAGATTTGACGGATTATATGAGAGATGTAGGAATTAGGGTTAAGTACCTTCACTCTGATATTGATACATTAGAGAGAACAGAAATTATCAGGGATATGCGTTTGGATGTTTTTGATGTTTTAGTAGGTATTAATCTTTTAAGAGAGGGACTTGATATACCGGAAATCAGTCTGGTTGCAATTTTAGATGCAGACAAGGAAGGATTCCTCCGTTCAGAGACATCTTTGATACAGACTATAGGTCGTGCGGCCAGAAACTCAGAAGGTCACGTAATAATGTATGCTGACAATATTACTGAGTCAATGGATAAGGCTATTACTGAAACTAACAGACGTAGGAAACTTCAGCAGGAATATAATAAGGAACATGGAATTACTCCAACTACAATTAAAAAGGCTGTTAGAGAACTTATTAGTATTTCTAAAGAAGTTGACAGAAAAATTAATGATATTGAGAAAGATCCTGAGTCAATGGATTCAAAAGAATTGAAGAAGTTAATTGACAAGGTTGAAAAGAGAATGCAGAAAGCAGCAGCAGAACTTGATTTTGAGACTGCTATTGAAATGCGTGAAAAACTGGCAGAACTTAAGAAAAAATATAGAGAATGATGATAATTAATGGAGAGTGAAAATAATGTCGGACAAGAAAAAGTACATTAAAATAAAAGGGGCTAATGAGCATAACTTGAAGAATATTGATATTGAAATTCCAAGAGACGAATTTACTGTAGTTACAGGTTTAAGTGGCTCGGGAAAATCGTCTTTGGCATTTGATACAATTTATGCAGAAGGACAGAGAAGGTATATGGAATCTTTGTCATCCTATGCCAGACAATTCTTGGGACAAATGGAGAAACCCCAGGTGGAAAGTATTGAAGGTTTACCACCGGCAATTTCAATAGACCAGAAATCTACAAACAGAAACCCACAGTTGGAACAGTTACAGAAATATATGATTATATGAGATTACTATATGCCAGAGCAGGTGTACCTCACTGTCCAAAATGTGGCAAAGAAATCAAGAAACAGTCAGTAGATGAAATTGTTGACAGAATTTTAGAATTACCGGAACGCACTAAGTTCCAAATACTTGCTCCTATTGTAAGAGGCAAGAAAGGTCGTCACGAGAAGGTTTTTGAAAGTGCAAAGAAAAGTGGTTATGTACGTGTAATTGTTGATGGAAACATGTATCAGCTAACAGAGGAAATAACTCTTGATAAGAATATAAAACATAATATAGAAATTGTTGTAGACAGATTAAGTATAAGAGAAGGAATTGAGAAACGTCTTACAGATTCCATAGAGAATGCGTTGAAGTTAGGTAACGGTTTGATGAATCTGGATGTAATTGGTGGAGAGACAATAACATTTAGTCAGAACTTTGCATGTACTGATTGTGGAATTAGTATAGACGAAATTCAGCCACGAAGCTTCTCATTTAATAATCCTTTTGGTGCATGTCCAGATTGTTACGGTTTAGGATATAAGATGGAATTTGACGTTGACTTAATGATTCCTAATCAAAGTCTTAGCATAAATCAGGGGGCAATTGTAGTTTTAGGCTGGCAAAGTGCTAACGATAAAAAGAGCTTTACCAATGCCATTTTACAGGCACTATGTAAGAAATATAAGTTTGATTTAGATACTCCGTTTGAAAAATATCCTAAGAAAATTAAAGATATTCTGATTTATGGAACTAATGGTGAAAGTGTGCCTGTACATTATACAGGCCAGCGTGGACAAGGGATATATGATATTGCCTTTGAAGGTTTGATTCGTAACGTAGAAAGACGTTACAGAGAAACAAGTGCCGAATCTACCAAGGCAGAGTATGAGTCATATATGAGAATAACACCTTGTAGCACATGTCATGGTCAGAGACTTAAGAAAGAATCTTTAGCTGTAACAATTGGCGATAAAAATATTATTGATATGACAGAAATGTCGGTTAGAGACTTGAGAAAGTTTTTAGATGAAGTTCAATTAACAACTACACAGATGGCTATAGGTAAAGAAATTCTGAAAGAAATAAAAGGTCGTCTTCAGTTTTTAATTGATGTAGGTTTGGATTATTTAAGCTTATCACGAGCAACAGGTACCTTGTCAGGTGGTGAAGCTCAGCGTATTAGGCTTGCTACCCAAATAGGTTCAGGTCTTGTTGGGGTTGCCTATATAATGGATGAACCTAGTATCGGTTTACATCAGAATGATAATGAAAAGTTATTAAAGACATTGAAGCATCTTAGAGATTTAGGTAATACTTTAGTAGTTGTTGAACATGACGAAGACACTATGCTTGCAGCAGATTACGTGGTAGACATTGGTCCCGGTGCAGGTGAACATGGTGGAGAAGTAGTGGCAAAGGGTACTGCTAAGGAAATAATGAAGAATAAAAACTCTATTACAGGAAAATATCTAAGTGGCAAATTGAGAGTCCCTGTTCCTGAAAAAAGAAGAAAGCCAACAGGTTATCTTAAGGTAAAAGGAGCAAAGGAAAACAATTTAAAGAATATTAATGTAAAAATTCCACTTGGTGTATTTACATGTGTAACAGGTGTTTCAGGCTCAGGAAAGAGTTCTTTAGTTAATGAAATAATTTATAAAAGCCTAGCAAGAGAGTTGAATAGAGCTAGAACAATTCCCGGAAAATTTAAAGAAATCGAAGGAATTGAACAGTTAGATAAAGTTATAAACATTGATCAGTCACCAATAGGAAGAACTCCTAGAAGTAATCCTGCAACCTACACAGGTATGTTTGATATTATTAGAGATTTATTTGCAGCTACAATGGATGCAAAGGAGCGTGGATACAAGAAAGGAAGATTCAGCTTTAATGTAAAAGGTGGACGTTGCGAAGCATGTTCAGGTGATGGAATACTTAAGGTTGAAATGCATTTCCTGCCGGATGTGTATGTGCCTTGCGAAGTATGTGGAGGAAAGCGATATAACAGAGAGACTTTAGAAGTTAAATATAAGGGCAAAAATATTTATGACGTTCTTGAGATGACGGTGGAAGAAGCTATGGAATTCTTTAAGAATGTTCCAAGAATATATAATAAGGTTAAGACTCTTTATGATGTGGGCTTAGGATACATAAGATTAGGTCAGCCAAGTACACAGTTGTCAGGTGGTGAAGCTCAACGAATTAAACTGGCAACCGAGCTAAGTAAAAGAAGTACAGGTAAGACAATCTATGTTTTAGACGAACCTACAACAGGGCTTCATTTTGCCGATGTTCACAAACTTGTGGAAATTCTTCAGAGATTAACTGATGAGGGAAATACAGTTTTAGTTATTGAACACAATTTGGATGTAATAAAGGCTGCAGATTATATTATTGATATGGGGCCTGACGGCGGAGACCGAGGTGGTACGGTAGTAGTTGCAGGAACACCGGAACAGGTGGCAGAACATCCTACAAGTTACACAGCCAAGTTTGTAAAACAGAAGTTGGAAGAGGCAAAATAGAAGAAAAATGGTCATTTTTAATAAGAAAACGATTCATAAAAATGTTTAAATAAAAACACTTTTATGCAATACTTATAAACTTAAAAAAGTATACGAAAAATGCTTTTAATTTGTGTAAAAACATGCTACATTAGAGTTACAAAGTAAATAAGCATTAAGCACCTGGAACGACTTATACAATGCATTTAACAACCACCTTGTTATTAGATGTCGACCTAATAGCAACAGTATCTAAGATAAGAGGTGAAAGAAATTTTACCCAATGATATCTGCTGACATGGCAATCAACGGGAGATTGTTTTAGTAGTAATTATTGGATAAGATGTTACATTGAAACGGAAAGGATAGGAAGTATTCAAAACGAAGAATCAATGGGCAATAACATCTTATGGTTAGAGTAGATAAGGAAGTTAAAGCAGGACAAATGAGAGGAATGATACACATAATATTGTAAATGATTACAATAAGTATAGTAGTAGATTCAGAGAAGATTTATGAAGGAGAAAAGTACCTGCGGTTGAGAATGTAGTTGTAAAGTTAAGGTGTTGAGATAGTGAAGCATCTGTTATATCAAATGTAGCAGGTGCTTCTTTTAATATGTAATAAAAAAATCTTCCAGAATTTTAATTTAGTCTTAAATAGTTTACTATGAATGAAAACTCGCGCAAAAAATCAGTTGCGAATAGGCATGCACTTGAAGTAAAAAATGTGGTAAGCCGCTCTTTGCTCTGGAAGAGAGAATTATGTGGAAATCTTTGTTGAAGGATTACATATAACTTCCTTGTACATTTAAGCAAAATAGAGTAAAATAACAGAAGTGCAGGTTTTTTATTGTCCCTGCAATACGGATATACAGGAGGAAACATGGATAGAGAGTTAGTTATCGTAATAGATTTCGGCGGACAGTACAACCAGCTTGTTGCCAGACGAGTTCGTGAATGTAATGTTTACTGTGAAATTTATTCATATAAAACAGATATCGAAAAAATAAAAGAAATGAATCCAAAAGGAATTATTTTAACAGGTGGACCAAACAGTTGTTACGAAGAAGGCGCACCAACTTATACTAAAGAGTTATTTGAACTTGGAATTCCTGTACTTGGATTATGTTATGGAGCTCAATTAATGCAGCACATTCTTGGTGGTAAAGTTGAAAAAGCTCCTGTAAGAGAATATGGAAAGACAGAAGTACATGTAGATACAACTTCAAAATTATTTACAGGTATTGAAGAAGATACAGTTTGTTGGATGAGCCATTTTGACTACATTTCACAGGCTGCACCAGGATTCAAAATTACAGGTCACACAAGCGATTGCCCTGTAGCCGTTGCAGAATGTGAAGAAAAGAAGCTTTATGCAATTCAGTTCCATCCGGAAGTGTTACACACAGTTCGCGGAAAAGAAATTTTAAGCAACTATGTATATAACGTATGTGGTTGTGCCGGTGACTGGAAGATGGACTCATTCGTTGAAAATTCAATAAAAGCAATTCGTGAAAAAGTAGGCGATGGAAAGGTGCTTTGTGCTTTGTCAGGTGGTGTTGATTCATCAGTGGCAGCTGTACTTTTGGCAAAGGCAATTGGAAACCAGCTTACATGCGTATTTGTAGACCATGGTCTTTTAAGAAAGAATGAAGGCGACGAAGTTGAAGCTGTATTTGGCCCTAATGGTGATTATGACTTAAACTTTATTCGTGTAAATGCACAGGATAGATTTTACGAAAAACTTGCAGGAGTTGAAGAACCTGAAGCAAAACGTAAAATAATCGGAGAAGAATTCATCCGCGTATTTGAGGAAGAGGCAAAGAAAATCGGAGCAGTTGACTATTTGGTTCAGGGAACGATTTACCCTGACGTTGTAGAAAGCGGTCTGGGCGGAGAATCAGCAGTAATCAAATCTCACCACAATGTAGGTGGATTGCCTGACTATGTTGATTTCAAGGAAATCATCGAACCACTTCGCGACCTTTTCAAAGATGAAGTTCGTAAGGCAGGACTTGAACTTGGAATACCGGAATATTTAGTATTCCGTCAGCCATTCCCAGGTCCGGGACTTGGAATCAGAATCATCGGTGAAGTAACAGCCGAAAAAGTGAAAATTGTTCAGGATGCAGATGCAATCTATCGTGAAGAAATTGCAAACGCAGGTCTTGATAAAGAAATAAACCAGTATTTCGCAGCATTAACAAATATGCGCTCAGTAGGTGTTATGGGAGACGAGAGAACATACGACTACGCAGTAGCCCTTAGAGCCGTAAAGACAATCGACTTTATGACAGCCGAATCTGCTGAAATACCATACGAAGTATTGAACAAGGTAATGAACAGAATAATAAACGAGGTGAAAGGAGTCAATCGAGTAATGTACGATTTGACAAGTAAGCCACCTGGAACTATAGAGTTTGAATAGACACAAAAATCCCACAATGCCTTTATTTATGGGCGTTGTGAGAGGTAGTGATTATATCGTGGCAACGATATGGCAACACTAAAACAATTTACCCATATGTATAAATGAAAAAACCTTACTGATTTTGAGGAGTCAGTAAGGTTTTTTTATGCTCTTTTATAAATCAATTAGTTTATGATATCCGTGAGTATTAGCCGGATAGTTGTATCTCCAATTATCGTATTCTTCCTTGGAGATTTCTCCGGTATCAAGCTTGGACTTCATCTTTGCCCAGGACTTTGCCTCATGACCTAAAGCGTCGTGGATGGCACCTAAATCAAGGGTAACATGACTTCCTTCCTGTCTGACGGATATACCATAAATATCTTCAAGAGTGAACAGAAGCTGCATAATTCCCACATGAGTATCAATGTCAGGAACATTAATGGCCGCAGGAGAAACTTCCAAAATGGAAGAAAGAGTTTCAATCAAATCATCCTTGGGAACACGTTTCTCTGCTTCATATTGAGCCATGCGGATATCAGCAGTACTTTCCTTAAAACCTAACTGAACTCCCAATTCCTTTTGAGTTAAACCTTTACGCTTGCGAAAAGTTCTAATTCTTTCACCAATTGCCATAACAAACCTCCAATTTAACATAAAAATTCCCAATGCGGGATAACTTAAACAAATTCGCTAATGTCAGTATAACATAGGTAAAAATGTATATCAAGAAAAACTTAAACAAAAAAAGTTAATTTTTCTATTGACTTAAACTAAAAAGTTTAATATAATGCACATTATCTTAAACAAATATGTTTAAGAAATATAATGAAGGAGGAAAAAATCATGGAAAAGAACTTTATGACAGTCGACGATGTTGCAGAAGAACTTTCTGTTTCAAAGTCCAAGGCTTACAAGATTGTAAGACAGCTTAATAAGGAACTGGAAGAAAAAGGCATCATCACGGTAGCAGGACGTGTCTGTACTTCTTATTTCAGAAAAAAAGTAATGTACAGCGGTGATTAGAAAATATTTATTAAAGGAAGGTGATGAACATGAGCGTTTATTCTTACATGGCAAATAATAAGAAAAAGTGGAGAGCTGTTTATCGCTATACGGACTTTACCGGAAAAAGAAGACAGACACAGAAAAGAGGCTTCAACACAAAAAGAGAAGCGGAGTTTTGGCTTGAAAATAAGAAGAAAGCCGAAAACGGACAATTGAACATGACATTTGGAAGTTTTTATGAAATCTACGAAAGAGACAAGAAGGCAAGGGTAAAGGAAACCACCTTTGAGACAAAATCATATGTGGTAAGAGATAAAATCCTTCCTTACTTTAAGGACAGAAGAATGGATGAGATTAAACCAAAGGATGTAATGGAGTGGCAGAATGAACTGCTTAATTACAGGAATGAAAAGGGAGAGTCTTATTCATCAGGTTACTTAAGAACAATTCACGCACAGCTTAGCGCAATATTTAATTTTGCAAAAAGATATTATGGGCTATCCACAAATCCTGCGGCAATAGTCGGGACAATGAAAAATGACGTTGAAAAGGAAGTGGAAATCTGGACAAAGGAAGAATACCTGAAGTTTTCGGAAGCAGTCATGGACAAGCCATTATCGTTTTATGCATTTGAAGTATTGTACTGGACAGGTGTCAGGGAAGGAGAACTACTGGCACTTACTCCGGCAGATTTTGATTTTGAAAATAACACAATGAGAATTAACAAGAATTATCAGAAGGTAAAGGGACGTGAAATCATTACTTCTCCAAAGACAAAAAAGAGTAACAGGGTGGTGAAGATTCCACAGTTTCTGGCAGATGAGATTAAGGATTACATGAAATGCTTTTATGACCTGAAACCTGACCAGAGACTTTTCTTTAAGTCAAAAGGGTATCTTGGACACGAAATAACAAGAGGTTCCAAGAAGGCAGGAATTAAGAGAATCAACATACACGCCCTTAGACATTCACACATTTCACTGCTTATGGACAGAGGATTTTCAGCACTTGACATAGCCGAAAGGGTAGGGCATGAAGCAATCAGCATTACTTACAAATATGCCCACATGTATCCAAACAAGCAGGATGAAATGGCAAGAAAACTTGAAGAGGAAAGGAGTTAGGAATAATGGAAAAATCATTGGACAGTCACGGTCGTTGGAGAAATAAGATAGTAGCCTTCAGGGTTTCTGAGGAAGAGGCAAGAATCATTGATGACAAGGTTGCCCTGTCAGGACTGACAAAGCAGGAATACATTATCCGCAGGCTGTGTGAAAAGAAAATTGTGGTAAATGGAAATCCAAAGGTTTATATTGCCTTAAAAAACAGACTTAATGACGTGTATGAGGAGTTAAAAAGAATTACAAGTGCAGGTGAGGTTGATGATGTTTTGTTAGAGGTAATTGAACTAATCGGTGTTACCATGAACGGAATGAAGGAGGATAAGAATAATGAATAATAAAACAACAGTGGCCGCCCTTAACGTATCTGTTGGCGCAGATAACGGGCAGTCACCAAGTGTTACCAAACACAGTAACAGTATAACAGATAATAATTGTGTTCGCAATTTGCAATCCACCGGTACCCCGGTGGGTGAAAATCTGGAAACAGTATCAATGGAAGAACTTTATGACACGGTATATCCGATTAAGAAGCCCTTGGTTGAGGATCTGATTTACAACGGAGTGTATCTGTTTGTCGGTGCACCAAAGGTTGGAAAGTCGTTCTTAATGGCTGAAATAGGTTTCTGTGTAAGTGCAGGAATTGACCTTTGGGGGCATAAGACCAATCAGGGAACAGTGCTGTATCTGGCACTGGAAGATGATTATGCAAGACTTCAACAGAGACTTTCAAGAATGTTTGGAATTGATGTGGCAGAGCATTTTTACTTTGCAACACGTTCCAAAAATCTCAATGAAGGTCTGGAAGAACAGCTTAAAGAGTTTCTTGTGGCTCATGCGGATACAAGACTTGTAATAATTGACACACTGCAGAAAATCAAGGAAATAAGTGTAGATAAATTCAGTTACGCAAACGATTATGACATCATTACAAAGCTAAAGCACTTTGCTGATGAACATAACATTTGCATTCTAGTGGTTCATCACACAAGAAAGATGGATTCATCAGATGCCTTTGAAATGATATCGGGAACAAACGGACTGCTTGGTGCAGCTGACGGAGCTTTCATCATGCAGAAGGAAAAAAGAACTGACCTAAAGGCTACCGTTGACATAACAGGAAGAGACCAACAGGACCAGAAACTTTATCTTAAGTTTGAACCTGAGTTGTGTTTGTGGAAATTTGAAAAGGCTGAAACAGAGCTGTGGAAAGAACCGGAAGACAAAGTACTTTCTGCTGTTAATACATATCTGATGGAAGCAGGATGTTTTCAGGGAACAGCAAGTGAACTGATGGATAAGATATCGGAGATTAATTTAGTTCCGAATCAGCTGACCAGACAGTTGAACATTAAGGCAGGAAGGCTGTATGAGGATTATGGCATCAGATATGACAATAAGCGTTGTCACGATGGCAGAATCATAACATTGGAATATGAAAAAGAGTAAAGCGTGACGATGGTGTCGATGGTGACGATGTTTTATGGCACGTAAATCATCGTCACAACCGTCACGCATCGTCACGGAACAAGATTGATTACAAAACAGTGAGGTTTAAAAATGAGCAAAAACAGAATGATAAGCAATGAATTAATGATGGCTTTGATTAAGTATCATGTATTAGACATGAAAAATAATGAAGAAATTAATAATCTTATAATTTCTGAATTGGAAGAAAAACTAAGCAAGATGTCAAGGCACGAGGATTACACAAAAAGTAAAATGGCACCTACAAAAGAAGAGAGGGAAGAGTACAGACAGAAATATCTTGAAGCCGTTGGAATGCACCGGGACTTTAGATGGTAGTAACAGCTTGCAACATAAATAGAGTTCCTGTTGATAATATCAATACCTGCAAGTGACACTTGCAGGTTAAAGAATAATCAGGGAGAACCAAGAAGGATTGGTTACAGTTAAAAGTTAGTGACATCATGTCACTAAGAACCGCGAGACTCGGAGTCCCGAGGTTAAACATAATATAGCTGTCATCACAATTACAGCAACCACTAAATGCCATTTGACAGGTTGTGAGTAAAGCATTGATAGCAGCTATATAAGCCCTCGGCAGAGCCCCCGCAGTTGTGGCATTGACAGAACTGCTAGGGGGTTATCAATTATGGCAGAGCCAAATTGATAAGAACCACCCGTTTTCAACAGCCTCGGGCAGACAACTAAAAAATAACAACGTGCAGGTGTCACCGCACGTATCAAAACAATAAAAGAAAAAAGGAGTGAGATTATGGCAGGATTATCATATTCAGCGCACCTGAGTCAGAAGAACAGTGCCATTAACAGCAAGGCAAAACTTTCAGGTGTTGCAAAGCACAATTTACGAAAGTACCGCTCCTTGGAATACGATAAGGAGAACATTGTAATTTTATGGGGTACGGATAAATTAGTGCAGGATGTAAAAAAAGTATATAAGGAACAGTTTGACGAAGCAGTCAGGGAATACAACAAAAAGCAGACAAGGGATGACAGAAAGATTGATGATTACTTTGAAAAGACAGCAAAGTCAAACAAGGACATGGCAGTGGAACTTATTTTTCAGATAGGAGACAAGGAGTTCTGGGATAAGAATCCTGACAAGAGAAGAAATATGGATGTGGCATTTAAGGAAATGCTTAACATGTTACAGAAGGAAGCACCAAATCTTGTTGTGGCAAATGCAGTGATACATTATGATGAGGCAAGCCCACACATGCACGTGGTGGCAGTTCCCGTAGCTGACGGATTTAAAAAAGGAATGTCAAGGCAGGTATCAAAAAGAAAAGTGTGCACAAAGGAATTTCTTGAAAAAGTACTGCAGGGCAGAATAAGAGAATACGCAGAGGGCAGGTCATTCACATGGATTGGAGAGTTCCTGAAAGAAAAAGGCAGAAATAATGATTTAAAAGTTGCAGAATATAAAACTCTGGCAGAAACAAAAAAAGCAAATCAGTTAGCCAGGGAAAATGCTGAATCAAAACAGGAACTTAAGGAAACGATGATTAAGCAGATAGCGGCTGAAAAAGAATTAGCAGACATGTATGAGGAATTAAAAATAGTTGAAAATGTGGCTGACTTAGGAAAAAATGTGAAAAAACTTGAAACCATGGTTAGAAAAGGACCGGACAATCCAAAGGGAATCATGTCTGCCAAGAATTATCGGGAAAAGATTGTAATTCCATTTATAGATAAGATGTATGATGCATTTAAAAATGTGGTTAAATTTGCAAAGGGATGTTTTGCACAACTTAAGGAACTGACAGAAAAATATAATGAACAGCTTGAAGTAAATGAAATGCTAAGGAAACAAAATAGCAGGCTAAGAGAAAGCATTGATGAGCAGGAAAAAGAGATTGACGGACTGTATGATGACAGGAAAAAACTTGGATATTTTAAGAAATTCCTGAAGAAGGAGGATTACAATAAGGTAGTTGAAATGGGTGAGGAAAATTATAAGAGAAATGTTAGAAGCAGGTAACGTATGTGATAGTATAAAAATATATAGTTAGATATCAGACACAAAAATTAGTATAACCAATACTATGTACTAAAAAGAATCAATCATATTGTAATATAATCGATTCTTAAGTTAGTTAAGTATAAAGATTTATTTTTTTGTTTTTCGTTGCTTAACGACAATATCGTCTCCGATTGCTTTTTTAGCAGTGAAATTTCCTACGTGGTCATCAAAAAATAAATCTTTTTCCCATACTTCTCCAGTTGTAATAGAGTAAATAGGGTATATTTTTATTGTTACAGGATATTTGTAAGTATTACTCCAACTTATACTAAATTTATTTGTTTTGGTAACGTTGTATCCCAACTGTGCGTTTAATATTTTTGATGTAACTCCACCAGATGCAGAAAATGTGTTACTTATGCTAACGCTTTCTGAAATTTTTACTTTTCCAGCAGGTCTTTTGTATTGTCTTAAGACATTACTTTTATCTGTTTTTCTAGTTATTTTTTTGTTTTTTATACAATAATCATCACCAAAATATAATGTTTGTATCATAGCATTTTCGTTAGGAACATCGATATGTCTGTATATTTCTATTACATCTGGATCGTATTTCAGTCCCATTGATTCTTGGTATTCTTTTATTTCCTGTTTATTTGTAATATGTATAGTTCCTTCCTGGAAAAATCGATTTGTTTTTGTAGCTATTTCAGCATTGCTAACTTTGTCATAAGTCAAATTATCTCCAAATGTAGCTGCGGATGAATTAATAGAAATACATAATGTAGTAATCATACAAATTGTAATTAAGCTTAATAATTTCTTCATAGTGTTTTACCTCCTGTTATTTGTTATCAATCTTTAATTTCCCGAGAGAATAAAAGTATTGCACACGCGATATAAATAATTGATATAACGATTTCTAAAAAATTCAGTGAAACAAAAGGTTTTGTATTTATTTCATATAATGATTTTATGCAAAATATCATAATCATTGCATATCCAATTAAGGTTAATAAGATATTTTTCTTGGATTTATTTTTCTTTTTAACAATAAAAAAAGAAAAAAATGTAAATGATAACATAAACAAAAGCAATGCTATATTAACAATTCCATACAAATTATAATAATCGATGAACCCTATAAAACCTGTATACCAGGTTCCAGATTCTGCCTGTCTGGCAATGGGAGTTGGAAAAAATGTTGATATTAATTTTATTAGTATAAGGAAAATAATCGAAATAATCATTCCAAATCCAGGCAATATGAATTTGAGATGCCTTTTGATTGCAGTGGATTTTGTGCCTACATTTTTATTATTTGCAATCTTATTGTGTTCGTTGCTAAACTCCTCCTCAAATTGGTCTTCCTTATCATCATTCATAAGATAATCTAAAGAGCAATCAAAAAAATTGCTTATCTTTACTAAATTATTAATATCCGGTAGGGTTCCCAGTTCCCATTTTGAGATGGCTTGTCTGGATACACATAACTCAGAAGCTAGTTGCTCTTGCGACAAGTTATTATCCTTTCTTAATTTTTGCAATTTACTAGAAAACGTCATTATTTATATCTCCTCTCCTTCTTGTTTTTTGTATAGCACAATAACTCAAACTACCAAATTGCTTAAAAAGTGAGCACCCCCTATCTCGCAATCTATAAATTTTGATATGAGTAAATGTACAGTTACAAATTTTAGTGAAAAAATGAAAATCCTCAACCATTTAAAGTTGGAATTTGCGCAACTCACAGTAGCATCTTGCCTATTTTAGGCGTTTCTCTTGTATTTTTCGTATGTAAATTCTATACATTTGCAATTTATAATATCATAAATATTAGGAGAGATTCAAATTATTTTGAAGCATTTACCTTCGAGAGTATCTCTTAATTTTTTATCTGAAGTGTAAAAAATTAAAAAAATTTTGCAAGAATTTCTGTACGTTGTAAAACAAGAGAAGATAGAGAAAGTAAGAAAGTATATTGATTAGTGGCAAAAAATAAACCAAATTGAAGATAATAAAAATAACTTAATGAAATAAGAGATAACTTATGTTATAATATCCTCGTGGCAACACTATGGCAACACGAAATCAGAAGGATAATACAAATAATATAATATAGGTAAATTAACAGATAAAAGCACACGAAACCTAAACAAATATGTTTAAGTTAAACTTAATACAAGCCGAGTTTGAATAATGCAAAAATAAATTCTATATGCCTACAAACCCCATAAATAAAGGGTTTGTAGGTTTTTTCTTTTTTAGAGTGACAATAAAATGACAATATTTTTTGCTATTTTTTTCAAAAAAACTCTTAAACAGTACATTTTTGAACGAAAATTTGCAACAGTTTTGATATAAGTAATACCTCATTAATCCTTCAAATTAGCTTTTCTAAATCTTTTCTTAGCATCAGAAATATTAGTATCAACCTCAATTTCCTTTTCACTTTCAGCTTTAAAAATAGTGTCAGCCAAGTCTGTTCCAAAACTTAAATACTTTGCCTGCCATAAGAGGTACGTTTCCTCACTAATTTCTTCATTAATAAATTTGTCGTACATTGTTGCCCAATGAGTTAGCATTCTTTTAAGATTAGCTAGAGGAGCAATAGTGGCATCATCTATGTCTATGTCCGAAGACACCTCTAAATAAACTTTTCCGTCAATGATTGTTGGGGTCAAATCCAAAGTTTTCTCTATGTTAAACAAATATTGTAATGAACTTGCTGCTGAAATAGGATTAGGAGTTGCAAGGACATATGGAGAAATTTCCAATGCATTTGCAATTTCAAATATAGTATCTGAATCAGGATAACGATTACCAAGCTCATAATTTCTTATAGTAGATTCATTTACATTACAAGCAGAGCCTAGTTCTTTTTGTGTCATGCCAGCAGTTTGTCTATAAAATCTAATTTTTTGCCCTAAATTGGCAGAGGCAAGATTTTTTGCGTTTAGAGAAAAATTTTTTTTATTTTTTTTCATAAAATATATCCTTCCGTATCTTTTTATAACTGCTTGTATTATATCACAAACAGTTCATATATGAAATATAAAAAACAAAGGACAGTTCAGAAGTGAAACATTTTACTTGACAGTACAAAAACGAACTGATAAAATACATACAATACAGTTCAGAAATGTACTGCACAGAGTAATGAAATTTATGTGAGAGGAGGTGATATTATGGCAGATACACTTTTTGTTAGAGCAGCTGATATAG